>OGYC01001026.1_pt1 | contig 25698 bp, 24 predicted proteins | sample 1576461 | NCBI WGS metagenome assembly OGYC01 (sample SAMEA3541569, study PRJEB24748) | human gut metagenome | biome: human gut; feature: human-associated habitat; material: faeces | place: China | collected 2012 | reverse complement strand
GGAATGTTTCCCATAACGGTATGTGTAATCCCCCGATGTTCCCAACTTAGAGTATCGTCTGTTTGTGGACGAGTCGCATTTCTATAAAAATATGTTCCTCTACACAAAAATGCGAAATATCGCAGGTATCGCCCAGACCGATGCACAGAAGTCCAGCGATATGTTTGCAAAGTGCCAGTATCTGGACGAACTGACAGGTGGCAAGGGCGTGACCTTTGCAACCGGAACCCCGGTCAGCAACTCGATGGTGGAGCTGTACACCATTATGCGGTATCTCCAGTATGACACCCTGCAGAAGATGGGACTGAGCCACTTCGATGATTGGGCGGCATCCTTCGGTGAAACCGTCACGGCAATCGAACTTTCGCCGGAAGGAACCGGCTACCGTGCGAAAACACGTTTTGCCCGGTTCTTCAATCTGCCGGAACTGATTTCTCTATTCAAAGAGTCCGCAGATGTGCAGACAGCAGATATGCTGAACCTTCCTGTGCCGCAAGCAGAGTACATCAACGAGGTGCTGAAGCCCAGCGAAACGCAGGAGGAAATGGTAAGTTCCTTTGCAGATCGCGCCGAAGCCGTGCGCAATGGCAATGTGAATCCCAGATTCGATAATATGCTGAAGATAACCAACGATGGCAGAAAACTGGCACTCGACCAGCGTCTTATGAACGAGATGCTGCCGGACGAGCCGGAGAGCAAGGTGAATCGCTGTGTGGACAATGCGTTCAAGGTCTGGAAAGAATCTGCCCTGGATAGGGGAACACAGTTGATTTTCTGTGACTTATCGACACCAAAAGCCGATGGTACATTCAATGTTTATGATGATGTGCGGGAAAAATTGGTGGCGAGAGGTGTTCCCCGTGAAGAAGTGGCGTTCATTCATGAGTATAACACTGAAACCAAAAAAGCAGAGCTTTTTGCAAAGGTACGCGCCGGACAGGTGCGTGTCCTGATGGGGTCTACACCGAAACTTGGCGCAGGAACCAATATTCAGGATCGGTTGATTGCCCTGCATCATCTGGATTGCCCGTGGAAGCCGTCTGACCTAGAACAGCAGGAAGGACGTATTCTCCGGCAGGGAAACCGGAATAAGCAGGTGAAAATTTATCGTTACGTCACGGAAAATACGTTTGATTCGTATATGTGGCAAATTCTGGAAAATAAGCAAAAGTTCATAAGCCAAATCATGACTTCTAAATCGCCTGTCCGCGCCTGCGATGATGTGGACGATACCGCGCTGTCTTATGCCGAAATCAAGGCACTGGCAACGGGCAATCCCTACATCAAGGAAAAGATGGACTTGGATATTCAGGTCAGCAAGCTGAAGCTGCTGAAAGCCAATCACACCAGTCAGATTTATAGCTTGGAATCGGATATTGCCCGTCGTTATCCGCGAGAAATCGCTGTAGCACAGGGTCAGATCGAAGCATTGAAAACCGATATGGAAGCGGCAAAACCGCTTCTGGCGCAGGATAAAGACTACTTCTCTATGGAAATCAGCGGCAAGGTGTACACCGAACGCAAGGAAGCGGGTGCAGCCATCATCGAGGCTTGTAAGGCTCTGAAAGCAGCTGGCACCGAGGGCAGGATCGGCAGCTACGGTGCATTTGAACTGTATTCCCGGTTTGACAACTTCGATAAGGCGTTCCGCTTATCCATCAAGGGCGCATGGAACTACTCTATGGAAGTCGGCAAAGACCCGCTGGGTAATATCCTGCGCGTTACCAATGCACTGGCAGGTATCGAAAGAGCATTGCCGCAGGTGGAACGCAGACTGGAAACCTTGGAACAGCAGTTGGCGCAGGCAAAGGAAGAAGCCAAACGACCTTTCGCGCAGGAAGCAGAATTGGTCGAAAAATCTGCGCGCCTTGCGGAGCTGAACTCTCTGCTCAACATGGATGAAAAGGGTAGTGAGGATGCGCTGGGAGTGGACGAGGATGCAGCCGAAACCGAAGTCGCAGACAAGCCGCGACAGCCTGTGAACTATGCAGGCCGTGTTGCAGAGCGCAGCGCAGAACCGCAGAAATCCCAGAAGCGGAAAAGTCACGATATGGAACTGTAAATAGGATAACCCCGTTAGATCTCTGCAAGGAATCTGGCGGGGGTATTTTTGAGGAAGGAGGAAATTTGCTTACTTTAACACCGATCAATTTGAAAACGGCAAACGCATTTGTACAGCAGTATCACCGCCACCATAAGCCGACACGAGGGCATAAATTCTCCATCGGCGTATCGGAAAGTGGTGCGCTGGTGGGCGTTGCTATCTGCGGCAGACCTGTGGCGCGGCGGTTGGATGATGGCTATACGCTAGAAGTCAATCGCCTGTGTACGGATGGAACTCCAAACGCCTGCAGCATCCTGTATGCGGCGGCGTACCGTGCAGCACGGGCAATGGGTTACAACAGAGTTGTTACCTATATTCTGGATACGGAAAATGGAGCATCCCTGAAAGCTGCCGGGTACACCTGTGAGGGCAGAGCCGGAGGATTGGAATGGAACGGCGCGAAGGCACCGAAACAGGCTGACCAATATCCGCGCCAGATGAAAACACGATGGGTCAAGAAAGAGGAGGGCTTGCATGGCAGTTGACCGCAAACAGCAGATGAAAGAAATCACGGAACGGCTGGAGCAGGGTGTAAAAGACATTTTTACATCGGAAATGTACACGACATACCTGCGCACGATGGCAAAATTCCACAATTACAGCTTCAACAATACGCTGCTGATCGCTATGCAGCGGCCTGATGCCACACTGGTGGCAGGGTTCAACGCATGGAAGAATAAGTTCAACCGTTACGTCAAAAAAGGCGAAAAGGGCATCCAGATCATTGCCCCGGCTCCCATCAAGGAAGTGGAAGAACGTGAGAAAATCGACAAGGATACGGGTCTGGCTGTGCTAAACGAAAACGGTGAACCAGAAATGGAACGTGTGGAGTTTGTGGTTCCGCGTTTCCGCGTGACGACAGTCTTCGATGTTTCACAGACCGATGGGGAACCGATTCCGTCGCTGGAAGTGAACGAACTGACGGCCAGCGTCAAAGACTATGCGCTGCTTACGGCGGCAATCGAGCAGGTATCGCCTGTGCCGATGCGGTTTGATGAGATCGAAGGGGATGCCAAAGGCTATTACAGTGATGCAGACAAAGAAATCTGCATTCAGGTCGGCATGGGCGAGAGCCAGACCATAAAGACGATGATCCACGAGGTTGCTCATGCGATGCTGCATAACAGCGATTTCATGAAGCAGAACGGCGAGGAAAAAGACCGGCTTACAAAGGAAACCGAAGCCGAAAGCATTGCATTTACGGTCTGCTCGGCTCTGGGCATTGACACATCCGATTATTCATTTCCGTATGTGGCAAGCTGGGCCAGCGGCAAGGAGATGAAGGAACTGAAAGATTCGATGGATACGATTCGATTGACCGCAGCCGACTTTCTGGAAAAGCTGGAAGCGGCAGTCGCGGAAAGGAGCGCAGAGCGCATGACCGCGATGCAGTATGCGGAAAAGTTGATTGCCAATAAGGAGCAGGAAAAAACGATTTTCGATGATGAGCAGCGAAACCTCATCGTGAATTTTGCTTTCAAGCTGGATGACCAGGCAGCAACGGAAGAACTGGTGAACGATCTGGCGGCTGCACTGGCCGAGGATGACAAAGAAGAAGCCAACCGCCTGATGTATGATGCACAGGAGAAAATCGAAAATCTCCCGGATAGAATGATTGGCCTTTCAGAGATGCACGACTATGGCTACCGGAAAGATGATGTGCTGCCGCTGACGAAAGAAGGCGCACGGGAATGGCATCGGCTGGGTGAGAGAATTTATCCGCTGTTCCGTGATGGCACGGCAGGTGATTATGCAAGTCAAGAGGGAATCGAGCAGCACGATGGCATTTTCGGCATTAAGGCAGACGCATGGGATGCGATTCTGCTGGAACAACGGGAAGATTATGCAGAGGACGAGTATGCGCGCCCGGATTTTCCGCTGACAGTGATAAACCGTGAACAGGCTCTGCGGCTGTATGACGAAGGTAAGCAGATTTATCTTGTCCGCATCAGCCCGTGGCCGATTCTTGTCACGGCACGAGAGGAAATCGAGCGCGGAAGTGATACCTTCCAGATTGCAATAGCAGATTTGGAGCAGGAGCGGAACATGACAGAACAGGAAAATGTGCTGCTGTATGGCAACGAAAAGCAGTTCGGTATTTATCAGATCACAGAGCGTGACCCGGAACATAACTATCGTTTCATGGGGCTGGACTATGTGGAGAAGAAAGGCATGACAGTTACCCGTGCAGATTATGACCTGATCTATGCCGCACCGCTTACGGAAAAGGATACGCTGGATGGTATTTATGAACGATTCAATATTCAGCGTCCAGCAGACTTTATGGGGCATTCGCTGTCGGTCAGTGATGTGGTGGTGCTCAACGATGGCAGTACAGTCAAAGCCTACTATGTGGACAGTATTGGATTTGCTGAACTGCCGGAATTTTTCAAGGAAAGGAGTATGGATTTGCAGAAAGAAAACCTTTTGAATGAGGAATTGCAGAAAATCGAAATCTTTGATAAGCCCGGTCTTTTCAGCAATGGGAGACTGCGGGATGAAGATGTGCCGGAGGGCTTATATCGCTATGATCTGCGCGGTTCGGACTATGACCCAGGCCAGCCCATTACGGTGGAGAAAACTGTGGTGGTGAACCATGCGGCATCTGTCCTGATGGCCGAAGAACTTGACCTTGGCGCAGAGGGACGGCTGGAACTGGGTGAGGAAGGACTGAACTTCACAGGCGCAGAGTTGACCGTGCGAGAGTTCATGGAGGAACAGCAGCAGAAAAACAACGCGCTGATCCATGGCGATTCCGACCACATCACAGTCGAGGGGCATATCGGTAAATGGTACGCTATTGATGAAACGGAAATCGGCGGCGAAAAGTTCTTCCTGCTGGAACATGAGGAACACGGCGATATGGCGGCTTGTGTTGCAGTCAATGAGCAGGGCAAGCTGGTGGCAGAGGATTTGTGGAACGGCTTCGATGAGGATTTTCAGGAGGCTGTGCAGAAATATTTCTCTGAAAAATGGAATATACCGAAAAAAGAAGATGTGGTATCGGAGATCATTGAAAAGGCTGTGCCTGTGCCGGACAACAGCGCACAGGACTATTCGGATGTGCCTGTTTACTACGAGCCGTTCAGCTATGCCAAAGAAAATGACGAGGTGGATTTATATCGCACATCCTATCGGCTGAACACTGAGTGCAAGCAGGCAATCCATGAAGCGATTGCGGATAACTATGATGGGATGTACCTTGGCGATGGCGCGGTCGATCAGGTGGTGCGGCAGTACGGCATGGAGCGTGTGGGCTACATTCTGGCGAACACTCTGCACCATAAAAGTTACGATGGCCGCTTTTCTCACGGCAACAAGGAATGGGCAGAGCAGGTGCGCACCCCGGAGCATAATGCAGATCGCATGACCTTCCGCACGGATTGGGTGGTTGACAGCCACCCGGCTATTCTGGATGGCTTTGTAACGATGTTCAGAAAAGAACTGGATGCGCAGAAAGAACAGGAACAGCCTTTCGTAAAGCAGTTCTATGTGGTCGAGAATTTGCAGGCCGTGCCTCTGAAAATTGAGCGGTTTGGAAATCTGGATGATGCAATGTCACAGTATCAGGCCCTTCCGAACCATTACATGAAAGCCTTGGGCGTGGAGAAGAATCCTGATCCTCTGCCGGGTTCACTGGATGTTTTGCAGTGCAGGAACGGCATTGACACCATCGTAGAGGACTATAAAACGGTTCCGGGCTGGGATAACCCGTATATCCGGAATCATGTTGTCCAGCCGTTACGGGGGGCGTTAGCTGTGCAGGATGTGGAGCTGGCCTACGAATTGCCTGATGCCTATTTTCATATCCAGACCTGTGAGGATGGTTTCGACTATACCTTATATAATAAGGACTTCACGGAGCGGGATGGTGGCATCCTTGAAACAGATGGAGATAAGCCTGTGCAGGAGGCTATGACGGAGCTGCTGGCAGAGTTCGGCTGCGATGCAGCACAGGGCAGGATCATGGACGCGGCAGAACTGCGGGAACAGGCTGATACGGCGGCTGAACAGCAGGCAGAGGTTTTGAAAGAAAAACTCGCCGCAGAAAGACCTGCGCCGGAAGAAACGCTCAGCTTTTATGTTGCGGAGTGTTTGGAGTTTACGTTTGCGGGAGAGTTCCACGATCATATGACCATGGAAGAAGCCTTGGAAGCCTACGATAAGATTCCGTCCGAACGAATGAACGCCGACAAGTGCATTGGATTCTGCATCGAGGAAGATGGAGGCTTTGTAGGAATGTATGAGCTGGTCGTGAACGATAAAGTGCAGCGTGAGAACATCAACTCCATCAACTACTTCAGGGATGATAAGCTGGTGCAACAGGCTATCTCTGATATGGAAAAGCTGATGGCGGCACGACAGCAGAGTAAGGAGCAGGAACGCGGCAGTACGAAAAAGTCTGTTCTGGATGCCCTGCGCAGTCTGAAAGCCAAAAAGCAGGAGCAGCCTGCACAGGAACAGGATAAGCCGAAGAAAGCGAAAAAGAAAGGAATGGAGTTATGAGCAATGTACGCTTTGATGAACTGGAACTGATGCTGATGGCGATGTTTGAGCAGCCGACACTCAAAGATACGATCCAGGCGTTGAAGGAAGTTCAGCCGCTTGTGGCAGAGGATGCAGAGATGGCTGCGCTTGTCCAGCAGACCATCCCGAAGATGCAGCGGTTGACTGAGCCGCAGTTCAAGGGGCTGGAGCTGGAATGGTATAAGCCGGAAGATGGTATAGGAAAATGAGTTCAGATATATTTGTGATTTACCAGATCAACAATTCTGATAAAAACCGTGAGTATCGCTGCCGCAGCTATGAATACCAGATTCAGCATGGCTTTATGATAACCGCAGACAATTATGGCACGGGCTACTCTGGTACGGCTTCACGGGGAATGGGCGCGGAAGCGATTCGTAAAAAGATGGAAAGCATTAACCCGGACAAATTCAAAATTAGAAAATTTGGGGTCAGTGATGTCATCGGATTGACTGCGGCAGGCAAAACCTCTTTTTTCTATGTTGATAAGGATAGGCTGGTGAGATTCAACGGCTTTTTCCCAAAGCCCCAGAGCGGCACATACCTGATTCTTGATGAGGGCGGCTATCAGGTGGCAGGGCAAAAAGGAACATGGCTGGTATCGGATGAAGTAGAGGTCGATGGTCAGCGGTTTGTTCAGATGAGAAGTGAACAAACGAAGAATCCACCGCCGAGCATTATTCTTCACGAGAGTGGAGCCTTTGTGACGCAGACAGCTTTAGGTTTCGATGGAGAAGCTACCAGAAAGATGAGTGCTTTTTTACAAGGCCCAAAGCCTGAACTGCTGCACCATCAGAAGTTCTTTGAAAACGGTACAGCGGAACGCGCCAAAGAATCCGGCACAGAGCAAAACTACAATATGATAGATGGCTGCGTCAACAATGTACCAAAAAAGCCCCGGCGCATTGGCGGCAGGTGGTCGGTGCTTGATCGGCTGCATATTAAGCAGGCTGAGCGGCGACAAAAAGACAATACGCCGCAGCAGGAACAGGAAAGAAGCCGAAAAAACTAACAATAAGTGCTTTCAAAGAGGTGGCTCCAAAAAAGGGGCCACCTCTTTACTTTAGAATGAATAGACATCCAGTTAAATGCACAAGATATTTGCAAAGCAGTAAATCGAAAAGCGAAACTGATAAATATAATAAAAATGTATTGAATACGCTTTTCTGTTGACAAAAACGCACGAGATGATATAATGAAATAGAAAGGGAGGGCTTTCAATGAAACATAACATCGTGCGAATCAATAAAATTGTGCTGAACAATTTTAAGAATGTGAAAAAGGGCGTTGTTGAAATGCCTGCATACAGTGGAAAAGAACTGTTTTCAGAAAAGGCGGATGTTTTGGGTCTGTATGGACAGAATGGATCTGGAAAAACATCTGTTGTTGAGGCTCTTCGCTTTGTAAAAATGCTTTTGAGCGGAGAAGAACTCCCTGCTGATTCGAAAGAGTACATTGCTCAAGGCGAAGAAGAGTGCGAAATTGATGTGAGCTTTTCTGTAGCGGAGGAAGTACAAAAAGAAACTGTGACCTACAGTGTGGCTTTAAAAAAAGATGCGGATGGATTTGTGATTTCACATGAACGCATGACAGTTGTTCCGAGAAAAGAGAACATCCGTGCTGTTGAATCCACTTTAATTGATTATCAGTATGATAATGAGGATGTTACGTTTGCACCAGAGTATCGTTATAAGAAGCTGGTTGCAAATGATAAGAAAGTGCGAGTTGCCCTAAATGTTGCACAGGCAATCTCTATCAAATCCCATCAGTCTTTTATTTTTGGAGAAGAGGGATACCGGGTATTTTCTCAGTGCAAAGAAGATGTAATGGGAGAATATAGTGGCCTTTTTGCAATATTACAAAAGTATGCTTTGGTGAATTTGTTCGTAATCAACAATGAACACTCTGGCCCAATCAGTATGAATCTGGTACTGCCTGTTGCATTTTATCTGAGGGATGGAGAGCATATTACAACGGGAGATTTGCCCATACGGATTGATGAACCATCCGTTGTTACCCAAAGACAGTTTCAGCTTGCGCAGACAATTATTGATGGTATGAACATTGTACTGAAAAATGTTATCCCAGGCATGGAAGTAGAGGTTCATAACTTCGGAGAGCAGCTGTTGGACAATGGAGATACTGGGTATAAAATTGAATTATTGTCTGAACGCGGAGATATTTCCATTCCGCTTAAATATGAATCAGAGGGTATCGTAAAAATTGTTTCTTTCTTAAATGTTCTGATTTGCGTTTATAACAATCCATCGATGTGTCTAGTAATCGATGAATTGGATTCTGGGGTGTTTGAATATCTTCTCGGAGAATTACTAGCTGTTTTTTCTGACGGAGGAAAAGGGCAACTGATTTTCACCTCGCACAATCTGAGAGCATTGGAAATGCTGGGAAAGAAGAGTATTCTGTTCTCAACAACAAATCCCTGCAACCGATATATCCGCCTGCAGAATGTACAAACAAACAATAATCTTCGTGACCTGTATTTGCGCAGTCTAACACTGGGAGGCCAGAAAGAAGAAATGTACGAAGAAACGGATAGCGTAGCAATTGGACGTGCTTTCCGTCGTGCAGGAAAGGCGGTGGAAGCTCATGTCGAAAGCTAAGAAGGTTATCTTTGTTATTGTGGAAGGCCCAACTGATGAGGACGCACTCAGTTCTGTGCTAAAACAAATTTTTTCATCCGCAGAAGTTCATTTCCATGTGATTCATGGGGATATTACAACGGAAGATGCAATTACTGCGAATAATGCGAAAAGTTATGTAGCAAAGCGAATTGCAGCGGAGATGAAAAAGTACGCATATAAAGAAAGCGATATTTTGCAGATTGTTCATTTGATAGATACGGACGGTGCGTTTATTCCTGACAATTTGGTAAAGGCCAGAACGGAAAAAGGCATTCAGTATTTTGAAGATCATATTGAAACAGGCGAGGTTAAGTATATTCAGGGACGGAATCAAAAGAAAAGTAGCGTTGTGGCTTCCTTGTGTTCCACAGGGAAAATGAAATCGAAAATCCCTTATTCGATTTACTATTTTTCAAGAAATATGGAACACGTTCTGCATAACGTGGCAACTGAACTGACAGACGATCAAAAAGTAGAACTGGCCGATGCTTTTGCAGACAGGTATGAAAAGAACCCAATGGATTTCGTTGCCTTCATGGAGTCTGAGGAAGTGGCTGTTCCCGGAGGCTATACACAGACATGGATGTTTATTCGAGAGGGAACGAATTCACTGAATCGCCATAGCAATCTTCGGATTCTTTTTGAACAGGAAAATATGAAAAGCACAGATTAAAAATGGCAGCATTATAAAGCAAGGCTGCGGTGCTTCCTGATAAAAGGGTGTTGTTGTAATGAATGCAAAAAGCTGTGTAGAGTTTATTCTTCAAGCTATGAATAATGTTGATGACGAATACTTAAATGTTGAAATAGCAGTAGATTATGTGGGACACAAGGAAATAAAAAGAAGGGAAAGAGTTTATGCCTATGAGTTTTATCACCAGATGAGATTGATACAAGAAAAGAAAGTCGAAAAAGAGTTTACTATAAATGGTGAGATAGATAAAAGTGGGCACAAAATTATTAAAGAACCATTCAACCCTGATTTTGTGATTCATCAGCAAGGCAAAATGGGTGAAAATTTCTGTGTGGTTGAATTAAAGACAATAAATAAGAAGAGTGGAATTCAAAAGGATTTTCATACGATAACCTGTATGATGCACTGCTATCGGTACAAAATTGGAGTTTTTGCGATTGCTGGAGTTTTTCTGTCTGATATAAAATCTACATTAGTAGAAGTTTGGAATACACAGGAACATCTTCAAGAACATGGTGAGAAAATTTATGTAATTGCACAGGATGATAATGGAAAACTCTGTGCAAAGAGTATGGCTAATATTATACGGGGTATGTAAGAAATAGCCAGCGTGTTGTGTGGATGTGAACCACATGATACGCTGGCTATTTTTCTTTATGTGAAAATTTAAAAAAATCAGAGGGAAGGTTTATTCTTTCGGGATTTCTGCTGTTCGCGCTGTGCTTCTCGTTCAGTTCCCAGAATATTATCTACATTGGCGCATACAGCCTGGAGTTCCCTGTGGTAATCTTTGAAATAGTGGTATGTGTCATACTGAGCATCTTTCTGAATGGTAAGCTGCTCCTTTTCAGCCCGGAGGTCTTTCATGGTCGGGAATTTTCCATCTGGGCAGTGCTGCTTTAGAATGCGGAGGGCTTCTTCATATTTGGCAATATCCTCTGCATGGGCCTGTCGGAAAGATTTCTTATTGCCGGATTTCAAAAAATCACCATAGACTGATTTTGTAGAAAGATACTGGTCTAAATAACGAATCTGCTCATTGACTTTTTTCAATTTTGCTTCGGTGAATTTGGCATCACTTCGGGCTTTTGCCATTTTAGATTGAATAGCGTCGGTGGTATCGGAGAGTTTTTCGTAAGAATCGTATCCATGCTCCTGCACATAAGCGACTGTCCGTGCCATCTGCTGCAAATTGGAAATCTTGACTTTCTGTGCATACGCGCGGCTCTGTTGTGCTTTTACACAGGTCTGCAAGTCAACCACAAGGCGCAGATCGGACTTAATGAACAGAATGGCCATAGGATCATCTGCTGCCCAATGAGGATTGTTCCGTTCTGCGCTCCGTGCATTTTCTGCAAAGATGCGTAGAAGCCTGTCGCGGTCATAATTGGAACCCAGCGCACGGGCTGAGATATACTTTTGCCGGTCAGCAGGCAGATAGCTGAATCGTCCGCGATGGTCTTTTACTGAAATTCCGTATTCTGTTTTCAGCAATCTCTGAAATTCTTCAAAAGATGTGGCACGTTCCGCAATGTCAGAAATGGCATTGCGGATTTTTTCTTTGTTTGTTTCAAAGGTAGTGTGCATGGGGGTGATGCCATCGCCCAGAAGTTCCATGTTTGCAATGTCCAGATTCAGTTGCCCACGCCGCTGCGCATGGTACTCCTGCTGTGTGATTTTATCCGCAGCAGGGGATAGCAGATCGACCTGATGCAGCCCTTCGCGCTGACAAATATCCATCAAAGAATTTTGCAGGTGCTTCAAATAGTCTTTGGTAAGGTGGTGCTTGTATCCAGCCTTGCAGTCGATTGGCCGTTCAGTGTAGGTTTGAGGCTCTATATCGGATTTGCGCAGGCTGTTGATTATGATGTGGGTGTGAATGTTGCCTGTGCCGTTTTTACCATCGGTGTGGGTACAGACCAAAGCCTGATGCCCCGGAAAATTGGCCTTTGCATATTCCATGCCGATGGCCTGCGCCCACTCACCAGTCAGGTTGTGGTCAGTGTTGTCTTTCGGATCGTGGCTAATAATGTAGTGGTGGCTTTTGATTTCATCGTAAGTGTTGTTCTTGTTATACTCCTGATTCAACAGTTCGCATGGAGAATCCTTAGACGATATGAATACACGGGCGCGCTGGTTATGGGGAGAAGAAAGAAAATTGATGTAAACACTACATCTATTCGGACACTCCCGGAGGACAAGTGGATCATTGCAGAAAATGCACATGAGGCCATCGTGACAAAAGATGAATACTATCAGGCACAGAAAGCGATCCGTAACGTAACCCCAATTCAGTATAAGGTAGGCGATGATTTCGCCTTAAAAGGGAAGATTTGCTGCGGAAACTGCAAACGGCAGCTTCGGCACGAAAAGCAGTATGGGGAAATGGTTTTCTGTTGCGGCTATAAAAGGGCGGCAGGAAAGTTCTCTAAATGCTACGGCGGCTATTACAGAGAATACTCTGTAAACGCAAAAGTGGCTCGTGCGATAAAAACTGTGTTCTATGCGCTGGATGTGGTAAATCAGGGAATGCAAGAAAAGCAGTCTATCACGGTGCGCTGCGTGGACATTGAGGACTTGGAAAAGCAAGCAGAAGCCATTCGGGTAGAGCAAATCAAACTATATGAATCGTATGCAGACGGTGTGCTACGGCGAGATGTGTACATAGAAAAGAAAAAGGCTCTTTCGGAAAAACTGGCTACATTGCAGGATAGCATACGGATAGAAAAGGAAGAACAGGAGTGTGCCGATGAATTGGATGAAGAAATCCGCGCTCTGACAAAGCAGGCCAGCGAGAAAACGTACATCGGCGGGCTGACAAAAGAATGTGTGGATGCTTTTGTGAGCATGGTTTATCTGTATGACGATCAAACGATGAAAATAGAGTTCAACTGTGAGGATGTGATTCGGAGAGCGTTGGAAAAGTATGGCGCATAACCGCATAGAAACAGCGAGATGAGCAAAAAGAATACCCGTCTGGGTGAGAGGATTCAGAAAATCTTCTCGACCAGGCGGGTATTTCATTCCGCAGGAATGTGTCTATTAGAGGCTGAGGGTTTCTACCCATGCGGACAAGTCGGCTTTGCTGGAATAGGAATTGAACACCTTGCCATGCAGCAGTTTTGCACCGGGGCAGCTAGGAGCAAGCTTTTCATTGGTCTTGCCCATGTCGCTGCCGCCAGATGTGGCAAAGGGGATGATTGTTTTACCCTTCAAATCATAGCTTTCCAGAAATGTATTGATGATCGTCGGAGCAATATACCACCAGATAGGGAATCCGACAAAGATGGTGTCGTATTCGTCCATGTTATCACGCTTGGCAGCGATGGCAGGGCGAGAGGTAGGATCGCTCATTTCGATGGTGCTGCGGGATTTCTTGTCCATCCAGTTCAGATCGGCCTTGGTGTACGGAACTTCCGGCTGAATCTCAAAAATGTCTGCACCGATAGCATCGGCAAGATTTTCAGCAACCTTTGCGGTAACGCCGCTGGCGGAGAAGTAAGCAACAAGTCGTTTGCTCATGACAAATGCACTTCCTTTGATTGATTTTCATGGTTTAAGTATAGCACGTTGAATAGGGAGCATCAAGTAAGGCTGAGTGGACGAATGTGCTAATATTGCAAATGAAATAAGCACAAAAGAAAGTTTTCATTGACTTTCGTGCTTATTTGGAATACAATATAAGCACGAAGGTGAGGTGACGCTTATGATGAACATGAACAATTTGGCTCAAACACATGAGATTTTAACACCGCAGCTTGCAACAAAAGTGGGTTTAACGAAATTTGAGTTTTATAAATATGTAAAGGCCAATGAATACGAGCAAGTCGGACATGGCGTATACGCAGCAAAAGATACTTGGATCGACGAATTAGAAATGCTGCACCGCCGCTGCCCGATGGGAGTGTTTTCTCATGATGAAGCGTTCTATTATTATGGGCTGACAGATCGGGAACCGCTTGTTCATACACTCACGATTTATAGTGGATATAATGTTCACCGCTTGAAAGAGGATGGCTATAAGGTTTATACAGTAAAAAAGGAACTTCTTGACGTTGGCAAGCAAATCGTAAAAAGCAATCAGGGAAATGAAATTCCTATGTACGATTTGGAACGGACAATTTGCGACTTGGTGCGGAGTAGAAGTTCTATAGAAGTACAGGATTTCAATGCAGTATTAAAAGCGTATGTCGGGAGAAAAGATAAGGACCTTAATAAACTGATGAAGTATGCAAAGCTATTTCGAGTGGATAAGATCATCCGAAATTATATGGAGGTACTACTGTAAATGGGATTTACACCTGAACAGATAAAAGGACGTATCAAGAGCGTTGCAAAACAGAACAATGCAGACGCAAGGACACTCATGCGAATCTATATGATGGAGCGTTTTCTGGAAAGACTGGCACAATCAGAATATCGGGATAACTTCATTATCAAAGGCGGAATACTAGTTACGGCAATGATTGGTGTTGCGCACCGTTCCACGATGGACATAGACACCAGCATGAAGAATCTGAATCTGTCTGCGGAGGATGCCTTGCGAGTTGTCAATCAGGTCAAAGATATTGACCTTGACGATGGTGTTTCTTTTGAGGTTAAAGATGTTTCCAATATCATGGATGAAATGGAGTATCCGGGAATCCGCGTTACCATGAACGCCAATGTGGGAAAATTGATTACGCCTTTGAAAATTGACATTTCGACGGGCGATGTGATTACCCCACGAGCAATCGAGTTCAATTATGATCTCTTGCTGGAAGATCGTTCTATCAGTCTATGGTCGTATAATTTGGAAACTATATTAGCCGAGAAGTTGCAGACGGTTTTAGCAAGGGGCATCTTAAACACCCGAATGAGAGATTTTTACGATATACGGATGCTGCTTGATACATACGAAGATAAAGTCAATAAGGCTGTTTTGAAAGATGCTTTTGCGGCAACTTGTAAAAAGAGAGAAACGGATCATCTGCAGGAGCAGGCCGAGGATATTATCAAAATTATTGATGCAGATGAACAACTTCAAGTGCTGTGGAGAGCGTATCAGAAGAAATACTCGTATGCGGCAGAAATTGATTATGCCGGTGTGATAAGCGGCGTAAGAAAATTGATGGATTGGATTCGATGAGTAACCATTGAAAATAGAATAGTGAGTAAAGCCCTACAAGGCTCAGATCGGTTCAGAACCGACTGAAAGCCTTGTAGGGCTTATTTTTTTGCGATTTTTTCCTGAAATTTTTCGCCCCTATCTTGACATCAGGGGGCCTTGCAGCGGTAAGCGCATCGGCTTTTGCAGCGCTTTACAGTGCGTTTGGAAAATACGATGTGGTGCATATCCATGCAGAGGGACCGGCTTTCTTCTCATGGTTGCCCAAAATGTTTGGCAAAAGGGTGGTGGTTACCATCCATGGGGAGTGTGAAATAATACGCGGCTGTCATAATAGGGACAAGGGTACGGCAGAGAATGAAAGGCTCCGCAACCCAAAGTTCATATTTTCTTACCCGAAGAATGAACGACTGATCTTTTTGGGTGGCAGAAATGCAGCGCAGGAAGAAATCTCGACCATGAGGGTGGGGTGACAGCCAGCGGACAGGTGCACGAGCCTATCCGCTATTTGTGCGGTATGAAATGACTCCAAAATCAAATGTACGAGAAGTGGACGTTGTTACACGTAAAGGCGAGGACTGTTTCCCGAAATATAGCAAGCAGTTCCAACTCATCATTACGGTTCCAATAAAATCTTTTAGAAGAGAGGTCACTATAAAGTGCTTTCGCTGTGCTGATTTTCTGTGCGCTTATGTGCGTTTTTGAGCTTTGCTCACGGTTAAGAAAATGTGAGGAGGTGAGAATAAATGGACGACAAAGATCAAAATTTAAGAGATGAAATGAACGATATAGTAGCATACTTGGAAAGTGACGAGGAAATGAGACGCAAGATTAGGTGTGCTATTAAGAACAAAATGAAAATTAAGATCGTCGATGTCTTTCTGGAAGATTATTCGGAATGGAAAACACCAGGCCGGGAACTACACAAAGCACCAGTATCCCTTGAAAGGCAAGGTCTACTGCGGCTACTGCCAGAAACTGATGAAATACCGTGTTCTCAAGAAACTTGGCCCCTCGTTTAACTGCAGATTTTCAGCGACAGCGGTGGACAGCCCCTGCAAGCGAATCCCGATCTCCGAGGAACTGCTGGAACATATCGTCCGAAATGCGCTGACAGCGCAGATAAAGCAGGCAGAGTATGTACTGGAAATCCTGCACGAACGGGAACGCAAAGCGTTGATTTGCTTTTCCGCACTGGAACGGCAGGAAGAAAAGCTGAGTGCAGAAAAGGCAGAGATTGTAAAACAGCGCGTTGCACTGTATGAGCAATACGCCGACGGGAATATGAGTAAGGAAGAGTTCATCCGGCAGAGAGATGCCTACAGAGTGCAGGAAGATGAAAAGATGGAGCAGATTCAAAGGCTGTGTACCGAGAAAAATCAAGTTTTTCAGCCTGTGAAGAGGGACACCGATCATTTGCAGACTGTCATGAGTACTGTAGAAGAAGCAGGTGATGTGATGCACTTATCACAGAATGTGGTAGAAACCTTTATTGACCGCATCGAGGTTTTCAACGATGAATGTGTGAAAATCCATTTTACATTTGAAGATGTGCTGGCAGACCATGCAGAATGAGCCGTAGGCAAAACTAACGCGGCAATTAGAGTTTTTCTTGTAAGAACACGAGATTCATGGTATCATAGAAGCAACGAAAAGTCTGTGCATGGCTACGTGAAAGGGGCAGCAGAGATGAAAGAAATGAATATTCCCGTTGGAGTTTCGGATTTTGAAGAAATTCGTAAAAATGGGTATTACTATATTGATAAATCGGGACTGATTAGCGAACTGCTCAGTAGAACCGGAACGAAAGTGACGCTTATTACTCGCCCCAGACGATTCGGTAAGACATTGGGCATGAGTATGCTGGAAAACTTCTTCGACATCCGAAAGAACAGCAGAAAACTGTTTGAAGGGCTAGAAATTGCAGAGCATCAGGCATTATGTGATGCGTGGATGAACCAGTATCCGACAATCTCTATTTCATTCCGGCAGATAGATGGTCTGAATTTTATGGATGCATATCAGCAGCTTGTCTATGAAATTGCTCTTCTGTATCAGAATCACACGTATTTGTTGGATAGTCAGGTGATAAGCAAACAAGAAAAATTTCTTTTTCAGCAGATAAGTGATCGAAAAGCGGAAAAGACGGATGTGCTGCGCTCGATTCAATTTTTAACATTTCTGCTAAATAAGCATTACAACAAAAAAGTAATTCTTCTTATAGATGAGTATGATGTTCCTGTAGCGAAAGCAAACAATAACGGTTACTATACTGAAATGCTCGATGTTATGAAAGGCTTAATGCAGGCCCTAAAAGACAATCAAGCACTTCAATTCGCAGTTGTTACGGGTTGCTTAAAGATTGCGAAAGAGAGCATCTTTACAGGAACCAACAATTTTGTATCGGATACTATTACAAATTCTCGTCTGAACGAGTATTTCGGATTTGTACAGAGCGAGGTTGACCAGCTGCTAAAGGATGCCGACCTGACAGAGCAGGCTGAGAATATCAAAAAATGGTATGATGGATACCATTTCGGAGCCTTTGATGTTTACTGCCCGTGGGATGTAATGAACTATATGCAGGAATTACAGCGCAACCCGAAGGCTAAGCCTATCAGCTACTGGAAGAACACCAGCGACAATGCAATCATCCGTTCCTTTATTGACTATGCAGGCAGTACCATCACAAAAAAACTGGAAACGCTGATGGCTGGTGGCTGCATCGTTCAGCGTGTAGATGAAAACCTAACCTATGATTATCTGCATTCCTCAGAAGACAATCTTTGGAGTACGCTGTACTTGACGGGGTACTTGACCAAAGCTCGTGAAGGCGATTATAAAGGCGAATTGCCAGATGGCATGGTTGCCCTTATGATTCCGAATGCAGAAATCAAAGAAATTTTTGAAACAACAGTTATCAAATGGTTTGATGACAGTACGAAGAAGTGGAATCGGAATGCTTTGTTTGATGCAGTCTGGAACGGTGACAGCGAAGGCATTACCAAGGAAATGAATGCTCTGCTCCGGCGCACCATAAGCTACCATGACTACCGGGAAGACTTCTATCATGCTTTTCTTGCGGGCATCTTCACAGGTGCCGGATATATGGTGGATTCCAATAAGGAGCATGGAGAAGGCCGAAGTGATGTGGTCGTTTACGATTCCATCAATGCCCGCATTGCAATCTTTGAAGCAAAGTACACGAAGGTTCTGGAAAATCTGGAAAGTGAATGCGATATAGCCTTGCAGCAAATTGATGATCGGATGTATGCAAAGGAGTATGAGGATGATTACGATCAGATTCTTTGCTACGGTATTTCGTTCTTTAAAAAACGCTGCATGGTAAAGAAAAAGTGATTCACAGCAAATCATAACTTGAATTCTGTATTATAACTTAAAATGAGTTATAATACAGAAAAAGAGTTATAAAGAGAAGCTCGCATAAACCACAGACAGCACCCAAGATGATTCGAGGGTGCGTCTGCAGCTTATGCGGGCTGTTTTATTTTGTGCTTTTTACTGCGAAATAATGTTAAACTCCAAGGCTGACAAGAGTGGCCTTTAACTCCTTTGCCATGCGGATAATGACAGTCTGTTCAGTTTCATTACAGTCCAACAGCAGGCGATGAATTTCAGAGTTTGCAGAGGAAGATGAATATTCAAGACAGTCGAGCAAAAGCTCATCCGCGGAAACGGATAACGTGTTGGCAATTTTGACAAGAACAGAAAGGCTTGGAACCTTTGTGCCATTTTCGATTTGGACAATGTATTCACGACTGCAGTTGACTTTTGCGGCAAGAACTTCTTGCGTCAGATTCGATTTTGAACGGTAGAAGCTGATTCGTTTTCCTAGAGAAGTACGATTTACGGACATATAGTGATCTTCCTTTCAAATGCCCGCATAAGATACTTTAATTATTTGACTTATGGAGAAATGAATCAAGAGAAACCAAAGAGGCAATTTGCATAGAAGTCAGAATTCTTATTTTTCCCCTCTAGCGGAGATGGCTTCTGAGGCCAAAATGTGAACCGGCAGTTCACATTTTGAGCAACAAGTGAACTGCTGGTTCACAGAAAAAATCATCTGATAAGAGTATAATAAAAGCATGAAATCAAGCTGCGAAAATAAAGTGGGGAAAACGAAATGGAACGGCTGCTGACACTGTATAGCGAAGTTCAGTCAACGGATGTACGGTGGCTATGGTATCCCTTTATTGCAATCGGGAAAATCACACTTCTGCAAGGTGATCCCGGCGATGGAAAATCTACCATGATGATGAATCTGATTGCGGAACTTTCAACAGGAGGTAGGACCCCGGACGGATGCAAAATTAGTGCGCCGCAAAAAGTGATTTATCAATGCTCCGAGGATGGGGTTTCTGACACGATAAAGCCCCGTCTGGAACGCTGTGGGGCAGACTGCAGAAAGATTGCTTTCATCAATGAAGAAGTTTATAACGGCCTTACATTGGACGATGAACGCATCCGTCAGGCAATCATTGAATTCCGGCCGCGATTGGTCGTGATCGACCCGATTCAGGCTTATCTTGGCAGTGATTCCGATTTACAGATCGCAGGCAGGGCACGAAAACTGATGCGCCGCCTTGGAATGTGGGCTGCTGGCTATGACTGTGCCATTGTTTTGATTGGTCACCTTAATAAAAAAGAAGGCTCCAAAGGGCTGTACCGCAGCCTTGGCAGCATTGATGTTGTGGCAGCAGCACGAAGCGTCCTGCAGGTGGAGCGAGATACAGAGAATCCTGATATAAGAATTGTACATCAAATCAAAAACAGTCTTGCGCCTACGGCAGAAGACATCCGCTTTTCCATTTCCGCCGACAAGGGCTTTCAGTGGCTGGAATGCAGGCCGCAATCTTTTGAAAATCAGAAACCAGATAGAAAACCCGAATTTGAATCGGAACAGCAAAAAGCAGTCTATTGGATTAAGCATTTTCTTGAAAAAGGCGATATGAGCGCGAATGAAATTTATTGCCGTCTGGACAATGAGGGTGTCAGCAAACGAGTGGCACGGATGGTAAAAACAGAAATGGGAATCCACTGCTACCAGAAAAAGCGGAGATGGTATTGGAGTGTTCAGCCGGAAGAAGGTGCTGTGAATGGACCACAGGTATAAAGTTGGCGGCTATGTGAAACTTGCAAAATTGTGGGAGCGCTCTAAGGATGCAGCAGTAGCCTATCACAGTTCCTACTATGCTGAAAAGTTTAAAACTGATAGCGATAAAAAGCTGGTTGGTGTTTATATTGACATCACAGGGAATAAGGAAATTTATAAACGCCCGGAAATGGTGCATCTGCTCAAAGATTGCAAAAATGGTTCCATAAATCTGATTTTCTCGCAGACAAGGGCCTATCTTGCAGCAAATACCTGTGATTTCTGTTTTTTGCTGAAATATCTGTTTGACTTGCCGATGCGAGTGGATATTGTTACAGACGATGATGACCAGAGAATCGACACCATTCTTGACGTTGATAACCAGCGGCAGAGCCTGAAAGATTTGGCTGAAAAATATACATCGATCCGAAGGAAAGATTATCTTGAGTGGAGAATCCGACTGGAACATGAAATGACAAAGGCTGAAAAAAATGAACGTGGAAGGACAGTATAATCCAAAAGACGTAGAGTGTATTCCGGTAGAAAACCTTGAAGTGCTGCCGAGTGGGGCAGACTGGCAGAGCCGACATCTGGAATCTGAAAGGCGAAAAGCAGAGATTCGTGACAGAATCCATAAGCAGACAGAACAGGGGCAGAAAACGGCAAAAGATTACTTTCGTCCGGCGAAACCGACACCGTCGATTTACGACAGCGACCTGAAGCGTGTGGCGGTTTATGCCCGTGTCAGCACTTCCAGCGAAGAACAGATTTCTTCCATTGAAAACCAGACTCTATATTACACCAAAAAGATTGCAGAAACGGAAAACTGGAATTTGCAGGATATTTACAGCGATGAAGGAAAATCGGGTACTTCACTGCGGAAACGGGATGCGTTTAAGCGCATGATGCGAGATGCCAAAGACCAGAAGATGGACTTGATTATCTGTGCCAGCATTTCGCGGTTTGCGCGAAATTTTTCGGATTGTATGACGCAGATTGCAGCATTGAAAACCATGCACCCGGCACATCCCATTGGCGTGTACTTTGAAACTGAAAACATCTACACGCTGAATCCAAGCAGCCAATATAGTTTGGACATTCAAGCACTTCTGGCAGATTGGGAATCGGGCAACAAGAGTCGCCGGATGATCCTTTCGTATGACCAGCGTATTATGACAGGCCAGTACCCGGTGGCCGACCTGATGGGATATCGGCATACGAAGGATGGACGGTTGGTAATTGAGCCGGAAGAAGCAAAGACGGTGCGGTTTATTTTTCTGGCGTTTATCCAGGGCTATAACTACGATCAGATCGCGGCAGTGCTGACACAGAAAAAGCGCAGCACCCTGCGCGGTAGGCAGGAGTGGAACGGCATGATGGTGGCAAACATCATGAAAAATGAACGCCGCTGGGGTGATCTGGAAGCTAGGAAGAGCATTGTGGTAGATTACAAACTGGGCAAGGTCACGAAGAATAACGGCAATCGCTGCTCTGCCTATGTCCCGGAACATCACGAAGCGATTGTTTCCCCAGAAATCGCACGAGCTGCACATCTTGTGGCATCCAGCAGCAAAAAGTGCGGGGTGCAGGATATTGTGGTAATCCGGCAGGGAGCATTGAAAGGCTTTGTGGGCATCCATCCGAACTGGAGCGGCATCAATGCTGAAAGTATCCGCAGCCTTTGCCTGAGCACCTATCTGCCGGAAGAGGTGATGAAACTGAACGATATAGCAGAGATGAGGGCTGGGGCAACACTGGGAAAGGCACTTCAATCTGAATATATGACGGTTTCAGGTACTTGCTTTATCAACCAGAGTAGCCCGGTTATGACGATTTCTAAAAATGGAATCCGTTTCAGCAAGGCCTGCCATAGCCGGTTGGACGACTGCGAGTATGTGGAACTGCTCTATCATCCGATTCTGCAGGTCGTGATTTTGCGAAAGAGCAATCACGGCTTTTCAACAGCGATGCACTGGAGAGATGACAATGACGTTCATAGTGTTTTTTCAGCCAGAGCATTTTCTGGGCTTGTCTTTCAAACGTTGAACTGGAAAATGAATTACCGCTACCAGTGCCGTGGTATCTGCCGGGGTCAGGAAAATGCAAAATTTCTGATTTTTGAATTAGATGAGTCCCGGATTTTGACTGGGAGAAATCAGTATGAACAAGAAAATTGTTCGATGAATCTGAAATGCCGGTTATATCGGAGTAAATGGGTTCAGAGCATTACAGTTAATGATGTGATGGAATCTGGCCAAGTCGTAGAAAATCCCATGATTGGTGCAATTCCGAGCAGAAATGAAGTTCAACGTGAACTGGATGATCTTTTGATGTCGATGTAGGAGGAACTTATAGAATGGAAGAAAAAAGCAGGGCGCAGGAACTGAGCGTTCGGGAAATCTCCTTGATTCGTGAACTTGCACAGATACGGAAAGAACATAAAAGAGAACTGGAGTACGAAAAGTTCGATGGCTATGAACTTCCGCCGCGCACCCAGTTTTCCATGCTGAATAAACCTGCAGTGAGCATAAAATATGGTGTTATGAAATTTAATATGGCGTGCATTCGGCTTTTTGAAGGAATCAAGTATGTCCTTCCGATTTTGCACCCCAATAAGAAGCGGCTTGCGTTGATTATGTGCCCGGAAGAGGACAGCGCGTCTGTTGAATGGGCACGACAGAAAGACGAAAACTGGGTGAATAAGGATATTACATCATTGGAATTTGTGGAAAATATCTTCAGGCTCATGAACTGGAATCGGGAATGCCGTTATAAAGTGCTTGGACGGGTGGCTAATTCAGATCAGGGTCTTTGTATGTTGTTTGATTTGGAAGAAGCAATCATGTTCACCCCGAAGCCACAGGAATATACGGACCCGCTTACTGGCGAAATGAAGAAAAAACAGATGAAATTCTTCCCGGATACTTATAGGAATCGCATCGGAAAATCTTATAATGACTACATTGCAGATCATCAGATGAACATGTTTGAGGATTTTATTGGATATCAGGGGTCAGCAGTATTGGATGAGCCAGTACGGGAGGAAGATTCATTTTCAAAAGAGTCGATGTCCCAAGAAAGCGAAATCTCTGAAAATATATTACTGCCGGATTTAGCAAAACAGTCTGAAAGTATAGAACAGCAGGGCGGTGAGATTGCTGAGAGAGGAATGCCAACATGAGTTCTGAGCGAATTATGAATTTGCTGGTGACGATTCCGGCGGAAAGTCGGAGAATGAATGTGGGGAAAGATGTTATCCGTATTCTTGGAAGTCCGGCCTATATTTGCATTTTGCAGAGGAAAGATCGGCAGTCTATTGCAATTACGCCATGTGCTGCCGAACATCCAATGTCCTTTAAGGTCCCGGACAGGCTGCTGACCGACGGACAGTGCCGGATGAGGATCAATGGAGTACAGTTCGTCCAGGCGTTATTAGAGGCAAATGGTCTTGCTGCAGGGAAAGACTATCAGTTTAAGGGAAGGTATGAAGCTGAGAAAAACGCAGTTATCATATCGCTTGAAAAAGATGAACGGGAATGTTAGAAAAGACGGAAAAATCTGGAATACAGGTGTGGCACTATTGAAATATTTTGCTGGCCTGAATTCAAATCAGAATGGGCAATATGGACAAATCTATGCTGAAAAGTTTACATCTGCCTGCTTGATATGCAAGGTGTTTTATGGTAAGATGAAAGCACAATAGGGATAGTATATGCTCCTGTTGACCCTGCTGTAAGGAAGTGAATGCCGATGGAAAATCAGCTTGCTCATGCGATAACGCAGACGGAATACGATTTGAGTTATGATAAGGCTGCCAAGAAGCTGCTGGCCAACAAACAGATTCTGGCGCAGATTATGAAGAACTGCGTGAATGAGTACAGTGCCTGCTCCGTAGACGAAATTGCAGAGAAGTATATCGAAGGAACTCCAGAAGTGGGTACAGTTGGCGTTCATGTTGATGATACAAACAGACCCAAGAAAACTTCTGACGTAATTGCTGGTAGCAATAATGAGGATTCTACGCTGACTGAGGGAACCATCAATTATGATGTTCGGTTCGATGCAATCGCACCAGCATCAGAAGGTTCTGCTGAACAGAAAGATGTGATACGTCTTATTATCAATGTAGAAGCGCAGACCGCTTTTAATCCGGGGTACCCTTTGACGAAGCGTGCAATCTATTATTGCAGCAGAATGATCTCTGCACAGCACGGCCCGATATTCACGAACTCAGAGTATGGGAAAATCCGAAAAGTGTACTCTATCTGGGTTTGTACACATCCAACTAAAGAGTTTCAGAATACTCTGATTCGTTATTCCATTCGGCCAGAGCAGTTGATTGGAAATGCTGTTGAAAAATCAGAAAACTATGATTTGATGAGCGTTGTAACGATTTGTCTGGGAGAGTCGGGTACAGAAAACTATACAGGTATTGTGAAATTTATGGATGTGCTGCTCTCTTCATCCAGAGCAGCTACTGAGAAAAAGAAAATTCTTGAAGAAGAATTTGGCGTTGCAATGAACGAAGATCTGGAAAGAGAGGTGCTTGTTATGTGCAACCTTAGTCAGGGCGTAAAGGCCGAAGGCAGAGAAGAAGGCATTAGCATTGGTGAGATGCGGATGCTGGTGCAGCTTGTTCGAGACGGCGATTTAAAAATGGAACGTGCCGCTGAAAAGGCAAAAATGACAGTGGAGCAGTTTAAGAAAGTGATGGAAAACACTCCACTGCAGGCAGTCTAAGATAAAATCATATAGAGAAAACAGTTAAGCCCTACAAGGCTCAGATCGGTTCGGAACCGACTGAAAACCTTGTAGGGCTTATTTTTTTGCGATTTTTCAAATTTATTTGTGAAAAAAGTTGTCCAAGACTTGACATCGGGCGGACATGAGTGGATGCGAGCTAAATGGTCTGCACCAATTCGGAAGTATTGGAAGATTTCTGAGCAGATGATGGTCAAGTATTGCGACCTTACAATCTGTGATTCTGTGAATGTGTCCGAAGAAAGTACAGCATAGGAAGGAGGTCATTATCCGAAGTAAATACACCCGCCTGCCTGTCCGGGCAGACCCCATGGCAGAAAACCTGTCCGACTGATTTTCTACATTTGCGATTCCAAAAGGCTGATTTTTTATGAAAATGAAAGGAGAAGCCAGAATTGCAGGAAGCAGGCAGCACCGAAGATGTGCCAGCCTGTTTTTCTTTTGGAATCGTGCTTTTTCTTAATGCTGCAATCTGGCGAAAAATGACTATGGAATTCTTCAATCAGGCTATTACCGTTCTGCAGACTCTCGTTGTTGCCATCGGCGCGGGCCTTGGCGTTTGGGGCGTTGTGAACCTCATGGAAGGGTACGGAAACGATAACCCTGGCGCAAATGCTCATGTACGGTAAAGTATCACAAGAAAATTATGTCGAATATGCCTTTGAATTTTTAGCAAACATGAAGTTACATTCTCCTTTCAAATCTCATTTTATATGACTTTTGCAAGCTGTTAAGCTAACTTGTGGA
>OGYC01001024.1_pt1 | contig 25729 bp, 22 predicted proteins | sample 1576461 | NCBI WGS metagenome assembly OGYC01 (sample SAMEA3541569, study PRJEB24748) | human gut metagenome | biome: human gut; feature: human-associated habitat; material: faeces | place: China | collected 2012 | reverse complement strand
GTGCACGAGCCTTGCGTAAGCGAGGCTCAGACTTGCACCTAGTCTCTTTGGTTCTTTCCCTCGTCAATATTGACAAGTGTATTGATTCGAATAGCGAACCCGAGAAGTGCTATCCTACAAAAAGCACTATCCACCTTGCCCACCTCGTCAAAGGCGAACTTCTGTTGCCCGAAAAAATTCGGGCGACTACCGTATGGATTGCTCCCCATCCGCACCATCAATGAGATTTTCCGCACTATTCCTTGCTTTTCGTAAGCTAACATCTGTATGCACTTATATGCTTACACATCCGCACTACCCCACTCGCTTTTCGTAGGGTGAGCGTCTGTGTGTGCTTAGTTGGCTTTGCGTCCTTGCAAAGCCCTTGGGCACACACGCTTAAGGCACCCTTGCCTTGCTTGCCCCCGTTGCACCGAATACTGCTACCTTCGCATCTATCTTTCTTATTTAATATACTAATTACGGCTAATTTTAATTTTGCCGTTAGTTATATTGCCGGTATAGCATCATCCCCCCTCCCTTGATTTTCCATCTTGAACCATAAGTCCGACCCTCTTCGATTTTCTTTCCTTCCCCTCTTTTCGTTACAATTCAAACTCCTATATTTATAACTAATTATACTAAAATCAGTTATATTTCTTTTATCATCATTTGTGTAGTTAAATTTAATCGCAATATTATTTTCAATCTTTCTTTTATTTCCGTTATCCCCCCTCTGCGATTTCCCTTTCTTCCCCTCATTTCGTAACACTTTCAATTCAACTATTCGCTATCCGATATACCGTAATTATCTATATTTGACATTGTCACTGATAAGCCGAACCGCATTATCCGCCCGAAGCAATCCGCCCCCAAAGCCTCCCATAATTTTCAAGTTTTTGCGATGTAACCCTCTCTCTGCCGAAAAATCTAAAATCATCAAAATTCATCATTCGGTTATTCTTGCGTCAATCTGCCGTCACCCCCGATAACATAACGGTTTACGCCCACTCCGACATAAAAACCGGTTCATCATAAATCATCACGCTGTGAATGACATATTTCGCCTTTATTTTACATTTATTTGCTGTTGCCGCTTTACTTGCTGCTTTACTTGACAGAACAGCAGTTTTTGTATTATAATAAAGGTTGAAATTGAATTATACCGCCATATCGGGCGTATGAAAGGACAACTCGCAAAATGGAAGAGAAAAAATATGACTTTTCTGCCATAGAAAGTAAGTGGCAGAAATACTGGGACGAGCATCAGACATTCAAGGCTGAAAACGGCAGTACCAAGCCGAAATTCTACGCTCTCGTAGAGTTCCCCTACCCCTCCGGCGCAGGTATGCATGTGGGTCATATCAAGGCTTATTCGGGCCTTGAGGTAGTCAGCCGCAAGAGAAGGCTTCAGGGCTACAACGTACTGTTCCCGATTGGCTTTGACGCTTACGGTCTGCCCACCGAGAACACCGCCATCAAGACCGGCGTTCATCCCCGTAAGGTCACCGATAACAACATAGTAAAATTTACTAATCAGCTCAAGCGTGTCGGCTTCTCGTTCGACTGGTCAAGGGTCATCGACACCACCGAAGAGCGTTATTACAAGTGGACTCAGTGGATATTCCTCAAGATGTTCGAACATGGCCTTGTATTCAGGGATAAGACGCTCGTAAACTACTGCCCGAGCTGTAAGGTAGTCCTTTCAAACGAGGACTCACAGGGCGGTCACTGCGACATCTGTCACAGCGAGATAGTGCAGAAGACCAAGGAAGTATGGTACCTGCGTATCACCGAATATGCCGACAAGCTGTTACAGGGACTTGAAACGGTCGACTATCTGCCTAACGTAAAGCTTCAGCAGGAGAACTGGATAGGCAAGTCTACAGGCGCTTTCGTCAACTTCTCCATCAAGGAAAACGGCGAGAAGCTGCGTATCTACACGACCCGTCCCGACACGCTCTACGGCGTTACCTTTATGGTTATCGCTCCCGAGCATCCCATAATAGAAAAGTACAGGGATTCCATAAAGAACATTGCCGACCTTGACGCTTACAAGGCGGAGTGCAGCAAGAAGAGCGAATTCGAAAGAACACAGCTTGTCAAGGACAAAACGGGTGTAAAGATAGACGGTCTTACCGGTGTAAACCCCGTTACCGGCAAGGAAATTCCGATATACATTTCCGACTATGTAATGATGGGATACGGCACGGGCGCTATAATGGCGGTTCCTGCTCACGATACCCGTGACTATGAATTTGCGAAGAAGTTCGGCATTGATATAATCGAGGTTATCAAAGGCGGCGACATCTCAAAGGAAGCCTACACGGGCGATGGCGAGATGGTGAATTCGGGTGAGCTGAACGGCATCACTAACAAGAAGGACGCTATCGAAAAGATGCTCGGCGTGCTTGCAAAGCTCGGCTGCGGCGAAAAGGGCGTACAGTACAAAATGAAGGACTGGGCATTCAACCGTCAGAGATACTGGGGCGAACCTATCCCGATAGTACACTGCCCCGACTGCGGAATTGTTCCCGTACCTTATGAGGAACTGCCTCTCGAGCTTCCTCCTGTTGAGAACTTCCAGCCCGGTCAGGACGGCGAAAGCCCGCTTGCAAAGATAGATTCATTCGTACACTGCAAATGCCCCAAGTGCGGCAAGGACGCACGCAGAGAAACAGATACAATGCCCCAGTGGGCAGGCTCAAGCTGGTACTTCCTGCGTTACTGCGACCCCAACAACGACAAGGAATTTGCTTCGCAGGAAGCGCTCAAATACTGGCTTCCTGTTGACTGGTACAACGGCGGTATGGAGCACGTTACCCGTCATATGATCTACTCACGTTTCTGGCACAAGTTCCTTTACGATATAGGCGAAGTTCCCACTCCCGAGCCTTATGCAAAGCGTACCGCACAGGGTCTTATCTTAGGTCCGGACGGCGAGAAGATGAGCAAGTCAAGAGGCAACGTAATCGACCCGAATGACGTTGTTGACGTATACGGCGCAGACGTTCTTCGTGTATACGTTCTGTTCATGGGCGACTATGAGCAGGCGGCTCCCTGGAACGACAGCAGTATGAAGGGTTGCAAGCGTTTCCTTGACCGTGTATGGAATCTTCAGAATATGCTTGTCCGTGGCGATGAATACTCAGACGAGCTGAGAACATCAATGCACAAGACGATAAAGAAGGTCAGCGAAGATATTGAGAAGATGAGATTCAACACGGCTATCGCCGCTATGATGTCGCTTATCAACGAGATCACCGCAAACGGCAAGATCAACGATGCCGAGATGAAATCGCTGCTGATACTCTTGAATCCCTTTGCTCCCCACATCACCGAGGAAATGTACAATTCGCTCGGCTACGGCATACTGAACGAAGCGCAGTGGGTAACATACGACGAGGCGCTCTGCGTTGACAGCACCGTTGAGATAGTAGTTCAGCTGTGCGGTAAGATAAAGGCTCGTATAAACGTGCCTACAGCCGCCGACAAGGACGAACTGCTGAAGATGGCAAAGGAAGCTATCGCACAGTCGCTTGAGGGCAAGACGATCCGCAAGGAGATAGTTGTTCCCGGCAAGCTCGTAAACATCGTTGCCAACTGATAAATCACAGCAGAATACAGTTAAACCGCTCCCGGAGTGTTACGGGAGCGGTTTTGATATATGTGGTAAATTTACAAAAAGCGACCATAAAACTATTGACATTATACTCAAATCAGTGTATAATATAGTAAAGCTAACTTTTTGATAATCCTAGGTAAGTGTAATAATATAATCATATTTAATTAAACAGCAGAAATGATTTTTATTATGATATCGAAATTATATAACACGATGCTTTTCAGCACTGTTAGTGCCGGAAAACAAACAATCATTCAACTTTTTCAAATTCCTGTTTATCAAGCCCCAGCTCAAACAAAAACCATGATAGATTTGTTTTTTCCGATCAATCTGAACATTTACAAATAAGCGGTGCTTCACTCCGACAGAGTTCTCGCTCTGTAGCACAGAAAACGCAAGCCAGAAATATACCTTCAATGTTGGCAGCGAAAATCGCAGGTTTAAAAACCAATGATACTGGTTCACCTATTATAAACAGCAAATTCGATTATGAAGCATATAACAGTGCCAAATTAAAAATTCAAAATAACCCCCAAAAAATCAATTATCGTAAAGAATACTGTTATAGTCAAACCGGTAGCAATAGTTACGGCTTTTCTTCTCTCAGAACCGCATGTGCCGCTTTTTCTTTTGCTACCGCTCTTAGCATTAAGTACAATAAAAAAATAACTCCAAAAGATGTTTTAACATATACAGATGATTCAATGATTGAGGATACAACTAATAGCGATGTATGCGAATGGAATTGGAAAGACGGAAAAAGCACAAAGACAGCATATAGAATTAAAGCTAGCAAAGGTTCTGAAACTTTTAGTGGTATAGATGCACAGCTATACTTAGGAAACCCTGTGTTAATACACACTGACGGTTACAGTGTCAATGGATATTCTTCGGAACATTGGGCAACGATAATAGGCAAAGAGAACGGAAAATATCAAATTATAGATCCCTGGGATGGCACTAAGCGCAATTTAGATCAAATGGAAATTTATAAGAATAACGGGTCGGTTCTTGATTATGTAATTCTTACAAATGAATATTAATAAGCGAAAGGACATAAGCCATGAAATCTCTCAAAATCACAGCGATAATCTCAGCAGTACTCATTATATCGGCAGGTTGCAGTTCTGCAACAAAATCGGATAACGCTTCCTCTGCAAACTCATCGACAGCTTTACAGGGAAGCTCTTCAACCGTCAGTCTGCCGGACTCTTTACCCGCAGATACCGAGCAGGCACTGAAACTTGTAAGCCGATACAGCCGCCTTTACAACAAGCTCTTTCCGATAAACGATATCAACAAAGATATAGTTGACACCTCGCAGAGCATAACAGCAGACAGAACGATAAGCGGAAACAAGACGACACTTACATTCTACAAAGTGATAAAAGATGCACCCACTACAAAAGATGAATTTGAAAACGAACTTGACGAAATGCTTACACCTGAGATGAAGAGTGAATTTCTTGCCGATTCCGAAAGACATTTTGAATACAAAGATGATAACCTATATGTTGCTTCAAGGGGTGCCGGCGGTATAGGAACGGGCATGGATAAGCTCGTTCTTGACTCTGCAAAGCAGGACGGTGATAAACTTACCATCAATGTTACCTCTTTCGGAAGTAAAGAAAACTGGGGTACAGACAACGACATCAAAGACAGCACTGAAATAACGCTTGAAAAAACAGCAGACGGTCTTCGTATCGGCAAATGCAACATAAACGCCGTTACTTATTTTTCTTTCTATGACAGCATCACCTACGAAGATATAAGCGTTTCCCTAAATTAACCGCAAATATGCAAATATCAGAGCCGCCTGTCAGGCACATAACCTGTCAGGCGGCTCCATTTTGACTATATACTTTCAAGTGCGTAGCCTTTGCCTCTTTCATAGGTGGTAGTCACATCGGCTTTGTTATCATCGAGTTTTTTATTGAGCCGTGAAACCGCCGTGAAAAGCGCATTTGCGTTGTCGGAATACGGCAGACCACACACGTTTTCGTACAGTTCGGCTTTCGGCACTATACTGCTATCCTATATGCTTTCAAGTGCGTAGCCTTTGCCTCTTTCGTAGGTGATAGTCACATCGGCTTTGTTATCATCGAGCTTTTTATTGAGCCGTGAAACCGCCGTGAAAAGCGCATTTGCGTTATCGGAATACGGCAGACCCCACACATTTTCATAAAGCTCGGCTTTTGGCACGGTACTGCCGATATTACGGGCAAGCATAAGCAGTATCGAGAACTCTTTCTGGGTGGTGAGCAGGTCGTTTTCGGCAAAATATGCCGCCATTGAAACCGTGTCCAGTCTGAGCCTTCCGAACGAGATATAACGCTTATCTTTCCGTACTGAGCGAAGCCTTGCCTCTACCCTTGCTATCAGCACCTGAATATCGTAGGGCTTCGGCAGATAATCGTCACCGCCCGCTCTCAGTGCCGTTATAATATCATCGTTTTCGCTGAGTGCGGACAGAAACAGTATCGGAATATCGTATTTTGCCTTTATCTCACGGCAAAGCGATATTCCGTCGCCGTCAGGGAGCATTATATCAAGTATCACAAGATCGACATCGTTATTCGACAGCATATAACGGCACTGTGCCGCATCTGCCGCCTCAAGAACGCTGTAATCCTCCATAGAAAGACACGAACTGTTTATCTTCATTATATGCGGATTGTCCTCTACAAGCAGAATCGTACTCACTTTGCATCTTCCTTTCCACACGGTACGGTAAAGCGGAACACCGCTCCGTTTTCACTGCTGTCTGCGGTTATTTTGCCGCCTGTCGATTCTATAATATCACGGCAGATATAAAGTCCCAGCCCGTTTCCGCCGTCCGTGCTGTAGCCTTTGTCAAACAGATGTGCAAGCGCCTCACCGGATATTCCCGTTCCGGTATCGGATACGGTGAACACAGCGAAATTATCACCGTCGGCGGATTTTTCTGCCGAAAATGTCACTGTTCCGTTCTCAGTATGCTTGCCCGAATTTACAGCCAGATTTATAAGTACCTGAAGCAGCATTTCACGATTTGCTATTATATCGGGGCAGTTATCCGCCCTTGTGACAAGTCGGTTGCCGTGCTTTGCAAGTATAGGTCTGCAAACCGCCGCCGCATCGGAAAGAACGTCCCTTGCGGCAAATCTGCTCAGCTCCATTGCGGTGACCTCGTTATGAGATACCGAGAGCAGCTTTGTCACCATATCGGACAGACGCTGAGCCTCGCTTGAAATCGTTTCAAGATTTGACAATGTTTCATCGTTTACGACATTCTTTTCTATCTGCTTTTCGGTAAGCTGTGCGTATCCGCTCATTACCGTAAGCGGAGTTTTCATTTCGTGGGCGATATTGTGCATAAAATCGGTTTTCAGCCTGTCGAGCTTTTCAAGCGTTTCATTCATTTGGGTGACCTGCGATTCACGCTGTTTTGATTCGTCAAGGCGGCGCTCTGTTCTGGACAGATTTATAGTAAGCATGACCGCATTACAGAACACGAACAATATAGTCGCATAGGAGCGGATATAGAATATCTTCGTGAAGTAGGTAAGCCCTTCTATCAAATAAACGACTGTGGTAAGCATAACGGTAGAGCATACTATAATGCTGTCGATGTAGCCCATAAGCCTGTGTTTTACCGCCGTAACACAGATATATACAGAAGAAAGAATCAGATATACCGCCATAACAGCGCCTGCAGCAACGGTAAAATGCGTATAAACGGTTGACGGCGTAAAGATGTAGAACAGCAATATCGCACCTGCAGAGCATATAGAGGTCACAACAAAATGCTTATGCGGTCTTAATCCGAGTGCGGCAAAGGCGTAGAGCAGTATAAACACGAAATAAAGTATATTCGTGATGTATTCGAGTTTATGCTCCGTGTACCAGTCAAGATAGGGGAACAGTACGCCTATCTGCTTGCTTTCATATATGAGATAATGCAGAGCCGCAGTAAGGCAGGTGAGCGAAAACCACATCATACTGTGTTTTCTGTTTCCGAGAAGGAACATTCCGAAAAAGAATATTGCCATAGCGAGCAAAGTTCCTGCAATAAGTCCGTCACAAACGGTCTGCGCCCTGTCATTTGCGGATATAAGCGGAGCTTCTGCAAGGCACAGCTTTTGTATCGTGCCTGTCCTGTGATTAAACCATGCGTGACGGATTATTATCTCCGCAGTATCCGCCTGTGCGGTAAAATATAACGTGTATCTGTCTGTCGCAGGGACAAATTCTTCGGCATTGTCGGACACCTTACCGACCTCGCTGAGCAGTTTTCCGTCAATATAAACCTGTTGTGCATAGGTCGCCGTTTCTCCGTAAAGTCCGTAGGTAACACCTTTTTCAAGGGGCAGTACTATGCGGAATGTGGCATATTTATCATCGGGATTGCCCTGCGATATATCGCCTTTTGCAAAATCGTCCGGGGTATACAGCCGTCCTGTGTAATATTCGCCGGAGGATATATCTATACCGACACCTTGCTTTGACAAATCGACATCCGCTATCTTGTCAGCAGACGGTATATCGACATATTCCGGCATTGTGCCTACGGTAAGAAGATAGAAAAACAAAGAAACTATTATTATAAACAACACGCAGACAAAAGCTGTTTTTGCATTTCTCCGCACATTTCCGTTCATACTCTCACCCCTTTGTATTTTACTCCGCTTTTTCGGCAGATACAGCTTTCTTGCCGAATTGTAAGAAAATTCTTATTCTATTTTAACACAAAAAAGGAAAGCCGACAAGGAGAATACGCAAAATAAAATATTAACAAGCAAAAAAACAGACTGTCGAAAAACCTATATATTTTTTAATGGGGTTTGGGGCGTAGCCCCAAGCAGGGTGAGGGCGGCAGCCCCACACTCAGCCCCGGCACGGATGCCGGGCGTGTATGCACAAGGGCTTTGCACGATGCAAAGCCAACCAAGCATACACAGCCTTTCACACGGGGGAAGGGGTTTTCGGCAAGGATGCCGAAATAAGGACACACCAAGCTTTAAGCATGGATGCTTACAAGTGGTCGAACAAAGTCGGTGCAGGACGCACCGACAACAAACGACCACTGTTGCACAGAAGCAAAGCCAACAGAGTGTCCTAAAAGGGAAAGGGATTGAGGACAAGCACTTTTTTAAAAAAACATACTTTTTCTACAAGTTGCAAAAAAGTCTTTTCTTTTTCGGCGATATGTGATACAATAATAGGGAACATATTTAAAAATCTCCGATGAAAAGGAACGGAATAAATTATGAAGAAGATATTACGCTTTGCGTCTGCTCTGCTTTGCGGGGCTATGCTGTTATGCTCGCTTTCCGTTACCGCTTTTGCGGAAAACGACGACGAGGTATATGATTTTGACCCGAACACCGACAAGATATACAGCGAGGCTGTGTATATGGTCAACACCGATACGGGAGATGTGGTGTACAAGAAGAACGAGAGCAAGAAAATGTACCCTGCTTCAACCACAAAAATTATGACCTGTATAATTGCGCTTGAGCATCTGTCCGAGGGCTCTTTGTCAAAGAAGGTGGAAGTGCCTTATGACTGCTTCAACGATTTCTACGAGGACCCGAACTACAGCGACCCGTCAAATGCGGCGATAGAACCGCTGCAGGACAACCTGACATACAAGGACTGTCTGTATGCGCTTATGCTCCCGTCTGCCTGTGAAGCGGCAAACATTCTTGCCTATAATATAGGCGGAGGAAGCATCACAAAGTTTATCGGAATGATGAATGAAAAAGCGAAGGAGCTTGGCTGTACCGGAACAAACTTTGTGAACGCTCACGGTCTGCATAACGACAACAACTACACAACTGCGGAAGACCTGTATAAAATGACAAAATACGCCTACGACAAATTTCCGCTGTTCAAGAAAATAACAAGCACCTATGAATATGAGATGCCGAAAAATGACGCTAACCCCAGCGGGTACTCTATATACAGCACTATCTCACTTCTTCGTCCCGGCAGTGTTTATGAATATGAATACGCATACGGCACAAAGACGGGTACTACGGACGAAGCCGGAAGATGCCTTGTTTCAGCCGCCAAGAATCAGTACAACTATATCCTTGTGACGCTCGGCGCACCGGTAAAGGACAAGAACGGCGAATACTATGACGACTGGTATTCGATGATCGACGCACTCAACCTCTACAAGTGGGCATTCACAAACTTTGAAATGGCTACCGTTGTAAACAAGGACGAGCAGATAACCGAAGTCAAGGTCGAAATGGGAGAGAGCGCAACGCACGTTATACTGACACCCGAAAGCGATTACACGGCGCTTATGCCGAAATCGGTAAAGGAATCGGGAGTGCAGAAGGTCTTTAAGGCATACGAAAGCGTACAGGCTCCCGTGAAAAAGGGCGATATACTCGGCGTAATGGACGTTAAATTCAAGGGCGAAACTATCGCCACGATGAACCTTGTGGCAAACAACAATGTTGCAAGATCGGACGTGGAATATTATATAGAAAAAGCAAAGGACGAGTTCGACAAGCCGTGGTTCAAGGTTTCGGCTGTCGGAATAGTTGTACTGCTTATCTGCTTTATCGTTACAAGAACGATAGAAAACTCCAAGCGCAGAAAGCTGGCATCAAAGGAGAAGCGCCGCTTTGAAAGCTACGCTAAAAGACGCTGATGCAAGGTGTTAATATAATCTGCCTCGGCAGACTGAAGGAAAGCTATCTGAGAGATGCCTGCAAGGAATATGAAAAGAGGCTCGGCGGCTCCTGTGTGCTGAAAATATATGAGCTTGAGCCTGTCGCACTGCCGAGTGAGCCGTCTGACAGGCAGATAGAGGACGCACTCGAAAAAGAAGCTGAAATGATCGAAAAGAAGCTGGCGAAGAACGCTCTTACCGTTGCTATGTGCATTGAGGGAAAGCAGCTTTCAAGCGAGGAGCTTGCCGCTAAGCTGAGCGATACGGCGGTGCAGGGAAAGTCGGCGGTGAACTTCATAATCGGAAGCTCGTTCGGGCTTGCACCGAAGATAAAGGCGATGGCTGATATAAAACTGTCGATGTCGAAGATGACGTTTCCGCATCAGCTTGCAAGGGTGATGCTTCTGGAGCAGATTTACAGGGCGTATAGTATTATTGCAGGGAAAAGGTATCATAAATAAATACTAAGGAGAGAAGGAACAATGAGCATATTCACGATTATTGCCGGTGTCAACGGCGTGGGTAAAAGTAGCCTTACCGGACTTCTCAAGGGAGAACGTTCCGACCTCGGTATTATAGTTGATGTTGACGCTATCTCGGCTAAATGCGGCGGAAATATCAAAGGCGGTAAAAAAGCTATACAGATTATAAACGACTGCCTTGATAAGAAAATCAATTTCACACAGGAAACAACATTATCGGGAAAAAGAATATTCGGTACATTGGAAAAAGCAAAGAAAAACGGCTATTATATCAGGATGTACTATGTGGCTCTGAGCTCGCTTAATGAAAGCTGTATCAGAATAGAAAACCGTGTAAGAAAAGGCGGTCACGATATTCCGAAAGAAGATGTTACAAAGCGATTTGCAAAACGTTTTGACGATGTGATCAAAGTTCTTCCGTACTGCGATGAGGTTCATTTTTATGACAATGAAAACGGATTTATCGACGCAGGCGAATATAAAAACGGTGAAATTGTAATTAAGCAACATACGGAGTGGCTTGATCAACTGAAAAACGAATTTTCGGACAAACAGGTATAATGTGCCGTCAAACAACAAAAAGCGGAGCGATGATCTGAATGAACATCGCTCCGCATTATTTTTGCAAAAGAAAAACCGCTTTGATAATGATTATCAAAGCGGTTGGCACGCCAAGAGGGATTCGAACCCTTATTACCCCAAAAGTTTTTCTATGTTATCATCAATACGAACCTTAAATTCTTCCATCGCAGATGGAAAGGTGTGCTGATAGACCTTTTCAATCATGTCAGTCGATGAATGCCCCATTAATTCCGCAATATATTTCTGTGGTATTCCAAGCAATAATGCTTGACTGGCGTAATAATGTCGCAAAGAATAGAATCTAAATATATGTAGCCCGTGTTTACGAAGAAATGAATTCCAATCACGGCTTATTTTATTTGAAGATATAACGCAAATCCGTTTTTTATCCGGAGTATTCATGAGTTTATCTCGCAGTAAGGGCGATATTGGTATTGTCCTATATCCGGCGTATGACTTAGGCGGCTTATATACTTCTCTGCCATGCTCATTTATTACAACTGCTTTGCGAATTTCTAATCCGTCAGCGGTAATGCAATCCTTTGTCAATGCACATATTTCCGAAGGACGCAATCCACATTGACTGGCTAATAAAAATGGAATCTCAAGCTCTGTATTTTTGATTAGTTTGTATATTACTTTTATTTCGTTTTCATCCGGTACATAAAATGATGATTTTATCTTTTGCGGTAGTGATATACGATAGACAAAATCGGGAGCGAACATTTGCAAAGAGGCGTGCAATAAACCATACGCATTACGTACCGTTTTAGGTGAATAACAATAAGATAATTTATTGATTGCTCGCTGAATAAGTTCCTGGTCAAGTTTAGCTATCTTAACGTCGTGCAAAATATACAAATAACGCTGATTTGCTTTTTTGTAACCGTAGATAGTAGATGGGGATAAAACAGCGGTTTTGCTTTCTATATAGCGATCTATCGCCTGTTTTACAGTGATATTTTTGTTATTATTCATTAAATCCTCTCCATTTCCAATTAATTTGATTATTATATCATAATTTGAGATGTTTATCAAATATTATAAAGCACGGCTCGTCCGTGCTTTCTGCTTTTAAAAAGGAGGTGAGCTGATGCCTGCAAAGATAATTGATTTTACTGCGCCGCACAAACGAAAAACCGAAAGTGAAATCAGAATATCAGAAGTCGAGAAGATGGCTCTCGATAAGAAGATGAGTTACGGACAGTATGTTGCAATGCTTGAAGAAGAAAAGAAAAAAGGCTATGACACAAGAAAATAGAACAATATGGTGCGACAGGAACGTCCTGTGCGATACGGTGTCGCACCTATATGAGAGCAAAAGCAACCTGCGGCAGTGCAACTCTGCCGGCTCTCAACGGTCGGAACACAAGTTAGTGTTATGATGGGAATGATTTGTGTTCCGAAGTGCATCGGGCGATGATAGCTACATCGAGGACGGAAAAGTAAGCCTGCCGTCCTTTCCCGGTGCTTATTATTTTTTAAAAAGGGGCTTAATTTTGTAGCTGCTTTATGCAGCAGAAAGAGGTTTACTGTTATGAAAATGATTGCATTTTACAACAACAAAGGCGGAGTCGGAAAAACTTCCACGGCAATCAACATTGCATACACGTTATCCCATCGTAAAAATCGTGTTCTTTTAATTGACTTTGACGGTCAGTGCAACAGCTCACGATTCTTTACCGAATTAACAAATGACGAGAGCGGTTGCGAACGTGCTATTATCTGTGCTGATGAGAAGCCAATGATTAAAAAAACACGTTATGATAATATTGACATTGTAACTTCGTCAGTTAAAATGAACGCAATATCTAATGAGTTTGTCAACTTATCAGATGAAGAAAAGCAGTCAAACATAATTAAGTTCAGAGAGTCAGCTTACGACTACATAATAGTTGATATGCCGCCGGCGATGAACAACTTCACAGAAAACGTTTTGACGATCTGTGACTATGTATATGTGCCAATCGAACTCGGAACTTTTGCGGTCCAGGGACTTGCGAGAGTAACACAGAAAATCGCAAATGCCGGTACAAAATACGCTTGCTTTGCATCAAAATACGATAAAGGTAACAAAGCAGATCGTGAGTTGCTCGAAATAATGAAAAAGAACCTTGGTGATAAAGTATTGAATACCGTTGTTCCGTTCTCCAGAGCTATAAAGAACAGCATAAGCTACAGAATAACAGCTTCGGAGTATATGGCTTGGATAAATCCTGCACGCTGCTACGAGCAGCTTGCCAACGAAATTATCCACTCTGTTGAACAGTAAAGATTATCAAGGAGGAATTAAAATGGCAAAAAAATTTACTTTTGATGACGCAATAACAACAGATATTAAAGGTGCAGCATCAAACAGCTACATTGATAATATAAAGATGATTAAAATTGCCGACATCGAAACAAATGCAGAAAACTTTTACTCTCTGCCGGATATTGAAGATCTTGCGGAGGACATCGACCGACAGGGACTGATCCATAGTCTGGCTGTTGCGAAAATTTCTTCCGAGAAATATAAACTAATCAGCGGTCACAGAAGATTAACTGCAATCAAGCTCTTAATCGAAAACGGCAAATGGAATAACGAAACTGTTCCGTGTTATGTGATAACAGCAAAGAAATCTGATGCAGAAATGAATCTTGATCTGATAATGCTGAATCACACACAGCGCAAATACAGCGACTCCGATATTTTTAAGGAACATGAGGAGCTGAAAAAAATATTCTCTCAGCTTGAAGCTGACGGTGTTGAAATTAAGGGTAGACTTCGAGAAAAAATTGCAAAGGCAATGCACGTTTCATCTGCACAGATCGGAAAGATCGAGAACATAAAAAACAATGCAATTGATTCTGTTAAAGCGGCGGTTGAAAACGGAGAGCTTTCTATTTCGACAGCAAATGAAATTGCAAAACACAATACCACGAAACAGCAGGAGATCATATCATCTCCGATAGAAAAAATTAAAACAGCTGACGTCCGCAGCATAAACAAAAGCAAACCTAAATCAAAAAACAACGAAAGCAAAATAATTCAGAACGATGACGGCATATATGACAAAACTACCGAGATTTTTCTGACAAAGGATGAGATAAATTTTTTGAACAAAAACTTCGACCGGCTTGGTTTTTCGTATCTGCTTTCTGTTTCTTCTGACAGTGATAAGCTGCTCATTGAAAACATAATATCAAAAATAAAAGGAGAAAAAACGAATGGCAAGGGATGTTAACGCTTCGATAAACAAGTGCGAAAAAGCGATAGCACAGGAAGAAAAAAATATATCGGAAGCTAAAGAAAAAATCAGAAAGTTGCGCAAGGAAATCAAAAAACTTAAAGTCGAAAAGAACAATCAGTTTGCAAGCGATCTGCTTGCGGCGATCATGAAGGACGGCGATATTTCAGATGAAAAACGAAAAGAAATACTTGCAATGCTCAGCAAATCCGAAGCAAAAATTTTGGCAGCCAGAATGAAAAAACTACATTACCGGAAGGAAAAATTTTTAACGGTAACGATTTATAAAATTCACTCAGTGAGCGTAGCGATTTTTAAAAAAATAAATTTGAAATTTTATTTTTTAAAGGGTATTAGGGTTCACCCTAACAAGCGAACGTATGCACCAATCGGGTGCACACGTTCTGTGCTTGCCACAGTGTGATTTACTGCGTAAATCATACAGTGCTTCTTGCTACGCAGAAGTTCAGAGAGGAGTAAAAAATGCCACTTAAAAATGCACGGATTCATTTAAGAGTAACCGATGAAGAGAAGCAAAGCTTAGTCGAAAAAGCAACACTTGCAAGACAAAGTGTAAGCCAATACATTCTGTCACTTTCAGAAAATAAAACAATAATTGTTGTCGATGGTGCTGATGAGGTAACACGACAGCTATTAAAAATCGGCAACAACATAAATCAGATTGCGATAGTTGCAAATACAAGCAGAAAAAATGAAAGTGAATTGCCAAATTACTACTTAAAGAGAATCACAGATTATCAAAACGAAATAATGAAACTGCTCAAAGATCTGCTGCTTGCTGTCACCAAAGCAGAACACGAATGTGCAGAAAGTGAAAAAAGCAATGGCGGTTAATCAAACTGCGGAAAACAAAATTAAAACCGAAGCGGGTCTTACTGAAGCTCTCGCTTACATAACAAATCCTGCAAAAATATCTGAGGTTTCACGAATAAATTGTTCGGGAAGTAACTCAAACACTCTCGACCAATTCAGATTATTGCGTTTAGCGTTTAATCAGAATAAAGGGATTATTTCACATCATTTTATTCAGTCATTTGCACCGAACGATAATGTAACACCCGAAACTGTTCATCGCTTTGGGATGGAATACGCTAAACTTTGTTTTCCGAATTATCAAGTAGTTGTCAGCACTCACATTGACAAAGAACATTTGCACAATCACATAATCGTAAACTCCTGCAATATGATAACCGGCAGGAAATATTACGACAATAAAGAAACAATGAAGAACAACAGAGCGATAAGCGATAAGCTGTGTCGCAAATACGGAGTATCTGTTATAAGCTCTAAATCCGAATTCAAACCGATAGATCAAACGACAATGCAGTTGGCATTGAAACATAAATCATGGAAAATTCAGTTGCTGAGTGATCTTGATGAAGCAAAAGAAAGTTGTAAAAGCAAAAGTGAATTTATATCATTTCTCAAAAACAAAAACTACGAGATCCGATACGAAAAACACATCACCGTTCGTAAAATCGGTGAGAAGAAAGCAATCCGTGTTGATACTTTAGCAAAACAGTTCGGAAGTCAATATACCAAAGCCGAGCTTGAAAAGGCAATGGGATATTCAACAAATCTTGCTGATACAAATACAAGCAATTTAAATTTGCAATCGAAGAAAACCTGCGCAAGAAAAAATATTAACGAATGGCAAAGGTTTGAATCTTGGTCATTTTCTCAGGACAACAGGTACGCAAATAATTACAGATGTTTGACAAAACAGTATAGGACAAACTATCACACGAGTCGATTTCCGACAGGAACTCGAAAATCAATATTGTTTACAATACTGTGCGCACTTTTCATAAGTCCGAATAGAAAAAAATACAGAGAACATAAAAGCTACCGGTTATCCAATAGGACTACAGATGATACAAATATAATCAGAACTAAATATTGGTGCGAGAACATCAGATACGGAGATCTAATATCAGCCCAGGGCAACAATTTTGCTGTTAAAATTCCGGCAGATCAGCTTGGAAAAATTATTGTTCTTCCGATTTTCTACAGTGCAAATGTGAATTTAGAAACCAAGACAGCGGTTATTACAGTCAAAGAAAATAATAAAGAGATAATCTGCAAAGCTCTCGGTTATGACAGCAAGCAAGTTGAACAGCAGTCAGATAAGTTGATCAATTCACAAAAATACAAACGATTAAAAGATCTCGCCGCTTCTTCAAATACAAAGCTCAGCTATATGATCGTTACAAAAATTCAGCTCGAGCTTTTAAAATTGAATGAAATCGAGCTTGCGGCTTTTCCTAAGGACGACGGGAAATATAATGTTGCGTTTATGCCGGACACCAAAGAACTCATTACAAAAATTCTCTACCCTGCGGATGAGAGCAAGCAGGAAACAGAGTATGAACGAAATAACAGACTAAACAAAGAAATAAAACGTTTAGCCGCAGTAAACGGTGAGAAACCTAAATATAGAATGGTTGCCCCCGAATTGCTTGACAACATAAAGCGATCCGGTATACAGTTTGCCTATTTTAAAAAAGGCGATAAGTATAATATAGTTTTCCTTAGGAAAAACGAAACGGAAATTGATCAACTACTGAAACAACTCAGAAAAGAAAAATAGCAGAAGCAACAAAAAATCCAGTTTTAATTTGTTTAATATTTAATGTTATAATGATAGACAAACGCAACGAAAAGTGTTATAATAAAGTCGGCGAAATCTATTCTCCGACTTTTTATATAAAATGATGACGGCTTACTAAGAAGTGAGCCGCAGAAAAAACGGAGGTATAGATATGGCAAGGAAGTACGAACTGATAAATGATTTGTACGATCAAATCATTGTCGATGTGACGAAAGACGCTCGAGCGTGGCAATCGTTCTTAAGAACTGCTTGCAGAAATTACAAGCTACGTTTTGACGAACAGCTTACAGACAAGTTTACAGCTCATTACTTCGAGCTGAAGAAAATAGGCAAGAATATCGACAAGAACAACAAGCAGGAGCTATGGCTCAGACTTATCAATGCGGAAACGGAGGATGAACTTGATATGTTACAGCAGACAGGCGTAAAGCAGATACAGGACGCAGTAGTTGTACTGCATAAGATGAGTGCGGACGAAAAGACAAGAGAGCTTGCGGAAATGCGTGAAAAGGCTCTGCATATCGAAGCAACCGAAAAGGCACACGCAAGAGCCGAGGGCGAAGCAGTCGGACTTAAGAAAGGCGAAAAAAGAAAAGAAGCAGAAATGATCTCAAAAATGAGAAAAAGCGGACTTTCAGAAGAACAGATAAAAGCCATCTTAAACAGTTAAGGGCAATCTACCAATCCCACAAAGGAGGACAAAATGAAACGTACCCACACCATACTCACGGCAATAACGCTCATCAGCGTAATACTGACCAGTGCCTGCACGGCAGGCAATGCGAACAGCACAACGTCCTCCGTACCCGAAACGGCAGTAACAACTACCGCTCCGGCAGTGACGGGAACAGTGATGGATAGGATTGACGAGCCGAAAGCAGAAACAACTACCGCTCAGACCACTACAGCTGTCACTACAAAACCGCAGGAAACAAAAAAGGTGGAAACGACAGCAGCAGCTACAGCAGTCACCACGGCAAAGCCAAAGCCTGCAACGACAACAACAGTAGCAACGATTAAGCCCGCTCCCGAATGGACCGAGGAAAAGGTAAGTGCCACAAAGTATGTCAACACTGATTGCTATAGTCGTAAAAAGGCTGTTCTCGGTGCTGATACTGTTAAGATTTATAATGTAAACGACAAGGTTACTGTAACAGCCAAGACCGATACAGGTTATTTCAAGCTGAAGGATGGTACGTTCATACATAGTGATTATCTGAGCGACAGCAAGATTGTTATACAGACTACAACGACCGCAAAGAAAGCGGAAACACCAAAGCCTGCAACCACCACCACAAAGAAGCAGGAAAGTAAACCGGCTGAAGATAACTGGAGATTTACAAAGCAGGACTGTGAAGATATATTAAAGGCTTGCGAAAAGTACGCAAAGGACAACGGCTACGGTTACTGTAAACCGTCTGACTTCGATACGGTCAAAGGTAAAGTATATCAGCATAGCAGTTGGGCTCAGGTATATGCTAATAGCCCGGCAGTTCCTAAACTAAGATGGAGTGGATGCACTCGTAAAGAAAAAATGATAGGACTTCTGTGTGAAGAAATCCAGCTTAACTATGAAGAAGGTTTAGGCGCTACGTGCGTAGACTATTGCCTTGCAAGCGAATATTTCCAATGGCTTAAATCTGAAGGCGTTAAAAATCCAGAAAATCATACTGCTTGTCAAGACTTGACAGCATATGTATTCTTCCCGTGTTACTGATACCGTTTACAATTTAATATTCTAAGAGCTTTGAAAGTATAAATTCAAGGCTCTTTTTCTTTTCTGAATGTAAAATTTAATACGAAAATTCAAAGCAGCCTTTTCATAGGACTGCTTTTTTATATATACAAATACAAACCCAAGAAAGGAAATCGGTATGAAAAACAAACTCAGAAAAATGTTGAGCTTAGTTTTAGCTGTCGTTATTGCTATGTCGGCAATAAGTGTAAATACGCTTGCGGCTACAAGAATGAATATCGCAAACGGCTCAAATCAGAAGTTATATGTTGACTGGTACGGTTATTCATATAACTTCAACGGCAGACTGAACACAAGCACATACGGACAGATAATCAAGCTCAATGTTGGTAGCTCAACAGGACAGGTAGCGTATTGTATTCAGTCCTCAAAGGATGCGTGGACAGGTGATTATACCGCTCAGGATTATTACGATGATTTATCAAGAGCGCAGAAACTAAATCTCAAGCACGCACTTATTTATGGTTATCAGGGTACAACAAACTATGGCTACAACGCTGATACTGAACGTATCGCAACGCAGATTGTCATCTGGAATATCTGTGACGGTTGGTTCAACAACTTTGCCGAAAGCACGGCTGTCGGTATATTCACCGAGGGTATGTCAAGCTCTATGGCTACAAATGTCAAGGCTTGCTATAACAAGATCAAAGAGCAGATGTTAAGCCATACGACAATTCCGTCATACGCAGTAGGTAAAAAAGATACGCCAACAAAGCAGAAAATGACGACTAACAGCGATGGAACATTCACAATAACGCTGACTGATAGTAAAAATGTGTCTAAGTATTATGACTGGCAGACGGCAATTAAAAAATACAGCTATCTTTCGATAATTACAGACACCGAAGGAAAGCTCGTTATAAAGTCAACAAAGCCTATACCATCCGGCTCGGCTATAACGCTTACAGCTAAACGTAATTGCAGTAAGTATCAGAATAATATTGTTGATGTTGCACCGATGTATATGATCTCCGGCAGTGGCTCGCAGACTTCTGCGACATTCGTACAAGATTACGACCCGAGTGAAGCAAAAATTGCTATTTATTCTGACAGTTTAGGCACAGCTCAAATAAAAAAAGTATGGCAGCATAATAACGACAACTCGAGTACAAAAGCTGATAACAGCGACATTTATTTTACTGTAAAAAACAGCTCGGGAGTTGCTGTCAAGGCAACCGGTTCTGCGGGTAGCTATACTTATTCTGCAAGCGGATCTGTGAGCCAGTTCAAATTAAACTCAAGTAACACTTTTTTAGTAAAATCGTTACCTGCAGGAACATATACGGTATCTGAATACGGAAAGAATTCGGACGGCTCGATACCCTATTACACCCGAACAAGCGGTGCAAGCAAGACGGTAACCGTTACAGCAGGCGGTACGGGTACGGTCACTTTCACGAATACGAGAAACACAGGTACAGGCGAAGTAATAAAAACTTGGGTGGATACAAACGGTAACGCAATATCCGCAAACGGCAGTACAGCAAAAAATCAGCAGATATATTTCCGCATCAAGAACGCAGACGGCAAATATATCACCGCCAGCGGTACGAAGTACAGCGGAACGTATTCGTTTACCGGAACATCGACTACAGCTACATCGCTGTATGTAAATCCCGCCACGGGCAAGTTCGTTGTTTCGGATATGCCAACAGGCAAATATACCGCGTATGAGTACGGCTCACCGGATGGCTATACCGTAAACAAGGCTTCTCAGACGATAACTATCGCAAGCGGGAAAACCGCGTCTGTATCGTTTGTAAACAGCGAGGACAGCGGTACGGCTCAGATAAAGAAAGTATGGCTGTCCGATACAACTCTTACATCTGCTGAAAAGGCAAATCTTGAAAAGAACGTTACTTTTATGGTGCAGGACAGCAAAAAAATGATAAAATTGCCCGTGGAAAGTCTGACGGAAATGATTTCTTGAATAATTACAAAAAGCTTGTAGCTAAATGGGTAGAGTTAATAAAAAACAGTGATACTTCTGCAATGGCAGGTAACACCCTTATTTGTCCGTTATGCAGTAAACCTTTAATTAAGAAAAAAGTAGGTTGGTGCTGTACAGGTTATTCCAAGGATAACCCGGATAGTTGCAGATTTTATATTGCAAATGAAATCTGCGGTAAAAAAATATCAGATGTAATCGCCAAAGAGCTTACATTGAAACGTTCGACATCTATCATCAAGGGCTTTACATCTCAGAGCGGAAAAACATTTGATGCGAAGCTAACAATCAAAGCAGATAATACGATCGGTTTTGAATTTCCCGAACGTCTTAAATGTCCTGTTTGCGGAAAAGAAATGATAAAAAGTTCTAAAGGATGGGTCTGCACCGGGTATAAAAACGGGTGTAATTTTTTTATAGCCGGAACTATATGCGGAAAATGTATTACAGACACGATTGCGACTATGTTATGCGCTAATAAGCGAACAAGAATAATAAACGGATTTACTTCAAAGTCGGGCAAAGCATTCTCAGCGGCACTTATCGTTAAAGACGGAAAAATCGACTTTGATTTTCCCGCACAATCACAAAAACGCAGTAAGTAGGTTTTACTATGAGCGTTCTTATAACAATTTTATTAGCTGTAATTATAACACAGGCATTCCGCATTCGCCGTCTGAAAAAAGAAATTATCAAGCGAGATACTGCCGATGAATTCAGTAGGCAATGGTACTGGATAGAAGATAAAAATAACAAGCAACGACAACCTCTGAAAAAGAGGAAATCGTTACTTTCTTTTTTAAGGAGCTTTTTATGAGTTATTCTAAATCTAAACCAAGTAACTACGTTACAAAAGAGCAAATAGAGCGTGCAAGAAATGTAGATATGGTAGAATTTCTTGAAAGAACAGAAGGCTTCAGCGTAAAGAAAAGCGGTAACGGCTACCGTTGCGATGTTCACGACAGCCTTTTTATTACAAACGACCGAAAAGGGTGGTATTGGAACAGCCGTGACGAGGGCGGCAATAACGCTATTGCGTTTTGTATGAAAATATACGGACAAAGCTTTACCGAAGCCGTTAAATCGCTTTGCGGCGATATTCAAATGGAATATTCACCCAAATATAATACGAAAAAGAAATCGTCAGAAGAAAAAATCGAAGCTCATCGACTTATACTGCCTGAACAGGATCACAAGGAAAACGGACAGCGAAATTACAGCAATGTTATCGCATATTTGTGCAAAACCCGTGGACTGGAGTATAACATAGTAAATCAGCTGATCTATGACCGTAAGTTATATCAAGGTATCGGTTACAGCGGTCTTCAGCTTGTCGGATATGACAGTTCGAACACTCCGTTTTATCGTTTTAAAAACGATATACCCACAAACGCACCGGAATATGTTACCATAGAGCTTCAGGCACAGAAACAAAAAGGTGAGAAATATATTTGTGAAGGGTTTAGCGGTGAACATATACTGGAGCTTATCGAGCGTGGCATTACTAAAAAATATGTAAATATGATCGCCGTAAACGGCGACGGTATTATGTCACGCTATGCGTTTTGTCGTTCTGTATCTGATAGCTCTACATACCGTGTCGATTTGCCGGGAAGCGATAAAAAATATTCGTTTTCTTTACTTGGTACAAATAAGAATAAGCTGTATGTTTTCGAGTCTGTAATTGATATGCTGTCCTATGCGTCCTTTTACGCTATAAACAACGGACAGGACGCTTGGCAGCAGTTGACTATGCTATCGCTCGGCGGCAAATCAGATGTTGCTCTTGACGAGTTTTTAAAGAATAAGCCTATTGCCGAAATAACGTTCTGCCTTGACAATGATGATGCAGGTAAACACGCTACTGAGCAGCTTAGCGACAAGTATGCTCTGAAAGGATATGCTGTTTCAAAAGATATACCATTAAACAAGGACTTTAACGACGATTTAAAGGCGTTCAGAGCGTTGAATGAGAAAAATACTGTACAAGCAACAAAACCGCTTAAACGTTAAAATACAACAAAATACAAGGATGTGTGAAAATGAAAAGTTATTTTCTGCTGTCTAACTCGGTTATTACCTCAAACGAGCTGACGCATAACGAGTTTGCAGTTTATACATACCTGCTTTCTGTTTATTCAAATATCCGAAGCAAAGCAGGACACGAATATAAGCGTGTAAGACAGCAGACTATAGCTTCACACTGCGGTATAAAGTCTACGCAGACAGTATCCAAGATAACCGATAGCTTAATGAGAAAGGGCTACATTACACACATTTTAGCGGCTTACCGCAAGGATAATCGCAAGGGAACATATACATATGTTTTAAATCCCGAAAAGAATAAGGTGTCGGCTAACTATACGCGAATAGAACGAACTGTGTTCGGCAAAAGCTTAACAGCGATCGAATTGCGCTTATATATCCTTATTATTAAATCGCTTGACAGCAAGCTCGGTTACTGCTTTAAAAGCTTCAACGACCTTGCCGATGAGCTGTGCATAAAGCGTGATACCGCTATGAAAATAATCAGCAATCTTGTCAATCTGCGTCTTATACGTAAACAGCGTAAAATGCGTTATGACAACAGCAAAGTTTATGCGGACAATTCATATAGTACAAAGGTTATCAGATTTATCAGGAAAAGAAATAAGCCCGGATCACACCCCGGGCTTATCTCATTTAAAAACATTCATAAGCACACTGATAATCCCACAATCACAGAATTAAACAGCCTGCGTAATTATAATAACGCTATCGGCGGCATTTGTCAAGTGGGTAAATGTGTTTATTGCATTGTTTTTTTGAAAAACAGGGGTAGCCCCCCGAATTTAAGGTCTATACAATACCCAGTTATACTACCTTCAGAAAGACAGAATATCTTTTATATACGAATATGATACTGCTATATTAAAGATATATGCGGGACTTTTTCAGATTTTGTTTGTCCTTCCGGATTAAGTTTTCTGAATTTTTCGGTATCGGACTTGCAGTATTTATCGTTGTTATACCGCTTGTATAATGGATTTATAGCTTTTTTATTTCTGAAGGTTAATTTTAAGATATTTTTGACCATTTTAATTAAAGGAGTTTCGTCATGAATATTGATAAATTCAAAACTTTAGAAAACAAACTTTCAGCTGCTTATAAAAACAATAATTTGCTTTTCATTGCAAATATTAATACAGCTGATGATTATGAACTCTTGACAAATTTACAAAAAGAGGATATGATTATTATAGCTGAAAAATATCAGTATGATATTTACAGAAAAATCGGCATAGGAATAATTTCACCTAAAGATATGTCATTTAACAGCTGTGCTTTGAAGTGCGGTTTTTCTGCCTGTTATCTTCATTTTGCTCATTTGTAGCTGCTGACTTTTTACTTTGTGTTTTGCTCAGCTCTACAATATCATATTAAAACCGTTTACCTATCTTCTCTACCGCTTTCTTTACGCCTTCACCTCCCGCAACCAATATCAAGCCTATGAAAATTATCACGGTGATAATGAGATTAGCAGGTGACGCGCTTCTCTCTGCGGTGCCTGAAAGGTACGGACATATCCATATCACGACAAAGCTTTCGCGGACAACGCAAAGCCCCAAGGGTAGAACAAATAACAGAATATTTACCGAAAAGGCGGTTATAAGATTAGCCGATAGCTTTGATACACACAGCATAAAAAAGCCGCAGGCGAGCATAGAGAAAAACCGTATCAGGTATACCCGAATTATGTATTGCAATATTGTTTCGTTTGTTTGCATACCGTAAAGTGCCGTAATACTCTGTAAGGGTGCGTCTAAGAATGAGAGCTTGTAATTGTTCATTACGAAAACAAATTCGGGTAGCCATACCGCTACAAATACTATTGCAGAGATAACAAGAGTTATTACGCCGTCTATGGCAAAGCGCTTGATTCTGCCCTTTTCTGTAGTACGTAGGAGCTTTGTCAGTCCTCTCTGATTATCAAATGCTATCATAGGCGATATACACAGCACAAGGGCTATAGTAGCGAGTATACACATAAGGAAGTCGTCCTTATAGCCGTTTACCGACAAAAGACGGTTAAACCCTTCTTCAAAAACGAGCTGTAGGTTGCTATTTTTATCAGACTTAATAACCGACACACGGTCACATATCTTATTAAATGCATTCTCATAGTCAAGCTTTTTTGTAATATCGTTCAATTCCTTATTGTAGCTTTCATAATCCGATTCAGCGGGTGTCTGCGTCAATAATTCTTCATAGCGTAGCTTTATATTTTCAAATTCCAGCTTTTCATTTTCCAAAAACAACAGAGTTTCATCCGTCACTTCCCCGCCTATCTGTGCTACATAGCTGTCGTAGCGTTTTTGCTCGGAATCGTAGCCTGCACTCATATTCTGATAATTGCAGAACCCAATAACAGCGACAACAACAAGAACAAGCAATGCTTTTCCCGCTATTGCCGTTTTATATACCTCGTTTACAACAAAATTTGCCGAGAGCTTGCGCTTTACCGTAATATATGAAAAGATTTCCGATATTTTACCTGAAGCCGATATAGCGCGTCTTGAGCAATAAACCGCAAAATAAATAAGCAAAGCCATGATAAGAATTATTACTGTTGTAATTACACAGACGGTAAGAGCCGATACGGGCTTTCCAAAAATGTTTAAATGATAATATCTGTAAAATAACTGATGTGGACTTATAAAACAGCAGAAATTTATGTATTTTAATATGTTGTATGCCGATATATCACTTATAGAAGTATAAAGCCATATCGAAACACCACTACAAACAGAGATAACAGCAAACGCCGCCGCAACATTTTTAA
>OGYC01001017.1_pt1 | contig 25867 bp, 41 predicted proteins | sample 1576461 | NCBI WGS metagenome assembly OGYC01 (sample SAMEA3541569, study PRJEB24748) | human gut metagenome | biome: human gut; feature: human-associated habitat; material: faeces | place: China | collected 2012 | reverse complement strand
TTTGAGAGCCGCTAGCCAGACTTGAACTGGCGACCTACGCGTTACGAAGTCCCGTGTAGCGACTCTATTATTATACTGATTACTAATATATTAACTACTCTTTTCTAAGCTTTTCAAAAAACAATCTACTATACAATTGCTATTTTTAAGGTAGAATTGAAATGTTAATAATATATTTTATAAAGTTGACTAATAAAATTTGAATCCTATTTAAAGTCCCTTACATCATAGCTAGTTCCATCTATAAAGATGGAATTTCCAATTGTAGTGAATGAAACTTGCTCTCTTACCATTCCGCCATACGAATTCTTTGCCCCGTAATCTAATTCCCAATTCACTGTATATTCTCCATCTTTAGTATATTTCTCGTCATATACCGTAAAAGAGTCAGGGTCCTTTAATATATGTTTAAAATACGCTTTGTATATTCTTCTACCATTCGATACACTTTCATCACAGGACGATAATGATACTAATAGAACAGTCATCATTAAAAATAAAATCTTTTTCATTATGTCTATTTATTTAGTTTAGTCTTTAATTCATTGAATAAATCAGGATTTTATATTGTTGTAATCATAAGATCCGTGTTCAATGCTTGTTTTTGCTGATTTGTAATCTTTATATTTGGTGTTAGGGGAAAGCCCATTGATAATGGATAAACTGTTTCTTATAGATAATACAGACATTTTTGCTATTTCTATATTTGAACTAAGGGGATATTCTGTTTCCCAATTAATACATCGTTTTGAAACTTCATTGTATTGCTCTGCAAAGCGTCTGTACATTACAGCTTGTCCGCTGTAGTCTTTAATAAGAGGCCAGACAGTTATACAAACACCTATAAATGCAATCATATGGGAAAATATGTCACAATCTCCTGGCATATTAAAAAAACAAGGCACACATACTCCCCTACTGACGCAACTAAATAAAGAGGAAACTCCTAATATTGTGATTAAGAACCCAGGAAGTAGGAATAGCTGATATTTTCTTTCATATCTTGCGGCGGCTGCATAATTTGTTGCTTTTGCATAATTAGCATCTTCTAAATGTCGAGAAATTTCTGTTTTTAGTGTTTCGTAATAATTTTTATCGTCCATAATATGCAAGAATGTTATTGAGTATATTTTTGACTTTGCTAGCTTGTTTTTTATCAATTTTTAATTCTGGATTCCACTCACATAGTGTTGATATTGAATCCAAAAACCATATTTGGGAGTTTATCGTATTGTTTTCATTTTTCTTTATAAATTCTAATAATGCGTTTCTAGTACTAGTGTAATGTATCCCTTGTGCAGATAATATGTAAAATATTAGGTACCTACAAGCTATCCAATACATGATGATTGACTGTCTATGAAAGCCTTCTGCTAAAAGCTTGTCACCTGCATTTTTGTATTCATATATAATAAAATCAGAATTCAAAGCCTCTTGTTTTAATATTTAGAATAAACTCCGATGAATTATTCTCAAAATCTGTTGCGCTTATCGGATTAATACTAATAAGAATGTTGCTTGAGATAATTGTTTCATTTATAAGTTGTGACACTTGTTCAAGAAATGTAAAATGATCAACCTCGTCATTAACTATGACTATTATATCAATATCTGTATTATTTGTGATACCTTCTGAATTAGAACCAATTATAAATGATTTTATAGGATATGTGCATTTATATATTATAGTTCTTATTTCAAACAGTATATTGGGTAACATAGTTTCACGTGTATTGGTCATGGTATTGCACTGCGACTAAAGCTGATTCCTTTTGATTTTTCCTTTGATTATAAAGAGTGATCGAATATCCTCCTTGTTTATTTTGGTATCTCCTTTGTAATTAGGGTTGCTTGCTCGAAGAATGATTTTACTTTCATCGTCACTATAATGTATTTGCTTAATTGTACGTAGATCGTTTGCATTACTATTGGTAACGATGAGATAGGCTTCTCCCCATTGAATCACATCAAAATTGAAGATTTGCTTTACAGCTACTATTTCCCCAGCACAGTACTGTGGGTACATTGAATCACCAACGACCGGAATATAAGCGTTGCAGTCATTGAAGTGCTCGTAGTCAATATAAAAGGTTGGGTTTTCTGGTGTTTCCATATTCATTGATAGTATTGAGCAAGAAGCTTCTATATCTTCAAAATATGGAACTCCTTTGCCGTTTGTGTTTGTGGGGAGATGTTCATTTGCTGGAAACGGGACACCTTTGCCACTGATAAGCCAATCAAGACTTAGTCCTTTTAATGCATCTGCGTTTGCTATACTGCTAATGATTTCAAAGGATGGTTTACTTTGACGCTCCCCTATAATAGTATTCATAGTTGGTTGTTTCACGTCTACACTTCTGCAAAATGCGCTCGTGTTTCCCTCAAACCTCTCATTGATAATACATTGTATTCTTTCGTTGATTGTGCTCATAAATTCATATAGTTAAATAATGCAAATGCATTGAATAATTAATGCAATATCATTTGTGATATGATGCAAATGCATTATATTTGCATCATCAATCAATCACGAAGCAAAGGTAGCGTATTGAGTTGATAAATCAAATAGGATAAACGTACTAAAATTAAGAATATATGAATAATCATGAAATTTGGAAGGATATTCCGGGTTATGATAGATATCAAATTAGTAATTACGGTAATATCAGAAGCCTAAACTATAAGCGAACGCGACAAGTGAAATGCTTGGAGCTTGGCAAAATAAAAAATGGTTATTTAGCAGTTATTCTGTATGATGATAAAATCATACCAAGATCTTTTTTAGTTCATAGGTTGGTAGCGGAAGCCTTTATTCCTAATCCTGACAACAAGCCGCAAGTAAATCATAAAGATGGCAATAAAACCAATAATTACATATCAAACCTTGAATGGGTTACGAGAAAAGAGAACATAAGGCATTCTTTTGATTGTCTTGGCAGGGTATCTCCAGCGGGGAAATTTCGTAAATCTTCAAAGCCTGTAATTCAGCTTCTTGATAATGTTGAAATATCAGAATACTCTAGTATAAGTGAAGCGTATAAGCTCACAAATATTCCGTATAGTAACATATCTAAATGTTGTAATGGATTGAGAAAAAAGGCTGGAGGTTTTAAGTGGGAATTTAAGCCTAAGTAAGTGGACATAAAATATAATATATCGTTCTTTGACTTATTGATGATGCAAATTTTATACTATATGGATTATGGATGAAGATTATATCTGAAAGATGCCATGTCGGTAGTTTTTAGTAGACTACCGGCATGGTCCGATTTTGTGATAATTTACTCTAAATGCATACTACCAGCAGCAATAGCATTTAACATCCATGTATTTTGATGAGGAACAATGTAATTTCTTATCACCTCTACTGCATCCTTGGTTATTAGAGATGAGAGCGAGCTACTTGATGTTGCCCGAGCTTCTTCCATTTTCAACCTTACAGATGCATCAATAAGGTGATAAGTCTGTATCTTTTCAATACCTCTAGTCACGTCATTTGTATAAAAAGAAACGAATTTGTACAAGTCGGTTATAGAAAATATGCCATCGCCATCTATGTCTCTTGGATTATTAAGCCATTGGAATAAAGCGAACACAGATATATTTGCCACCCATCCGCATCCGCTCAACATATAACTCAGACTTGCGTCTATATCTGTTGCGCCTATGTACACGATATTCTTGTTTTTATCTCGGACATCTAAAAAATTGAAGATACCAGCATAACACTGGCCTAAAAACACGAGAATATTTTTCGCGTATTTGTTGTTCTTCAAGGCCTGGTTGAGGAAGAAGGGTTTAATTGGAGTTGTAGAATCTATACCGCTAATGGAACCGTGGCAACAAGAAATGACAAACAAGTTCTCGCAATCTGCGTTTTCAATCACAAATTCAAAACTTGAAGACGTGGAAAAGAGCACGTTTGACATATTGGTACATTTTGCTACCAATGTTTCTTTTGTCGCATCTGTAACAACAGTAATATTTTCGTCTGCCACGCCTTGATTTTTCAATATTGTGACACCGTAATTCACATCGTACAGGAACCTGTCTTCGAGATGCCCACTGGAAGTAGCGATAAAGATAAATTTTGAACCTTCGCTTATTTTCATATTGACGGCATATTTACAGTTGGTGCAGCCGGGATTCCCGAAAATGTAATCTTGCTTAAGTAGTCAAGTACTTCATCTTTGGGTACTGGTGAGAGTACATTACCATCCTTATCCAAAAGAAATTCGTTTTTGTCCGTCGCCAATGCATATTTTGCATTTGGGTTGGACTTGCAATGGATGTCGTACAAGAACCATAGTCCCATATTTACCACATCTTTTATAAGCCCGGATATTTGCGGCAATTCGGATGCCGGTATTGTTCTACTTTCCATACTGGTGTATATTTAGATGTTTCCTCAAAGTTAGTGTTTTTTTTATATATGGTATAACATCTTGCGAGGATATATGTTTTCAATGAGTTTATTTTTTTGATAAGTTCTCAATGGTTCTTTGCTGGCTCTCGATAATAGAGAATAACCGCTCGTTGGTGATGGGGGCTGATTCTTCTTTAGATGAAGATGATTTAAGCATTTCACCCTTACCAGTAAGAAGCCATTGAGCGGATATTAAATCAAATGAATTAACTATCTTCAATATAGTATCTAAGCTTACTTTTCTATCTCCATTCATTTGCTGATTAATAGTAACTTGATTAGCGCCTATTTTAGCCGAAAAAGCATTTACACTAAGGTTGTAATGGTTCATTATAGCTTTAATACGTTCAATCATAACATTAATTCACTTTGTTGTTAATTAAATCAAATGAATTAAATAATTATAGCAATCGCTTTGTTTATTAATTCAATTGAACTACATTTGCATCATCAATCATTCAATCACGATACAAAGATAGAAAAAAGGTTGGTACAATAAAATAGTATAAATGCATTAAAATACACGATTATGAGCACGAATTTTAAAAATCAGATGAAAGAGGTCATGAGCCTTGCTTGGCAAATGGTTAAGAAGAACGGTTTTTCAATGTCAGAAGCTTTGAAAACAGCCTGGACTAATTCGAAGCTGAAAGCTGAAATGAAAAACCGGATCGTAAAGTTCTACTTTCAGAAAGTCAATGGTTCTGTACGTGAAGCATACGGTACTCTTTGCGAAAAATACATGCCCACAGTAACCGGTACTGATAAAAAGGCTAAGAACGACACCGTTCAGACTTATTTCGATACAGAAGTAGGTGAGTTCAGATGCTATAAGAAAGCTAACCTTTTAAAAATTGCATGATTATGACACATTACGAATTAGAACAAGGCTTGAACGCCTTATACAGTGACTTGGACAATGTTCAGAATATGGACGAAGCAACAGCCCGTAGAGTTTACAACGTAGATTGCAAGGCTGACATCATAGAAGTGATACAAGAAGAAATAGAGACTTACCAAACAATTTTAGGACTTGATGCTAAAGAAGATGATGGTATGGATTACGATGCCCTCTGTATGGTTCAAGGATTGAGCCGATACGCATAACACCCCTACCCTGCTGACGGATTGAACGGCAGCCGATAGCGAGAATCGGGCAGGGTTCTATTGATTAGCTCTTTGACATTTTGGTTAATACGAAAAGAAATTCAACCATAGCAGAAATGCCGTGACTGGTTGAAGGTTTGAATTAGTTATAAACATCACTTGGAAGTCCGAAAAGTCTTTATCAGTAAGCATATAGCAGGTTAGGCGAGCTATAACGCTATCTAAGTGATTTAACATATAGCCCTATTGACAGCTTGAAACTGGCAACTGATAGTGAGAATCAGATAGGGCACAAATTTTAAATTATACGATTATGTCACATTATTATTCAAAAGTAGATGCAGATAGTTTATTATCGCTAGTGAATGCATCTGATTGCGTAGAGTATTTCGATACATCTAGTTTAGTTTCTGAAATGAACGAAACAGTAGTTCTAAATCAGATAAGCGAAGATACTATAATTAGTTATCTCGAAGATAAAGGGTTTAAAATCGAAAAGGAGGATTGAATATGAAATTAATTCAGTTCGTTTTATCTATACTTTTAGCTTTGTGTGCTATTGGTATGCTATACGGGGCAATAACGACATATAGTCCGATGAAATTAATGTCTATTGTTATAATGGGTATTATATGTATCGGTTCTTTCGCCTTTGTCAGAATAGCCTATACGGAATTACATGAATAGGATCGTATTCGAGTAAAGAAACTTGCAAATCTTTGATTTTTTTTCAAGGATTGGAGTAAAACCAAGAATATAACAGGGAATAAATTATGAAAACAAAAATAAGTGTAGGTGATATTGTTGAAATTGACGGGGTTAAGCTCCGTGTTGAGATTCCTCGTCCAGATACAATACTAACGCAGTGTATTGATTGTTGGTTCCATATAAATGGCGGTTGTGCTGATGTAGAATCAAAAGGGTATTCCTGTGTCATATCTCTACCGGATGGAAGTTATCAGGACGTAATTTTTAGAAATATAAAAGGTGAAAATACAGAATAGAAATCCGCAAAAAGGTAGACCGATAATCCGGCATAAGGTTCCTGCAATAAATCAGTACTGTGAGTAAGGGAAACCAGCCGGGCGGATTCTGAAAAATATAGTAGTTTTTATCGTGTTTTATTTTGTGTTTGTGTTGTACAGGTGTACGGTCTGCGAAGATAGTACACCTTTTAAAATGGATAAGTGGCGGAATTGGAAGACGCACGGAACGTATGCCGGGACTCTCGCTTATTGGCAGTAAAGCCCATCCCCGTTCGAATCGGGGCTTATCCACAATCACTAATTTAAAAAACAGCTTATGGAAAAAGTAAGTAGCAAAGAAAAAATGAAAACCATGAAGAAAGGGGCAACAATCAAATTGCCAATATCTTCGTTAGAGACAATTCGTAACAATGTATCCCTTTTGAACGCCAAACATTACAGCGAAGGCAAGAAATGGAAGTCTGAATCATTCAAAGAAAAAGGTATTGTTATAGTTACCAGAACTGCGTAACCAATCAACTTACACGATTATGGAAAGAGTATTAACAGAACTTACACCTGAATGTGAGGTTACAGCACGAATGTACGCACAGGGGTATGAGAAGAAGGAGATAGCTTCGATGAAATGCAGAGCGTTGAGTACGATAAATAACCAACTGCAAGAGGCTTTCAGAATTCTTCGAATTAGAAACGGAAGAGAGCTGGCGACAATGTTTTATGAACGAATGACAGGAATGAAATTTACTATGGACTTCTCTCCTATTGCCCGTTCTGCGGTTGCTTGCTGTTTGTTGTGCCTTTTTTCTTTTTCACTTTATCACGAACAGAGTGATATGAGAAGGGCAAGAAGAACAAGAGTTGAAACTATTGAAAGAGTAAGGAGGTCAGAATGAATGCAGAGGCAAAGCTAAACACTCTCTATCGAATAGGTAGCAGAGTTTCTCTCAACAAAGAACAGGCAAAAGAGTTTGTAGGCGGTCGTTATAGGCTTGAAAAGCTGATAGCAGAAAAGAAAATACGGGCAGAAAAGACCGGAACCACGAAAATGTCTCCTTATGCAATCAATGCTTGTGATGTGCTTCTTTACGCTATTGATTCTAAAGAACAAAGAATATAATTAACCCTTTAAATTTTACGATTATGAGTCTTATCAAAAAAAGTAATGAATTAGTAATCCCTACCACTGTAAAGATGATGATTTACGGTCAGGCTGGTATGGGAAAATCAACAGTGGCATTGAGTGCTCCGAAACCTTTGTTATTGGATTTCGACAACGGGGTGAAGCGTATGAATATGGCACATTTGGAAAACATAGACACAGTACAGGTCACTTCTTGGAGTGATGTTCAACAAGTCTTGCAAGAAGATTTATCAGGCTATCAAACAATCGTTGTTGATACTATCGGTAAGATGATGGACTTTATCATTACTTATAAATGTGGTAGCCGCCAACCGTCTATCAGGGATTGGAGTGGTATCAATGCTGAATTTTCTTGGATGACAAGAACACTCTCAAGTCTGAATAAACATATCATTTTTGTCGCCCACCGTGATACGAGAAAAGAAGGTGATGATACGGTGTTCATTCCTGCCTTACGTGAGAAGTCCTACAACTCCATCGTTACTGAACTGGATTTGCTCGGTTATCTTGAAATGAAAAGCGAAAGAGGCGTTCAAAGACGCACTATAACTTTTGACCCGACTTCAAGAAATGACGGTAAGAATACTTGCAATCTACCTTCTGTAATGGAGGTGCCTACTATCGTCGATAAGAGCGGTAATCCGACCGCAAAGAACGACTTTATCACCACTAAGATAATCAATTCATATTTAAGTATGCTGGCGGCTAAGAAGGAAGCGCAGGAAAAGTATGACAAGGTGATAGAAGAAATAAAAGAAAGCATTGAATTTATCACCGATGCCAACTCCGCTAATGAGTTCGCTTCACATATCAATGAGTTTGAACACGTTGGTAGTTCTCTAATGAAAGCGAGAAGCCTGTTTGCAGCCAAAGTAAACTCTTTGGGATTGGTATTTGACAAAGAAACTAAAACCTATTCAGATGCAGCTTAAGTACCGCTTTTATGCTACAATTCTTGATGCCTTTTGGGGTTATCTGAATAGTGATGTAATTTGGGATAAGTATTGGGGATGGAGTGAAAATCCTCCCTATACTCCCGAAGAATTTCACGAACAGCAGTTTCAAGAACTGATAGACCGTATCAATCGAAAGCCTTTTGATAACGAGAAAGCGGACAGGGGTACTTGCTTCAATGAATTGGTAGATGCCTTGATAGAGAATAGAAAGCCAAAAGATATAATTGTAGAGAGGACAGCAGATGATTTGTCTTATCAGGCTACTTACAACAACAGGGTATTTACTTTTCCTATCTCTATCTGCCGCGAGTTTGCCAACTACTTCAAAGGTGCTCTAACTCAGCAACGAGTAGAAGCAATCCTTCCTACCACATTCGGCAATGTATTGGTTTATGGCTTCATTGATGAACTGATGCCTACCACCGTTCACGACATCAAGACAACAGGTAGCTACAGCGTTGGTAAGTTCAAAAGTCACTTTCAACACCTCGTTTACCCGTATGCTTTGATTCAAAATGGCAATGATATACGAACATTCGAGTATAATATACTTGAATTTAGTAAGGCGGGCTACCCGGTAGATACTTATACTGAAACCTATGTTTTTGTTCCCGAACGTGATATACCAATTCTCACTAATCATTGTGAAGAGTTTATTCGGTTCTTGGAGGAAAACAGGGAGCTTATTACTGATACTAAAATTTTTGGCTTAGATGATCTTCAACCTGAGTAACCCCTACGAAGTAGATAAGTATAAAGAGTATGTAAACAAGCTATTCAAAGACCGCGCGGTTGTGGAGGTTAAAAAGCGACTTCCCAACCGCACATTAGCGCAAAATAGCTATTTACATCTGATACTTAGTTTTTTTGCCTGTGAACTTGGCTGCAGTCTCGATGAGGTTAAGCTTGACTACTTCAAAAAGACCTGTAATCGTGATTTATTCGAACGAAAGAAAATCAATAAGCAGGGAAATGAAATCACTTATATGCGTAGTAGTTCAGAACTTACCACTGGCGAGATGACAACAGCCATAGAGAGATTCAGAAACTATTCTGTTGCTCAAGCTGGTATTTATCTGCCGGCTCCCAATGAAAATCAGTTTCTAATCCATATCCAACAAGAAATTGAACGTAACAAAGAATTTATTTAATTATGAATATAACAAGAACCATATCTGAACAAGTTGCCGAAAAGATGGTAGCCCCGATAGTTGCTAAGATAAAGTCACTATCAGATGAAAGACAAATAATATCAGAGGAAGCGATTCAGAACTCTCTACCTAAAGATTTGAAAGATTGTTTTAAAAAGCACAGAAGTTGCTTTCAGAAATCATCCTGCGCAACCCTCTACTCCGGTAAACATGAAATTAGGATTGAGAAGCTATCATATTTTCCTGCTTCATCATCTTGGTATCCGCATATCGAAGTTGGTAGTCAAGTCATTGAACATCTTGATAAACTGCGGATAAAGATTGATAAACTAAACGATGAAAAAGAAAAGACTTACAATTCAATTGTATCAGCCCTTCTTTCTTTGAGGACATTTAAAAGAGCAAAAGAACAATTTCCTGATGCTTATGAGTATTTGAAAGAATACGAAGAACCAGGCAAAACAGCGGTGTCTTTACCTATTGAAGATATTCTCTCAACAATCAATAAATATAAGCCATGATAGAAACCAAGAAAAATGAGGAACGCTATATAACATCCGATCCTCACAAGATGCTCAATATGTATCTTGCAAAACGTGTCCTAAAAACGTGGACTGAAGACTTTGTAGACGAAGATACGGGACAAGTCGTATCAATCGAACGAAACGAAGTCTTATTTGAGCGTGGCGATTTAATCGACCAAGATCGATTGGCACAAGTTCGCTTTAGTATGGAAGCTGATGGAATCAAAGAGGTAGAGGTGAGCAATCAGAAACGTATCGCCCAAGAACAGCCAAGTACTTACCTTCATCCTTATATCGCACAGGCTAAAATCAAAGATAAGAAGCATAAGTTTCTATTCTACGCCAGTACGCTTGATACAGCCTTGCTTATCCTCAAAGACTACATAGAACTCAATTACTCTTTCGGCTTTACTATTGTCATGGTGAAAGAGTTCGATACTTGTATCATCCTTACTGACACTTTGAAAGAACGTAAGATTGATACTTTACCTCTTGATTGGGAAGAAAAAAACTTGAATGTAGAAGGTGACAATGAAGAAGATGAAAAGCCGGATGAAAAGAAGTTCTACCAAATTGAATCGAGAATAGTCTTCGGTAGTGGTGGTAGTGAATCAACCTATACGTTTGTGGTCCACACTTTCAACGTTGACCGTGCAATGATGATTATCACCGACTACCTAAAGAAAAAGCAATACGAAAGAGAAGAGGAAGCGAGAAAGGCCGGGCGTGAGTATGACAAAGAAGAAGTTCACGCTATGGTTGAATCTGCTAAACCTATTCCAGTTGGTAGATATATTCCGATGGAGTTCTCAATGGCTTACGTTGAGACTAAAGAATAAGCCCGTGAGGGTGTATATTTTGTTTTTCATAGTATTATTTAAAGTTAGGACAAGTCCTGTATCAAGCGTGGTACAGGCAAAATTGGATAAGTGGCGGAATTGGTTAGACGCTAAAGTGATATGTTTATAGGTAGGTTGCACCCAAGCTAAGTGCATAAAAGTAACGGGCATAGCTATTTTAAATGTAATAGCAAAAATAACTCCTATCGTCCAGGTTCGAGTCCTGGCTTATCCACAAACTTGTGTGAGAAAGGGGACACGAAAGCATTCAGTTGCAAATGAATGTTTCTGTTGTGCGCAGACAGATAGTGTCCCCGACGTAATAAAGTGAGCAGCACTGTTCAACTGCATAGACTAAATTGTATGTAATGCCCCGGAGAATACGCTTCGGGGCTTTTAATTGGAAAATTATGGATGAAATTATAGCAGCTAAGATTTGCCCCTATTGCGGTAAGCCTACTGAATACGTGGATAGTTCCATAATCTACGGACGTTCCTACGGCATGATTTATCTGTGTCGTGATTGTAGAGCTTACGTTGGTGTACATAAGGGTACGAACCAAGCATTAGGACGTTTAGCAAATGCGGAATTGAGAGAAGCAAAGAAAGAAGCTCACTTCTATTTTGACCAGATTGCCAAAACAGACCTAATCAATAAGATTTGGAAGAAACACATTCCCAATACCTCGAACAGAAACAAAGCTTACTTATGGCTATCTAACCAACTGAATATACCCCGTGAAGTTTGCCATATAGGAATGTTCGATGTGGATGATTGTAAGCGAGTTATTGAACTATGTAAACCAATAGTAGAATGCCATATTACATAAAACGAACCAAGGCTAAGAAGAAAGACAAGCCTTTACCTCTGTTTGATAAAGCAGGGGTAACAGTAAAGAAGAAGCCGAATTTGAAAGCTAAACTTGATAAGGAGTTCTCTCTCTTTATCCGGCTTCGTGATTGTATGCCGAACGGATATTTTCGCTGTATCAGTTGCGGACAGATAAAACCGTTTGAGCAAGCCGATTGCGGGCACTACTTCAGTCGTACACATTTGGCGACACGGTTTGATGAGAATAACTGTCATGCCGAATGCCGTCACTGTAATAGGTTCAAAGCTGATCATCTGGAAGGATATCGAGTGAATCTGATAGCCAAAATTGGACAACAGAAATTCGACTTGCTGAAAGTGAAAGCTGCCGGTACTTCTAAGAAGTCTGATTTTGATTATGAGCAGCTTATCAAGTATTACAAAGCACTTAATAAGAAATTACGAAAAGAGAAAGGGTTATGAGTTACATATTACGTGATTACCAACAGAAAGCATCTGATTCAGCCGTTTCTTTCTTCAGCAACAAGGCAAAGAAAACTAACGCCATCATGGTATTGCCTACAGGATCGGGAAAGTCGCTTATCATTGCGGATATAGCTGCAAGACTTGAGGGTCATACTTTAGTATTCCAGCCGAGTAAGGAAATACTCGAGCAAAATTTCAAAAAACTATGTTCATACGGCATTCTCGACTGTAGCATCTATTCTGCTTCCTTCAACTCAAAGGAGATAAGCCGGATAACATTTGCTACCATCGGTTCTGTGAAAGCTCATCCCGAACTCTTTACTCACTTCAAAAACATCATTGTGGATGAATGTCATTTGGTAAACCCCAAAGAAGGAATGTATAAGGATTTCTTCGATGCGGTGAAGTGTAAGGTTCTTGGGCTGACAGCTACGCCTTATCGGTTATCATCCAGTCGTAATTTCGGTTCTATGCTGAAATTCATCACCCGGACAAAGTCTCATGTTTTTTCAGAGGTCATTTACCATGTACAGGTATCAACCCTATTAGATATGGGCTACTTGGCGAAGCTAAACTATTATCCAATGAATCCTTCAGGATGGAATGAACTTAACCTGAAAGTAAATACCACCGGTGCCGACTATACCGATAAATCAGTTCAACGAGAATATGAACGGATAGACTTCTATGGTTATCTCGTTCATATCGTTCAAAGGCTGATGACCCCCAAAGCAGGTGGTAAGAGAAAAGGCATTTTAGTATTTACTCGGTTCTTGAAAGAAGCCGAACGGCTTACGATGTCAATACCAGGATGTGCAATTGTTTCGGGTGACACTCCAAAGGCTACCCGTGAAATGATACTTAATAAATTCAAATCAGGCGAAATTCCGGTAGTTGCTAATGTTGGAGTACTTACTACGGGTTTTGATTATCCAGAGCTTGATACAATCGTTATGGCACGTCCTACGATGTCACTTGCTATGTGGTATCAGATAGTCGGTCGGGCTATTCGCCCCCACCCTTCCAAAGAATGTGGCTGGATTGTGGATTTATGTGGGAACATCAAACGTTTTGGCGAAGTCTCTGATTTACGGTTGTTTGATAGCGGTAATGGTAAATGGGTAGTTTGCTCTAAAGGAAGACAATTAACAAACGTGAGATTTTAATCGAATGGAAAACGATAAAGGATTTATAAAACTAAGCCGCAGGTTCTTCTCGAATATAATGTGGAATGAAGCCCGGACATTTAGCAGTTGCGAAGCGTGGTTAGATTTAATACAATCTGCACGATTTGATGCAACGCCCCGAAAGGAGTGTATCGGAGGTCGAGAGGTGGTCTATAATCGTGGGCAATACCCAGCATCCATCAGATTTTTAGCAAAACGTTGGCAATGGTCAGAAAAGAAAGTCCGTTCTTTTTTGGAGCATCTACGGAAAGAAGGTATGATAACTTCTGAATGTACACAAGGTATCAATATCATAACATTGTGCAAATATGACGAATATAACGATGCCGGCACAACAAAGGACACAAACAAGGGCACAGATATTGGCTTGGAAATCAATAGTTTAAAAGAAGAATGGGCACAATTAAGGGCACAACTTGCGGCACAGCCTACGAATAATCATCCGCCACAATCTGAATTTTCACAAAAATTAGGGCACACGGAGGGCACAAATACAAAGAAAGATAAAGAAAGAGAGTATATAGATATATCTCTTAATAATCAAAAGAAAGAAAATACTCCTAACGGAGTATCAAAGAAAGACAAGCTTTCTTCGCCCTCCCTTTCTGAAAAGGTTGATTACAACGGATTGATGGAATACTATAACTCTACATTCAAGAACAAACTTCAGCAGATAAAGTCAATGACCGAGGCTAGAAAGAAAGCCGTTAAAGCCCGGATATCCCAATATGGCAAAGAATCCATCAGAACAGCTTTTAATCTTGTTCTTCAGAGTCCCTTTCTTCTTGGAGGAAATGACCGCAATTGGAAATGTGATTTTGATTGGATATTTAAACAAGCAAATTATACTAAAATTTTAGAAGGTAATTACAATGGAAAACGAACTGATACTGCTGCCACAAGAAGAGAGTCGGTTGGTCGCCTTAAAAACCTCGCCGGAGCAATACTGCAAGATGCTTCGCCCCAAAACGATTGAAGATGTATTTTTAAGTTCAGAACCAGCAATAGGAACAATTACAAGGATACTTGGGGAAACAAAGTCAAGAGCCGCCGTTGTTCTTTTGCTTGCCGATGCTTTGGAATTTTTCAATGCTACTGAAACTATGTCTGATATTCAAGTAGCTATGACCGTTGATTTGATTATGGAGGAATATCCATACTTCAAAATGGACGACTTGAAACTCTGTTTCAAAAATGCCATGAAGATGAAATACGGACGAATATACAATCGTATTGATGGGCAGGTGATTATGAGTTGGCTTCGTGAGTATAATAAGGAACGATGTGCTGCTGCCGACACCCAGTCTTGGAATGAGCATAAATCACATATAGCGGATGAGTTAAAGCCTATGTCCGGCATGTTCTATGAAGAGTATAGAACAGAACTTGAAAAGCGTGCAGCATCTGGGGATGAATCTGCTATCAATGCTTTGCGTATATCTAATAGTCTAATGGATGAGCTATCCAAAAGAAAGTTTGAAAAGCAGAAAATGCAATTAGAAGAGTTTTATAATAAGCAAGAATCATGAAAGTAACTATCTATTGGAAAACAAAGCATCTTGATCCTAAAGACATCCCTAGAATCAAAAAGAAAATCAGGGATAAGTTTAATATCCCGGACTATACTACCGTAAACGGTGAAACTCCTTGCGATATCAAGGAAGAAGATATTGAACTCCTTAGAGAGACAGAAAATCGTGGATTTATCCAAATAAGAAATAAATAAAATCATGTTAATAGGAACAACAAATCTCAATACGACTCTCAACTTAACCTATGTGTTGACAGATGTCGTAGAAACCCTTCTCTATGATTTGAGAAGCGAAATGGGAAAGCAAGGTTATGAGCTACGCCACGATGCAAAACGCAATTTCAACACAGCAATAGCCGCGATCCGTAAATTGAAACAAGATGTGGATAAATCCCAGCTATCCACACAGGAAAACTTCGGAAACGACTCCGATTGCCTTTTGGCTTTCATCCGGCTGTTGGTAGACCGCTGCGGTGACGATGACAAGAAGATGTTCGCATTTTATAATTACATCAAACGTCACCCTTCACAACTTGAACTCGATCTATCAGATGAAAAAAGTACATTCGCTCATATTTTCGAAAGTAATAAGAAGCCGGATTAGTCATGAGAATACTTCTAAACATCCTCCTTCTCCTAGGAGTAAACATCTTATTTTACCTGGTGGTTTATGCGATAGCGGCCCACCTGATGGATAATATTAATTAAATCAAGATTAGTAAGATATGAAAGAAGTCGAACTATATAATGACCATTTCCAGAACTACAAAGTTTATGGAATCCCTAAAGCTCAACTAATTATAGCCGATGTCCCTTACAATTTGGGAAATAATGCTTATGCCTCTAATCCCTCATGGTATGTGAATGGTGATAATAAGAACGGAGAAAGTGATAAGGCGGGCAAACAATTCTTTGATACCGATAAAGACTTTCGCCCGGCAGAGTTTATGCACTTCTGTAGCCAAATGCTTATAAAAGAACCTAAGACTAAAAAAAGTGCACCATGTATGATAATCTTTTGTGAATTTGAAGACCAGTTCCGATATATCGAACTTGGTAAGAGATACGGTTTGGGTAAATACATAAATCTTGTATTTAGAAAAAACTTTTCATCGCAGGTTTTAAAAGCAAACATGAAAGTGGTTGGTAACTGCGAATATGGTCTTTTGTTGTATCGTGACAAGCTTCCAAAGTTTAACAACGACGGACGGATGATATTCAATTGCTTTGATTGGGTACAGGATAATGAAACACCGAAGGTTCACAATACCCAAAAGCCAGTACCATTACTTCGTAGGTTAATAGAGATATTCACTGATAAAGGTGATGTCGTTATTGATCCATGTGCCGGCAGTGGTTCTACTTTATTAGCTGCCGCCCAACTAGGACGCAGAGCATACGGATTCGAAATAAAGAAAAAGTTCTTCGCTGATGCGAATAAATTTGTATTGTCGCAAGTGCAGCAAGCACTATTTCAATAATTCAAGATAAATATGAGTAAAATAGATTTGAACGCCCTCCGTGATAGGGCATATAAAACCGCTTGTGAACACGGCTTTCACGATCAGGAATTGAGTAACGAGCACTGTCTTTGTCTTGTTATATCCGAACTCATGGAAGCTGTGGAAGCTGATAGAAAAGGTAAACGAGCCAATGTTGATCGGTATAATAAGAAGATTGCTAACAGCCGCATTTGTCAAGGGTTAGACCCAGACATTCCCAAAGAGCGTGGTTACGAAGTCGCATACAATGAAACTATAAAAGGCTCAATTGAGGAAGAGTTAGCCGATGCTGTAATCCGCTTGCTTGACCTTGCAGGACTTCGAGGAATAAGCCTTGAACTTGCCAACGGAGATATTGATGACTGTATTGAAGATATGGCAGAAGCCTGTAAAGACGAAACTTTCACCGAATCAATCTATTCCATCTCTACACTTCCTGTTAGGTATGACGGAATATTTGATTTTCCTACAGCCGTGAATGATATGATACTATCAATATTCGGGCTTGCCAAGCACTTAGATATAGACCTGTTTTGGCACATCGAACAGAAAATGAAGTATAACGAACTCCGTGAGAAGATGCACGGAAAGAAATATTAGCTATCAAATCAAAATAGCAAACTGTTAAAAGACCAAGTTTTTTAATGAATAAGACCAAGTAATGACCTTGCAAGTTCTTGAAGAATTATCAAGGATTTGCGAAAAACAGAAGAATAACTATTCTACTTATTGTGCCCCGGAGCATAATATCTCGCAGACTTACTGCCTGTCACTTTCTTTATTTGTCCTGGAGGAATTGTTTTATCCTTATGCGGGTGAACCCTCACCGACATACATGAAGCAATGTTAAGGCATAATGATATGCAGAATAACGTAAGTAGTAATTTGGTTCTCATATAATCTATTTTTTAATTAAACAAGTAGCAACAAAAAAAAGTTTGGAACAATGAAAGCAATAACAATAAAGCAACCATGGGCCTCATTGATCGTTCACGGTATCAAGGATATTGAGAACCGGAGTTGGCGAACAAATTTCCGTGGACGTGTCCTTATTCATTCAAGCGCAAAGGGTGATATTGCCAAGTTTGGCTGCTTACAGCCAAATCAAAGACTAAAGATTCTTAATACGCCTATGAGCCGTATAGGTTTCAACGATCTTCCTTTTGGCTCCATCATCGGTAGTGTAGAGATTGTAGACTGTGTGCAAAATCATCCCTCAATATGGGCGGATAAAGGTGTTTCTCACTGGGTACTCACTAATCCCGTTCTCTTTGAAAAGCCAATTGAAAATGTAAGAGGAAAATTAGGATTATGGAACTATGACTGGGAGGAAACAATATGAAATACAAAGTTCCAAGAGTTGAGTTAATAGATAGCATTTTAAACAAGTCCGTAGTTAACAGAGTACAAGATTTAACGGATGATATCGAAGTATATCGAAAGGAATTAAAAGAGGCACATAGATGTAAACGTGTGCTTTTGGTGTACGAAGAAATGCAAAAATAAAAGCGGCCAGCGTACCACCGCCGGCCACTCTCATAAGCACAAAGCTTATAGCTATTAGGAACAGCAAATATATAAAATCTTTGTGCTTATGGCAAGTAAAGCAGTAAATAATTACATAACTAAACGCTACGAACGCTGGCTTGATTACTCTTTGTATCATTGTGGGCTTGCCGGCATTCCTGATGAAGCGACAGATGTCTTGAATGAGGTCATTTGTTCGCTCCTTCAAAAGAAAAGCAGGTTACTGGATAAACTACTTGAAACAAAAAGAAATGGCTACACAGAGCTTGATTTCTTTGTTTTGAAGATGATAAAGCTAAACGCATCCTCTCCTACTTCACAGTATAGGAGTAGATACAAGCCCCTGCCTGTGGATGATAATGTAGATTATTCAAGGCTGGATATTGAAGATATCCCGGATGAATCAGAAGATAGAAATACTGAAATACTAAATAAACTGCATTTAGTAAGAGATACATTTGAAAGCCTTGATTTAGGTCCAGTAGCAGCTCGTGTTTTTGAGTTTCATTTCTTCCAGGACGGTAATTTTTCCGACTGGGAAGGTCCGGAGACATTGAAACAACTATATGAAATTTATAACGGAGTGCAGGAACTTATTAGAAAGAAAATAGCCGGGGAAACTATATTTTAGTGAAAATTCCTTGGTCATGGAAGAAAAAGTAGAAATTAAGATTGATCCCCGGAACTATCGTATCCATGGGGACGAAAACAAGCGGCTTATTCATAAAAGCCTCGTTGAATGTGGAGCCGGTCGGTCCGTATTGGCCGACCGTGACAATGTGTTAATCGCTGGAAACGGCGTGTATGAGGAAGCTCAAAAGTTAGGTCTCAAAGTGCGTATTGTAGAGTCTGACGGAACGGAGCTCATTGTTATTAGACGCAAAGATTTATCTACGGAAGATGAAAAGAGAAAACTGCTAGCCTTGGCAGATAATCATACTTCCGATACTTCTCGTTTTAACTTCTCTGCTATTGTGGAAGATTTCGATATTGATAAACTTGGAGACTGGAAAATGGATATTCCTTTTGATGATATTCCTGCCGATATAGATAGTTTCTTTGTAGGATCCGACAAGACGGAGAAACAAAAGAAAGTTATTGTTTGCCCGCATTGCGGTAAAGCCGTCGAAATATGATACTATATTTGGCAGGTTTTAAATCTAGTGCTAGAAGATGGAAACTTGATACAAGCAATATTTATCTTCTTAGCTCATTTTGGGAACACAAATCCGGTAAATATGGTGAGTATGTAAAGCAAGAAAAACATATCCTTGATAGTGGTGCTTTCTCTGCGTTCTCCGGTAAGAATAATAACTTTGATTGGGATACATACGTAAAAAAGTATGCAAACTTTATTATTCAGAACAATATTCAGAAATTCTTTGAACTTGATATAGACGTTGTGGTTGGATTGGAAAAGGTCGAATACTACCGTCGTTATCTAGAAGACAGAACAGGTCGTCAGCCTATTCCTGTCTGGCATGCTAATAGAGGAAAAGATTATTTTCTCCAAATGTGCGAAAACTATAGCTATGTTGCTATTGGTACGACTTCAGCTATGGAGGAAGGACGACGGATCAGACAGAATCCGATGATCTTAAAGTGGTTTATAGATCAAGCTCATAAAGCAAATGCTCGTATTCATGGGCTTGGTTTTACTAATACAAACTATCTCCCTTTTTTAAACTTTGATAGTGTTGATAGTACCACATGGCTGGCCGGTGCAAAGTATGGCCAAGTTTACGTATTTGAGAATAATAAGATGGTTTATCACAATCCCCCTAAAGGTATGCGGGTGGCTAATCACGATTTAGTAAATCGTCACAATTTTAATGAATGGATTAAATTTCAACAGTATGCAAAACAATTCTTATAATAACAAAGTACTCCTTTACTCGGGAGGCATGGATAGTTGGCTAATAGACAAGATTTGGAAACCAGATGTGAAACTATATGTAGATATGAATACAAAGTACTCACAAGAGGAAATAAAGCGTCTTCCCAGCGACGTAATCATTGATAAACTGGACCTATCCAAGTGGGAACGAGAAGATAAAATTATTCCATTACGGAACATGTATCTTATTGGAATTGCCTCCAATTATGGAAATGAAATCTGCCTGGGTGCTACAGCTGGGGATAGAGTTCTTGATAAGTCTCCAGTATTTGCAGATATCTATGAACAGCTTTTAAACTATCTCTATCAAAAACAACATTGGACAGAGGAAAGAAAAATTAAAATAAACCTTGACTTTAAGCGATACACCAAGACAGAGCTTATCAGAATTTTCGTAGAACAAGGAGGCAATATTGAAGAAGCTTTTACTTCTTCCTTTAGCTGCTATTCTCCGGAAGGTGGTAAAGAGTGTTGGAGCTGCAAGCCTTGTTTCCGGAAGTTTATAGCCTTTGCTCTAAATGGTTATCCCTTCACAGAAGAAGTGATCGCAAGGAATATCACTTATATCAAACGAGAAGTTCTTCCTCTAATTGAATCTGGATATTATGGACGTAAGCAGGAAGAAGAAGAAGAAATAAAACAAGTATTATCAATTTATAAATAGTTATTATGTACACAGTTAAGAAACGTATCGAGGTATCAGCTTCACATAGTTTGAAGCTATCCTATGAGAGTAAATGTCAGAACCTACACGGACACAATTGGATTATAATTGTTTGGTGCCAGGCAAAAGACTTGAATTCCAATGGAATGGTAGTCGATTTTACACATATCAAACAGAAGATCCAGGACAAACTAGATCACAAAAATCTGAATGAGATTCTTCCCTTCAATACAACTGCGGAGAATATGGCAAAATGGATTTGTGATCAGATCCCGGGATGTTTTAAAGTAATGGTACAAGAATCTGAAAATAATATTGCGTGGTATGAAAAAGATTAATGAGATTTTTTACAGTATACAGGGAGAAGGTTATCGTACTGGTACTCCTGCTGTTTTCGTTCGTTTCTCTGGATGCAATTTGAAATGTCCCTTCTGTGATACACAACATTCTTCCGGAAGAGAAATGTCGGATGAGGAAATTATCAAAGAGGTTTGCTTCTACCCTACCCGCTTCGTTGTTTTGACCGGTGGCGAGCCGGGATTGCAGGTAGATCGAGAGTTTATCAATAAGCTCCATCAGGCAGGGAAGTTCGTTCAGATAGAAACAAACGGGACAGTTCCCCTTCCTATCGGCATTGATTGGATTACTTGCTCACCGAAAGAAGGAAGCAAAGTTATTGTTGTCAATCCTCACGAAATAAAAGTCGTCTATACAGGGCAAGATCTGTCAACCTATGAAGCCATGACAGCTGCAGTATATTATCTGCAACCATGTTCCTGTCAAAACACAGAAGAAGTTATTAACTACGTAAAAGAACACCCAAAATGGAAACTAAGTCTACAGACACAAAAGATATTGAATGTGCAGTAAGAACAATCCTATCGTATATTGGTGACAATCCAGAACGCGAAGGATTAAAAGGAACACCGGAACGCATTGTCAGAATGTGGAAAGAACTATTTCGCGGATATGATCCTGAACAGGCACCGAAAATAACGACTTTCCCCAATGGTAAAGATGGATTATCCTTTAATAGTATAGTTGCAGACTCTGGTAACTACTACTCAATGTGCGAGCACCACATGATGCCTTTCTTCGGAAAGTATTGGTTTGCCTATATTCCTAATTCGGAAGGAAGCATATTAGGCATCTCAAAGATTGGCCGCGTTATCGATTATTGTGCAGCCCGCTTACAGGTACAGGAGAGACTAGCTCAAGATGTCGTTACGATGATAGTGGATGCACTCGGAAAAGAACACCCACCGTTAGCAGTTGGTATTATTATGGAAGGAGAACACTTGTGTAAAACCATGCGTGGAGTAAAAAAACAGGGAAAAATGCGTTCTTCTTTCTATTTTGATAATGGAAGGTTGCCTGAATTGAGGGCTGAATTATCACAATTTGCTAGTTTTGGTTAGTTTATGACAGAGAAGAAGAATCCGGCCGAGAAGAAAAAAAGAGGGCGTAAATCAGAGTACAGAATAGAGTATGCCGATCAAGCTCTAAAGCTTTGTTTGTTGGGTGCAACAGATAAAGAGCTCGCCGAATTCTTCTCTGTTTCAGAGCAAACCTTAAATAAATGGAAAAAAGACTATCCCGAATTTCTTGAGTCCCTAAAAAAAGGAAAGAATATTGCGGATGCGAACGTTGCATCTCGGTTATATAATCGTGCTATCGGTTATTCCTGTAAGGCAACAAAATTTGCAACATCCGAAGGAAGAATAACAGACTCAAAAGAATATATTGAGTATTACCCACCTGATACGACAGCTGCTATATTCTGGCTGAAGAACCGGCAGCCGGAGAAATGGAGAGACAAAAAAGAAGTTGATGCAAATGTGAACCTTGGTGATGAATTGGAAGGATTGAGTGACGAACAACTACAGGCTATAATTGATGGCAAAGAAGAAGAGTAAAAGACAAATATTGATTCGTAAAGCAAAGGCTGCTACCATACTCCGCAAACGAATAGCAAAGAAAGACTTTTGGGCGTTTTGTTTGTACTATGATCCGAAGTTTTTCTCTAAACGTCTGTTCCTAAAAAAGGTCGCAGAAGCGTTCATGCGTGTGTATGAATCATATTCTGCCAGTATAATCTACCGTCTTGCTGTCAGTATGCCGCCACGTGCCGGAAAGTCTTATATATCTTCTCTATTCATTGCCTGGATGTACGGACACTTTCCGGAAGAGTCAGTTATGCGTAACTGTTGTTCGGATACTCTCTATAATAAACTATCATACGATACTCGAGATGTTGTGAAATCTAGGCGTTTTAAAGAAATATTTCCCGATATCCATTTAAAGGGTGATAAGCAGAATGTCAAGAGCTGGAGTGTGGAAGGCGCTCGGCAGGTAAGCTACTTCGGTGGTGGTGTTGGTGGTACCGTTATTGGATTTGGTGCGTCAATGCTCGCCATGACGGATGACTTGTACAAGAGTCTGGAAGATGCATTATCGGATAATAACAATGAAAAGGTATGGTCTTGGAAGCAGGGTACGCATGACTCCCGTATTGAAGGAAGCTGCTGTATGATTGATATTGGTACTCGCTGGTCCTCTAATGATGTCCTTGGACGCATGGAAGAAGCCGGCAAGTACAATGAAATCATTCGTATTGCTGCGCTGGATGAGAATGATGAAACTTTCTGCGCCGATGTTCATACTACAGAATATTACAAGGAATTACGTTCTGAAACAGACGAAAGTATTTGGATGGCCGAATATATGCAGGAACCGTTCGAGGCCAAAGGGTTACTATTCCCCAAATCGTCTCTCATGCGCTTCAAACTTGCCGATATTGCAGGGAAAAAACCTGATGGAACACTCGGAGCCTGTGATACTGCTGATAAAGGAGATGATGATTTCTGCGCACCATTCGCAAAGGTGTTTGGTCCAAAATACTTCATTACCGATATTCTTTTCACTAAAGATCCTGTCGAAGTCACAGAACCGCGCCTGGCGCAAATGGTTATTGATACAGAGTGCGATCAACTACGTATTGAATCAAACAATGGCGGGCGTATATTTGCTATCAATGTACGCAAACTTGTTACAGCTAAAAAGAAATCGTGTATGATTCAAGCCCGGGCAACAACACAGCACAAGGAAACACGTATCATCATGAAAGCTGGCTGGATAAAGAAGCATTGTGCTTTTCTTGATGAAACAGAATATTCTAAAGGATCAGACTACGGTCGTTTCATGAAAGCGTTTACCAGTTACAAGCGCGAGGGTGATAACGCTCATGACGATGCTCCGGATGGCATGACAATCCTTGCAGAGTTTGCAGAGTCACTTGGCTTGAAATTTAAGAAGCAAACTCGTAAGGTAGGACGCGGATAAGTTCCTTTCTGTGTATATTTTAAGAGAAAAGTATATGCCAGACATTAAGAATATTCTGAAAAATGAAGATTTCGGTAGCATAGTAGGTGATTTATGCGTTGATACCCGTGAAAATCGTAATCCTCGTGAATATATGGAGGAATACAATGGAGACAGAACCCGTCGTAAAGAATCAGTTGGGTATCGGGAGCCTAAAAAGATTGCTGTATATTCAGATACAGAAGTAGAAATTGACCCCGAAACAGGAGCCGAAAAGCCAAAGAGACTAGAAGACAAGACTGTCGATGTAGCTAAGGTCGTAACCAACCTACCTAAAAAGATCGTCCGCACATCTGTTGCTTTTCTGTTTGGCGGTGAAATGACTATCACAGCAGAAGATTCGAATGACGGATTTGATGAGTTTAAGAAGGTCTATAAGCGAAAGCTCAAGATGCAATCGGTATTGAAAGAGTTTGCTCGCAAGGTGTTATCTGAAACCAAAGCAGCTATTATATTCTATCCGGTCACTAAAGATGATGGAAAAAGCCAGTTGAAGGTTAAGATTCTATCTACTCCCAAGGATAGTAATGTCGAATGTGAATTTTATCCACACTTTGATGAAGACGACGATATGGACGGCTTTATCTATAAGTACAATGCAGAAGTCAATGGCCGTACTTGCGAATGCGTGAAAGTCTATACGAAAGATGTTATTTACTCCGGTATTATGGACGGTGTTTGGCAAGTGAAAAAGATAAAGAATCGTTTTGGCAAGATTCCGGTAGTATATGCCGAAGTCGATTGTCCGGATTGGGAAGATGTCGCTAATTTGATAGACAAGAAAGAAATGAGACTTTCCCGCCTATCAGATACTAATGACTACTTTTCCGAACCGATACTGAAAACTTATGGTTTGGCTAATCTTCCGAGCAAAGAAACTGTAGGCAAAGAGTTAAACTTTACTATGGAAGTAGATGCGGATACCGGTAATACATATCATGGTGATGCAGATTACTTAGCATGGCAACAGTCCTGTGAATCCGTAACACTTGAACTTAACCAGTTAGATGATGCAATACATTCCGGATCTTCAAGTCCTGATTTATCTATGAGTAAACTAATGGGGCTTGGCAACCTTAGTGGTACCTCACGTCGTTTTATGTTGATTGATGCAGAGATTAAGGCATCTGAACAAATGGAGATATTCGGCCCGGCAGTTCAACGTACAGTGGCAATAGTTCAGGCTGGAATGGCTAATATTACGCACACTAAATATGCATCGCAATTAAATGATAACTACATTGAGGTTGAGTTTGGTAGCATTCTCCCACAAGATCTAGCTGAAGAACTCAAGAACCTTGAAACTGCTTCTCAATTCAATAGCAAGGAAACGATTATAAAGAATTCACCATACACTGACGATGTGGAAACAGAATTGAATCGTAAGAAGCAAGACGAAAAAGAGACTGCACAGAATAATTCATTTATTGGAGCAACTTTATAATCTATGCCCGGACTTTCTTTCTACGATAAACAACATATACAGAAAATTGCTGCACAGCAGGCCGTAATAGCTAATATCTTTAATCAATTTATTCTTTCTGTTTCCCCGTATCTCCATAAATGGTCTGATGCGGGGAAAAATAACGTATGGATACGTAATCAGAGAATAGAGAGTGCAGTTGACCGGGAACTGCTGAATCTTGAATCAATGCTATATGCTAATATCTCTGCATTCCAAAAGGACGGCTGGGATCGAGCAGAAAGAAAGAATGATGATTTTATTTCCCAGTTCATCAAGGGAATGTCTA
>OGYC01000969.1_pt1 | contig 26957 bp, 24 predicted proteins | sample 1576461 | NCBI WGS metagenome assembly OGYC01 (sample SAMEA3541569, study PRJEB24748) | human gut metagenome | biome: human gut; feature: human-associated habitat; material: faeces | place: China | collected 2012 | reverse complement strand
GGGCTCGAACCTGTGACCCTCTGCTTGTAAGGCAGATGCTCTCCCAGCTGAGCTATGCTCCCATCCATTGTGCCGCTCTTCAAGCGACTTCCATATTATACTCAATTGGGTCTCATTTGTCAACCCCTTTTTTAAATTATTTTTAACTATATATAACACTCTGTTTTTTCAGCATATACATGCAAATTCGAACGGTTTCATCCGATTATTACGCGTACGGTGTTGAAAAATTTTCCGTTCGGCATTATCATATATCCGTATTCGCTCCGTTCAAAGCATATTCGGAGTGGGTCCGATACCGCACCGGATGAAGGCCGCCCAAGGGTTGAGGCATTTTGCGGAAATGCCTTTGGGCTTGACCTTTTTCCGAACAAGGAGGCAAATCATATTGAAACATGCTGATTTAAGAACCTTAAGGCGCATTGCGGCGTTTTTGCTTGTAGTTTTGAGTATTGCGGGCATTGCAGCCTGCACCGTACCCGAAGAGGTTTTCCCGCCCGATACCCCGACAGCTGCAATATCGGATGTATTGCACACAACCGAACCCACGGAAATCGGAACAGCCGCCGAAATTGAGCTCTCCGCAAAGCCGACTGCACCTCCGCAGGAACCGACTTCATCGCCGGTGAAAGAAAGCGGCGAATACAGTTCCCGTGATGAAGTTGCTCTGTACATCCACCTTTTCGGGCATCTCCCCGCAAATTTCATAACAAAGAAACAGGCGCGGGAACTCGGTTGGCAGGGCGGCGGGCTTCAGGATTTTGCGCCCGGCTGCTCCATCGGAGGGGACAGGTTCGGCAACTACGAGGGGCTTTTGCCGCAAGCGGAAGGAAGGTTTTATACCGAATGCGATATCGACACCTGCGGAGCACCCTCACGCGGGGCAAAACGCATAGTTTTTTCGAATGACGGATTGATTTTTTATACCGATGACCATTATCAAAGCTTTATTAAGTTTTACGACGCGGACAATCAAACCGCTGGTTTTTGAGAATTTTTAGGGATAATTGAGGATAATTGACCATGACCATATCGGATAACAATTTCACACACAACTCCGGTTCCGAACAAAGCGGCGGCATTAAGAATATCCGCATTGACTTTACGGCGATTGCGGGAATTACCGATGCGCATCTGCGCATTGCCGAGGCATTGCAGTTTCCGGATCATTACGGAAAAAACCTTGATGCACTCTTTGACTGCCTTGCGGAAATATGCAAACCCGTTGCAGTGATTCTCTTCGGAACGAGCGCGCTGACTGCCGCCCTCGGCAGCTACGGGAGCATGATGCTGCGCGTGTTTTCGGACGCGGCAGCCGAAAACCCGAATCTTTCCGTTGAAATTGCCGATTAGTTTTATCGCATTCGATTTGTTAAAGCTTCAATGTTTTGGTTTTAAAACGGAAGCGGCAGACAGGATTTTTCCCGTCTGCCTTTTGCCGAATATACGAAACTGAGTGTTGTTTAATTGCTTTTTATGCCGTTCCGAGTGCTGCTTTGCCGCTTGTTTTCAAAGACCGGAACCAATCCTCAGCCTTTGTAAATTATTCGGCTGCCTGCTTCGGCACTGCCCTTAATTGTTTTGCATTCAATACTGCCGCGAGCCTCCGCATGTCCCGCGATATCGCCGCAGCTTATATTGCCTCCGCAGTCAACGTTTCCGTCAACATTTCCGCAATTCATGCTCCCGCTTGTCTTCGCATGTCCGAGTATATCACCGCAGTTCACATCTTTGCCCGCATTGACATCGCCGCTGACTTTGCCGCATTCAACACTTCCGCCGGTTTCAACATCGCCGCCGACATCCGCACAGCCGACATTTCCGCCCGCATTGACATCGCCGCCGATACTGCCGCATTCAATGCTTCCGCCCGCTGAAATGTCTCCGCCGATATCACCGCAGTTGACATTGCCGCCCGCGCCGACATCACCGCCGATTTCACCGCAGTTCACATTTCCGCCCGCATATACATCACCGTTAACACTGCCGTTGATATCGGCATTGCCCCAAATTTCAACATTTATCGAGCAATCGGTACGTCCGCCTTTTCTGCCGAACATACCCGCAATTCCGTTCTCTTTTTCATATTTCAGTTCAACGGGAATGCAAACCGCAGGATCGTATTCCTGACTTGACACGATCTGTTTTCCGCGCATCAGCACAACGCGCAGGGTGTTGTCATCCGGCATTTCGTCAATCATGATATTGCTCCATTCGAAACGATTTCCGTAATTACGGGTCGAAGAACGCGAATGTTTTTTTGCGCTTTTTTCAAATGCGCAGCCTGCTTTTTCAGCTTTTTTCTTTGCCATTTTTTCGATTTTTCTGCCGAATTCCTCTATGGCATCCGTGCTGACGCTTACAATGCCGTTTCTGCCCTTTTTCACAAAGATGCAGCTGCCGTCATCATCTTCTTCATCGTCATTTTCATCGTCATCGTCTTCTTCATCGTCCCCGTCATTTTCATCGTCATCGTCTTCTTCATCGTCATCGTCATCTTCATCGTCGTTTTCGTCCTCGTATTCGACTTCAATCGATTCCGGGCTGCAGGCAGCATCGCATTGCTGTTCGGCATCGGTATAAATTTTTTCACCCGCATCAATGTTTTTCTCGTTCTTAACATCGCGCAGCAGCTCATCCAGCGAAACGCCGAAAAGATCCGCAATTCGCGGCATCAACTCAATATCGGGATAGGAAGCCGCCGTTTCCCATTTGCTGACGGCCTGAACGGACACTCCGAATTCGGCAGCAAGCTGTTCCTGTGTCATTCCGCTTGCCTTACGCAGCTCGCGCAGTTTGATTGCAAAGTTTTCTTTCATGGTATTTTCCCTCTTTCTGATTTTCGTGAGTCGCCGCACCGCATATCTGTTACGTTTGGAAAACGTTTTTGTGTTGCGCCAACTCTTAATTTCGCGCTCATTTTAGCAACGCAAGCTTTTCATGACAATAAAGCGGTGGTTGAAAACCCCAAAAAATCTGCTCAACCGTTGGTTGAATCCCGTGCCGCCGCAAAATATTTATTCCTTTCGGTTTGTTTTGCGTGTTTCTTTAAAATTATTTCTGATTGAAATCTATTTTTTCACAGCTATATCTGCATTTATCAGCAAATCAACCAAAGGTTGAATCGCATATCGTTGCGAAACTCTCTTTGATGTTTGCGCAAGAAGCTGTTTTATCGCCGTATTCCGCGCCCGCTGCGCTGTGAATTCACGGAAAAAGAACTTGCGATGCAGCGGAACATTCGTTCCGAAGCAAGGCGCAGACGCGTCTCAGCATCACAGTCTCCGTCCGCATTCGGCTGGTCATCCGTAACAATTGTTGAAAAAACTCCCGCATTCGCAAGCTCGTAAATATGTTCATAACCCATTCCGAGCCTTCCCGCAACAATAAAGACGGGCACGGCGCCGCCGGAATTTGCGGCACAGCGTTTCACAACCTCGCCGACGGCCTTCCCGTTGTCCGCACTTGATGCATCAAGCTGCCCTTCTCCGGTTATGACAAGATCGGTGTCCCCAAGCAATGCATCAAAGCCGACCGCATTAAGCACCGCCGCCGAGCCGTGAGTCAATTCCGCGCCCAAAAGAGCCGACAGCATTGCACCCATGCCTCCCGCCGCGCCTGCACCGCATTCGGCGGACACTTTTCTCCCTGCCGCAGCGTCATACAAGGCCGCAATGTTTTTCATGCCGTCTTCAAGAGTGTTTAATGCTTCGGCGTCCGCGCCTTTTTGCGGCCCGTAGGTGTACGTCGCACCGTTTTTGCCTGTAAGAGGATTATCAACATCACACATAACGGTTATCTTTGCCTCGAAAACATCGCTGCGCAAGCCCGACAAATCAATTTTACGCACCAAGGCAAGCTCTCGGCCGCAGCCCGAAAGCTCATTGCCGTCCGCATCCAGAAACTTAACGCCGAGAGCCGCTGCCGCGCCCATTCCGCCGTCGTTGGTTGCGGAACCGCCTATACCGATCAAAATATTCCTTATCCCCTCGTTCAATGCTGAAGCGATAAGTTCGCCCGTCCCCCTGCTCGTTGCAGAAAGCGGATCCAATGCATTTTCATCCATCAATGCAAGCCCCGATGCCTTTGCCATTTCAATAACCGCTGTGGCGCCCGCCGTTTTTTCACCAAACGAGGTCAGAACACCGTATTCGGCAGCAATTTTCCTGCCGTCCGGCGCAGTCACATTCACCGAACGCATATTTCCGTTAAAGGCACGAGTAAGCGTTTCGGCCGTGCCGTCCCCTCCGTCCGCTATCGGAAGCGTTCTCACACTGCATCCGGGAAGGTATTGCCGCGCTGCATTTTTGATAATCGTGCAAACTCTCTGTGCATCCATGCTGCCCTTGAACTTGTCCGGAGCAATAAGCATTCGAATACCTGCGCCGACAGGGTCAATACGCCTTCCGCCGTATTCTTCAAAAGGGTTCACGACAGGCTTTTCTGTTTTTTTGCAGCCGCACTCCGTCAAGTCCTTTTCATTAAAGACAAGGGTTCCGTTTTCGTCAAATCTGCCGTAAAAAGCCAGCTCCTCCGCCCGTCTGAGCGCATTCGTCTGAACGACGGGCCTGTATTCCGCAAGCGCACCCGAAACGAGCGGATTGTCGTTCAGTTTTTCAAACAGACTGCGTGTTTGTTTTATGCCGCCGCCTGCAAATGCAACCGTGAATATGTTTTTATCGTCGCTTTCATCAACCGGAAAATGACCCGCAAACAATTGAAGTCCACGAACGTCCGCCCTTTCAATTGCCGAAAAAATAAGGTTGAACGCATGTTCGCGTTCATCTCCGTTTTCAACAGAATCGAATCTGAATCCGATGCCGAAGCGTGAAATATTCATAGTTCTGTGACCTCAACTTTCTTTTGTATTGTGCGGAACAATGCAAAGCCCCGTCCCGCCGGTTTCAACCTCTACCGTGCAGTCGTTGCAGCAGTATGCATCCTCAAGCAGTTTTTCGCTGATAAAATCCTCGCATTCGTTCGAAACGCAGCGTGCAACAGCCCATGCACCGTTTTTTTCAAGTTCGACTTCATCGATTTTGCTTGCAATGTAATTTGCGGCGGAAGCGCCGAAACGAACCGTTCTGCCCGTTTTTTTGAGTTTATCGGACAGATCATCCAGCATCAGTTTTGCAATCTCGGGAACAGCGGCTTGAGCCGCAGGCAAAAGCGCAGCAACGCAATCCGCATCGGAAGCAATTTCCGGCGGAAGTATCTGCCTTGCGTCCCGCTCGTCGCGGCTGCCGTTCAGCGCATTTGCCTCATCCGAAAAGCCCGCCCTGCGCTGTTTAAAGCTGTCGCCTTCACCGCAGGTGACGAATACAATCGCATTGCGGAAGCTTACATTTTTACCTTTTGCATCGGTCAAAACGCCGCACCGCATGATGCTTTGAACGAGCGAACGCACGGCAGCGTTTGCGTATTGAATGTCGTCAAACAGCACCACTGCAAAAGGCTTCCGCCGCACGGCTTCGGTCAGTCTTCCGCCGGAGACAGAACCCGCAGGTGAACCCGTCAATGTGTTGACCGCCGAATAGTCGGAATACTCGCGCATGTCAAACCGCAAAAGTGCATTTTCGCCCGGATACAATGTCTCTGCAAGCACTGCTGCAAGCTTGGTTTTTCCCGAACCTGCCGCTCCGGTTACGGCAATTGCGGCACGCGGACGGTCGGGATCGTTCCGCCATGTGAAAGCGGAACGAAGGGCTTTGCACACGGAAGCAACTGCGGTCTCCTGCCCGATTATGTGCGCATTGATCAACGAATCCAGTTTTGAGAGCCGCGAACGAACCGTGCCGTCAAGACTGCTTACGGGAATCCCCGTCAATTCGTGAACAGTCTGTGCAACATCGCCGGCAGTGACGATCGGACGACAGCTCTTTTTTAAAGAAGCCGCAGTGAATGCCGAATTCTCCGCTCCCGCATGAAGTGCATCCGCTGTTCTCGGCCCGCCGAGCTGCTTTTCCTGTTTTCTTAATTCAGCCGCAAGTGTAAAATCCCGCTCATTCAATGCATCCTCAATACGCATTCGGAGGCTTGCCCTTTCCTGCCGCAGTTCCGCTGTATTCTGCGGAGCAAGCCGCCGGCGGGAAGCTGTTTCATCCATTATATCTATCGCCTTATCCGGAAGAAATCGCTCCGGAATGCAGCGAACAGACATATCAACACAGGCTTCCGCTGCCTCGTCCGTAATCGAAACGCCGTGATGCGCCTCGTATTTCGGACGCAAACCGCGAAGGATTGCGATCGCTTCCTCTCGCGTGGGTTCTTTTACGACTATCGGTGAAAAACGCCGTTCCAGCGCGGCATCTTTTTCGATATAGAGCCTGTATTCATCAAACGTTGTTGCGCCGATCAGCTTCAACCCGCCGCGAGCAAGCGCGGGTTTCAGGATATTGGCAGCATCGAGACTGCCCTCGCCCGCACCTGCGCCGATTATCGTATGTATTTCGTCAATAAAAAGAATTGTTTCGGGAGTTGTTTCGTCAAGAAGTGCTTTCAGCCTCTCCTCAAATTCGCCCCTGTATTTCGTTCCCGCAACGAGTGCGCCCAAATCAAGCCGCAGCACCCGCGACGAACGCAGCTCGACAGGAACATCACCCGAAACTATCCTTTGAGCAAATCCCTCAACGACAGCCGATTTTCCGACGCCGGGATTTCCCGTAAGCACGGGGTTATTCTTGCTCCGCCTAAGCAGTGTCTGAATCAACCTGTTCAGCTGCGCTTCACAGCCCGTCAACGGATCAAGCTCCCCCCGCGCCGCCCTTGCCGTAAGGTCATCGGTATAGCTTTCCAACATCGGCGAACTCTGTCCGCCCCGAGGTTTATTTTTCCCGCGGGATACGTTTTCATCATGCGGCTGTCTTTCGGCCGAATCATTTTTTAAAGAATCATTCGCATTGCCTTTTGTTTTTTCGGCTGCGCTTTCATCATGGAGCAGCTCCGACTTTCGGCTTTCGCGCCCGTTCGAACCGAGTTCCCGCGATTCATCGTTCAAAAGCTTTTTCAGCATCTGCCTGTCCAGCCCGATGGAATCGAGAATGCGTGATGCAAAACAGTCCGTCTCGCGCAAAACGGCAAGAAGGATATGTTTCGTGCAGATTGTGCGGCTTGCATATGCTTTTGCTTCATACAGCGCAAGCTCCAGCACGCGTTTTGCAGGCGGTGCGAACCCCCTGCTGTCCGTGAAAATATGTCTTCCGCCGCCGACAAGGGTGTCCGCATACGGAAACACCATGCTTTCATCCGCACCGCATTTGCGAAGGCACTCCCCCGCCGTGCCCGGCGCACGGAGCAGACCTATCAAAATGTGCTCCGTGCCGATGAAGCCGTGATGCAGCTCCTCCGCCGCAGCCTGTGCCGCATCAAGAGCTGCGGATGCATTTTCGCTGTAACCTTCCCAATTCATTTTTTCACCGTTAATTCGTATGGCCGTTAATTCGTATGGATTCAAATCCGATTAATCTCTCAATCAAATCGAGCGATTGAGCGGACACTTCGAATACCGCCCCGCAAAACATGCTTTTCTGTTTTTTAAACAACGACCGTCTTGCCGTTTTCGCGTATTTTGTCATGCTTCCGTTTTCGTTTCATCGGACGACGCATATAGACGTTCAGAACAATACCCACACCTATCATGTTTGTGAGCATATTCGACCCGCCGTAGCTTATAAACGGCAGCGGAATTCCCGTAACGGGCATTATTCCCATCGTCATGCCGATATTTTCGAAAATATGTGCCGCAAGCATTGCGCTGACACCCGTAACAAGGCAGGTGCCGAAATTATCCCGCGCTTTTATTGCAATATACATCCAGCGGAAAAGCAGTGCAAAGAAAACAATAATCAGTATCGTACTGCCGATGAATCCGACCGCCTCCGTTATGCCGCTGAATATGAAATCCGTGTGCCTTGCCGGAACATAGCGAAGCTGTGCCAGCGTCTGCTCACCGAAAAAGCCCTTGCCCGTGAGCCGTCCGGAACCTATTGCCATCTGCGACTGTCCGACATGGTACTTTGCATCATCGCTTGCGGCGGACGGATTCAAAAAAACATCGATTCTGTCGCGCTGCTTCGGGGTCAAAACAAAAAAGTACATCAGCGGAAGTCCTACCCCGGCTCCGACAGCGGCAAAGATTATATAAATCCACTTTATCTGCGCAACGAAGAATGTCACAACCATGATAACAAGCAAAACAATCGCCGTTCCGTAATCAGGCTGGAGAACTATCAGCATGAACGGAACGAATGTTATGCCGAGAGCAATCATAACGTCCTTGAATTTCAGCAATCGCCCGTCCCTGTCCATTGCGGCAGAGACGTATTTTGAAAGCATCACGATCAATGCGATCTTGCTCAGCTCGCCCGGCTGTATTGCCCTTTCAAGCGTGTCGAAAACAAACCAGCCCTGTGCACCGCCGCGCACCTTGCCGAAAATGAAAAGCAGCATCAGCAAGCCTATTATGCCTATGTATGCCCACATTGCAAAAGTTTTGAATATGCTGTAATCAAAAACAAGAAATATTATCATTGCAGCAAGTCCGACAAGGAAGTTTGTTATATGCTTCTGCAGGTATTCCATGTTGAGCTTGTCCATATAATCCGCAATGCCGTGTTCCGTGCCGTCAAAAGGCTTTGCCTGAACGGAGGCAAGTGCGATCGTGCCGAACACAACGAGCGCAAGCACGATTCCGACCGTTACCCAGTCTATTCTTTTCAGGTATTTCTTATCAAAAAGGCTCATTCAAAAGCCGCGCCGCGCCCGCAAGTGGCTTCGGCAATCCTTTCGTGTTTATGTGTTTACAAGATCTGCGGTGCGACACGAAAAGCCGTTTCCCCGCACCGCACTTTTTTGTCCGCCGCATCAAATGATGAGTTTTTTCTTTGCCTCTTCGGCTTTTTTTAATTCGTCGAGTTTGGCTTCGTATCCGGGTTTTCCGAGCAGGGCATAAGTTGCATTTTTTCCCTCCTCGACTCCGGGCTGATCGAATGCATCGATGCCCAGCAGTTCTCCTGCGAATGCCGTCTGCATTTCAAACAGCATTATAAGCTGCCCGAGAGTGAATTCGTTGACTTCGGGCATGATGATGTTTTTGTTCATATGTCCGCTGACGGTTACGGCGTGTTCGGTTGCACGGAATTCGGCGGAAATCAGCTCACCCAAGCTGTGTCCGGATAGAAACGCAATCCCCGGAATGTCGTCAAAAACATGCGGAACAGCAACATCACTGCGGTATTTTTCAACAGAGATGAAAGTTATTGTTTTGTCAAAAGGTCCGTCGGTGTAAAGCTGAACCTGCGAATGCTGATCCGTAACGCCGAGAGATTTTACCGGAGTCTGTCCGAATCGCAAAACCTTTCCGTCCTTCACGAGCTTTTTGCCCAGCGATTCCGCCCAAAGCTGCGCATACCAATCCGCCATGAACTTCAGCGAATCCGCATAGGGCATCAGCACGCCGATGTTTGCGCCGTGCTTTTCCGCCGCAATGATTTCAAGCAGGGCAAGCATCAATCCGGGGTTCCTTTTCACATCGGCGTTTGAGCAAAGCTCATCCATGTATCCCGCGCCCGCAAGCAGTGCGCGAACATCCGCTCCGCCGACGGCAGCCGCAACAAGCCCGACAGGACAGAGTTCGGAAAATCTTCCCCCTACGCCGTCCGGAATAATAAAAGTGCGCAGGTTGTATTTTTTTGCAATGCCTATCAGGTTGCCCTTTTGTTTGTCGGTTGTTGCAATCAAGTGATCGCGCAGCCCTTCTTCACCGTAACGGTCAATAAGCATTCGCGTTATAATAAGCAGCTGCGCCATGGTTTCGCTTGTGCTGCCCGATTTTGTGATAACGTTGAACACGGTTCGGTCAGTATCAATCACATCGAGCAATGCAGCCATGCGCTCGGGATCAACATTGTCTTCCACAAAAAGGCGCGGAGATTTTCGTTTTTCGGAAGGAAGATCGTTATGATAGAGATGATTCAGCGCACGATGCACCGCAATCGGACCCAGTGCGCTTCCGCCGATGCCCAGAATCACGAAATTATCCGCTTTTGACCTGACGAATTCCGCTGCCTCTTCAACGGCGGGAAGGATTTCAAGCTGAGTTTCGGGCAGAAGCCGCCAGCGCATTTCACCGCGCTTTTTTTCAACACCCGCAAATGCACCCTCTGCACGCGGCAGCATTTCCGATATTTCCTCCGCCGTGATGCCGTGTTTGCCGACAGCCTCGGCGAGCATATTGCCGCAATCGATGCGAACACGCATTTTTTCACAGTATTCTTTTGAAAACACGCTCATTTATTTTTCCGTTCCTTTCTGTCCCGCAGAGGGATTTGTTCGACCGAATTCCGCCGCCGCAAAGTCGTGTTCAATTCACTGACAGCGGTATATTCAGCCAATCATATTATACCACATGTTCACGCCGTTTGCTCATGTTTTTTTCGGAACGAAATTGCGGAAATCCGTGCATATCCGAATGCCGCCTGCCGTCCGCTCCGTTTGAAACATATTATATCCGTCAAATCAAATAAAAATATTCTTTGACAACGTTCACAAGCACATCGGCTTCCGCAGGGGAATAGCGCGGCGAAACGGCAAGCGAAGCAAAATCATATTCGGCCGATGCCGAAAACTCGGTGTAGTCATCAAAAACTTTGAAGTCCACCCTCGGTTCAATGCCGTTTTTTGCTTCAAAAAGTTTCGAAACAAAGCTTGAAAGCCGAATGAATTCATATTTTCCGCAGCCGCGCTGATTTTCCTGTTCACATCGGAATGCAAATTGCGGAATATCCGGACGAGACTTCGGGTTTCGAACATTTTCAAGGCGTGAAATCCACCGAAATGCAAGTGCAAACAAAAGATAATTTGCTTCATCGAGCTGTTTCATTTCATAGTAGCGTTTGATGTCCGCTCTTTCCGCAGGGCTGAGGGGCAGCACGGAATTCAGCACAAAGCCGGGTCCGGGTCTGCCTATGCCGAGATCGCTGTGTGCATCGATATGCGTAACCTCAAACGGCACGGAAAGCTGCCCGGCCGCAATCAATTCCTGCCAGAATTGCAGCGCACCGTCATGCGTTTCAAAAACCCTTCCCGGAATCTTTCTTTCCGTATTCAGTCCGCAGTTTTTTTCCAAAAACTCCCTTACTTTCTCCGCCTGCCACGGTTCATGCCCGGCAGCATCGGGCCGCGCGCCGGCCGGTGCAGGTTCGCAGCAGTCCGCAAGGAAAAAATCAAGATCAATGTCAAGCACTCTCATTCGTTTATCTCCCGTTTTCGTTATCGCTCAAAGCTGTATGTTTTTGCGCATTCGGTCTCGGCACCGTGCTGAATTCAATGCGCAAACCCCGCCGTTAACGCATACAGGCAGGGTTTACGCATAATTATTACTCAGTTGACTGCTGTGCCGTTCGCCTCAGCTTCCTTCATTTGCCTTGGTTTGCCCCTATTTTCCTTTCACAACGGCCTCGGCAAATGAGTTGTCAACGAGTTCGCCGAACTCAACTCTCGCCTTCAATTCACCGTTGATGTCAATAATATCCTGCAAACGTGTGAATGCCTCCTCCGTCATGATCGGGTCAGCCATCCATGAATCCGTCTTTCGATAACTGTTTGCAACGATTTTCAGCGTTTCAACATCCGCATCGGGGAAAAATTCCAGCATCGCTTCCGCCGCTTCGGCATCGGTCGCGTCCTTAAGCCAAAGCTGAGCCTTATAAACCGCGCGAATGAAGGATTCAACGAGTTTCGGTTCCTTTTTAATTGTATCCGGCATGGTCATGAAAGTTGTGTACGGCACCTCGCCCGATTCGAGTCCGACATTTGCAACGATATGCCCGCTTCCTCTGCGTTCAAAAAGCGTTGCTGTCGGTTCAAAAAGCGTAACATAGTCGCCCGTGCCGCCTTCGAATGCTCCGCCCATCAGGTTGAACTGAATGTTGTTGATAACCTCAACATCCTCCCCGGGCTTCAATCCGTTTTTCAGCAGAACATAGATAAAAGTCATATACGGCATTCCGCCGGCACGCCCCGCAATGACGGATTTTCCGCGCAAATCCTCCCACGAGAAATCATCCGTTTTTTCCCTTGAAAGAAGGAACGAACCGTCGCGCTTTGTGAGCTGCCCGATAATCATCGGGTGGTTTGCGCTGCCCTCGTTCACAACATAAACACCCGTTTCCGGCCCCATCAATGCAAAATCCGCATCGCCCGATATAAGCGCGGTCATGCTTTTGTCGCTTCCCCCGCCGGTCACAATTTCAAGATCAATGCCCTCCTCCGCAAAATAACCGCGGCTGACCGCGATATAAAGCGGCGCATAGAACACGGAGCGAGTGACCTCGTTCAGCGTGATATGCCGCAGTTCGCCCGAACCGCCGCATGCCGCCGCAATCGGAACAAGCAGCAAAAGAACAAGAAAAAGAGCAAGAAATTTCTTCATTTCAATACCTCCAAAGAAAAGCCTTGCTCCATTGATATGCCGCAAACGGGTATGCGGTGCCTTTCGGCGATTATTTTTTCTTTCTGTTTCTTATAAAGGTATTTATCCCGTAATGGAAGAAAGAGATCAACGCTGCCGCTATGGCTGCAAAATATGCATAAAGATAAAACGGACATATGCCGAATTCAAGCTGCAGAAATGTGAGCGTTATTGCGCCGACAAACAGCCCCGTTGCAATCTTTCCGAACCAATCGGCATAAACAACAACATGTTTTGAATAAAGGATTCCGCCGACAATTATCATTATCGCATCCTTAGCAAGGATTATCAGCATTATATAAAGCGGAATGACCCCTTTGAACCAGAAACATGCGAGAACGGCAATCAGCATCAGCTTGTCCGCCAGTGGATCGAGAACTTTGCCGATGTTTGTGATCCAATTGTTGCGCCGCGCAAGCCAACCGTCCAGAATATCCGTTCCGAACGCGAAAATATAAACAAAAAAGCTCAAAAGATAACGTTCGTTTTTAAACAGCGCGATAAAGACCCCGATTAAAATCAACCGAAAAACCGAGAGCATGTTCGGAATCTGTTTTTTAAATTTCATATTCGTATCACCTTTCTGCCGCCCTGCCGCTGACTGAGCCGCCTGTTCTGTCGGCAGGCTGAATTAAAGAACCGCCGCTTCGGCTGTCGGCCTGATTGGACCCGAACCGAACGATGCAGGTTTGGCATTCCAACCGTATGCAAACAGTATAGCACATGTTTCAAATCAACTCAATAGCAATATCCCGTCATTGCGGCGGCAAAAGACAGGCCGTTTTCTGCTTCGAATACGCTTTTTTATCCGGCGTGCGCGGATTCGACCTTTTTTTCGAAAAAAAATGCGTTTAACCGGTTGCAATAAACGCCGAAATGGGGTACAATGCATGGGGTACAATTAAATTAAGCCCAAAGGAGATATTACCATGAACGAAGAGAGAGATTTTGTAGTATTCACCGATGACGACGGCAACGATTTCGAGCTTGACGTTATCGACTATTTCGATTATAACGACAAAGAGTACGCTGTCCTCGTCGACACCAACGAGGAATGTGACTGCGAAGACGAAGAGTGCGACTGCGAAACCAATGTCTACATCATGCAGGTTGTTGTGAATGAAGCAGAGGACACCGAAGAATTCGTCTCCCCCGCCGAAGAGGATATGGACGCACTGATCCAGATCGTTCAGTCAAGGCTTGAAGAAGGCGACTGCTGCTGTGATGACGACTGCTGCTGTGACGAATGCACCGATGACTGCACCTGCGATGACAGCTGCGCGGGCGACAACGCTTCCGCAAAATGCGGCACCTGCTGCAAAACCGAGGAATAAAATCCCCGCAGCGCAAATCAACAAACGCAAACAAAAGGCCTCCGTCGAACATCATAATATTCGGCGGAGGTTTTGATTTTGCTGTTAACACGAAAAGCAAACATCGACTTTCACCCTTGAACGATCTATCACCGAATGAGGAGGAATTTTAATTGTGAATATTGAACTTATTCGGCTCACGCCGCAATACCGCGAACAATTGTTTGAAATGCTGACCGAATGGAAAGCGGATATTGAAAACAACCGCACAAATCCTTCCCCCTATGCAATATTCCGCAATGATTTTCACGATTTTGATTATTATCTTCAAGACCTTGAAATAAAGGAAGGGAATGCGGACGGATACGTTCCGGACACAACGCTGTTTTGCCTTGACAAAGACCGAAATATCTTTGTCGGCGCTGTCAATATTCGACATTATCTGAATGAAACGCTGCTGAAAACAGGCGGCCATATCGGCGACGGTATACGTCCGAGTGAGCGCCGCAAAGGTTATGCAACGGCAATGATTGCCCTCGCATTGAACGAATGCAAAAAGCTTGGCATAAACAAAGTTCTGATGTGCTGCGACAGGGACAATATCGGCTCGGCAAAATCCATCATCCGCAACGGCGGCGTGCTTGAAAACGAAGTTGTCGAGGATGGGGTTCCCGTGCAAAGGTATTGGATTCGGGTTTGAGGTTTTGAAGTGAATTAGGTCCGAAAAGTACCGAAGCAATGCCGGCATCATCTGCCTCTTAGTGAAACAGCCGTATGCCCGAGCTTAAACTCAGCCGGTGAGCTTGATATTTCGACCCTCGGTTTTTTGCCGCCGCTGCAATGCGGCAGCATGCTTCGCCGCATTAAATTTCAGCCTTCCGCTTCATTTCCCGTTTATATGAGCTGCGGAAACGAAACGGAAAGCTCTGTATTTTTTCTTATCGGTTTCAGTCCTTCCAACCGAGATAGTTTTTATAAATAACATGGTGCGGAATGTAGTCGCCAAGCTGCGAGCTGCATATGCTGAGAAAAATTTTGTCCCAAGTTACCGTCGGATCGTTGACAAGAACATAGTTGTCATATTGTGTATACCTTGCTGCTTCCGACGGCGCATCACCCGTGAAATGCAGCAGATATTTATAGGTATCCCTGTTGCCTATGTATTCCACCGTGCTTTCATGCCACCTCAGCACAAAAGTCTCGCCGTCGTATTCCAGCAAATTGAAAACCAGCTGCGGGTACTTATCCTTCTGCTGCTCGTACAGTTCGTCGCTTATGCCTTCTCTGCTCAGTGTGTAGTAATTTGCACACAGAACGATTGCGGGAGCGCCCTTGCTGACCTTTTCATAGAACGCATCCCATGTTTCTTTTCCGAAAACACAACCCTTGGTTTCGAAAACAACGGCATTCGATTTTTTCGCAAGTTCCAGAGCTTCATCCGCGGAGCAGACCGTTTCCAAAACCTGTTGGAGCCGCTGCTTTTCGCCGCTGTCAACGGCGGGAGCTTCCGTATGGCTTTCCGCTTGCTTTTCCGTCTGTTCCGGCTTGCCGGTGCACGCCGCAAACATTACAACCGACAAAACGACCAGCAACAAACACACGATTTTTTTCATTTTATTCTCCTTTCATTAACCTGCATTTGTGAGCAGGGTATAGATGATGATAATTATCAGCAGCCCGAACCCGACTGCGGAAAACGCTGTCATTTTCTTATACGAAAGAATGCTTTCAATTCTCGTTCGCACTTTTGCTCCTCCAAATGCCGAAACAAACAGGCTTTTGCTTTGAACGCAGTTCAAAAGGTCAAGTGCGTACTCCCTGCGCTCATCTTCACTGTACTTTGCTGTTGCGGCCTCATCGCACGCAAGTTCAAGATCCGAAAGGAACGCTTTTAAAAAAATCCATGAAAGAGGGTTGAACCAGTGAACTGCCGCCGTCAAAAAGCCTGCCAATCGCCAGAGATTATCCAGTCTGCGAATATGTGTTTTTTCATGTTGCAGAATATGTTTGAGTTCCGCTGACGCAAACGACGTCGGCAAAACGATGCGCGGCCTGATAATGCCGTATACTGCGGGGCTTTCCACTTTCGGAGACAGAAAAACATTCCCCTTGAGGTGAACGGCATCCCGAATTTCATGCTTTGTTGTTGAATAAAGTATTGTCAACGCAAGAATCAAAGCCAATGCCGAAATTATCCAAACCAATGATGAAATTTCAAACACCTTGCTCAGAATATTGACCTTATACGCAATGGGGAAATAGCTGTCTGCAAGCATTAGTGTGTTTGTTACGGAAAAGGCGATATCATCCGCGGGCTGATAAATCGTTACGGTTTTTGTTGTCAGTTGCGAAATCAGCGTCATCAGGCTGTATCGGCTGTTCATGCCGAAAGGCACCCACATGCGCACAAACGGAATTATCCACAGAAATACGGAAAATCTGTGCGGAACGGCTTTAATCTTTCTTGCAGCCATAACGATAAGCCCCGTAACGGAAGCCGTTATGCTCATATTAACTATCCAATAGCAAAACTCTCCGAGCATGGTCGTCACCTTTTTTCAATCAATCGTCGAAGTTCGTCTGTTTCGCTCTCCGTAAGCTTTTCATCCTCCAACAAAGCTGAAAACAGTGCTTTGCGCGAACCGCCGAAAACCTTGTTGAGCAGTGATACGGCCTCCCTTTTTTGCATTTCCGCCCGAGTAACCGTCGGAGTGCAGATGAATCCGGGTTCGTCACGGCGAATAAAACCTTTCGTTTCAAGTTTTTTTATGACAGTATAGGTTGTGTTCTTGTTCCACCCGATGGTGTCGGCAGCAATCAAACTGATCTCCTTTGCGGAAATCGCACCCCTTGCCCAAATTATTTCCATAACCTTCGCTTCACTGTCAAACAATTTTTCTCTCATTCTTTCGCCTCCGGACTATCTCTGTAGTCTATACTATCGCAATAGTCTGCAATTGTCAAGTTCTTTTTTCAAAAAGGCCGAGCGCTTCCGACACCTTTTTGAATTTTTCATCAATTTCGGCTTCACCGTCCAAATGCAGAACCCTGCACGAAAGCTTTTTCTGCCACTGATCATGTCTTGCCTTGCTTCTGATTTCCGCACCGCCGCTGTCGTAGGATTTTGCCCATTCAAAGAACTCAACATGCTGTCGGTACATATCCCCTCCCGGTTCAATGCGCGAACCGTAAATCGCCTGCTCTCTCTTCAGCAATCTTTCCATGCGCACGCTCTGTTTCATTTCGATTCTTACAGCCAAAGTGAAACACGGAATCAACTCATCTCCCCAATCTGCAAGTGAACCGGATATAACGACATTTGCTGATTTATTGATATCATTTTTCATCAGTTCTATCCGCTCGTTCGCCGAACGTTTAAGCTTGAACGGAGGTTCCGTCGGAATCCAATAATAAGCGTCGATATCCATTAATGTATAACCCAATTCCGAACATATTTTTTTGCCAAGCGTTGTTGTGCCCGAACCGGAAGCTCCGAAAATATGAATTACGTTCTTCATTTTTAGTTTCTCCATCAGTAATACTTGCTGTGACTTTCTATTATGATAGCACAGCTTTTGAAACTTTTCAACCGTGTACAGCAAAAACCGCCGCATCAAAACTGTCCGATGCGGCGGTGTATTCTTTTAATATGTGAACCCGTGTCAACAGAGCCCGCAGGAATCATGGGGTTATTCCCACTCAAGTCTTGGGCTTTGATTTAGGGTTATAAAATGCACTCTCGATACGCTTTTTGTCCAAATAATCCACGTATTTCGGGCTGTACATAGGTTCCTTACGAATTTTGTAGCCGTTTTGTAGCCAGCTATTTTATACGTACTAACCGTTCGCAACAACATATTTCGAATGATTTGCGGCAGATTTCGATATAATTCCCGCCAATAATCACCCGGAAATTGACCGCCTGATTCACCTCAAAAAACATCCTGGAGGTATGACCATGAGCAAACTTATATCCTGTCAATTCAACACAGACACAGCCTGCGTAGAATTGGTTTTTGATGATGGAAGCCAGCTTTCCATTGACTGCACCGCCGTTGAAAACGAAGTTGCCGATAACCGCTTCCAGCGGTGAGAGCTGGATTATCTGATCTACAATGACCCGCTTGCTTATGCAGACTTGGTTCTGAACGGCGATCCCGAAGCATACCTGAAAGCAGTGACGAAATATAAGCCTTTCGATAGCTGACGGAAAGGCTATAGCGCAGCAGCCGACCGCCGTCAATGGTCAAGATGAACGCTTTGCGCCATTGACTGTCGTCGCCTGCCGCGCTTTTTGGGCAGACCAGGCGGGCAGGCACATATTGTGCCTGCCCGCCAACATCCAGTATTAAATAGGTCTAATGTTAGGTGCTTGGGTGTGGTTTGTATGCGCTTTGCATTATATTGTTCGTGCTTCAACTTTTCATTCCTGAACAAGTCTCCTTTCAGATAATTAAAAAACAAAAGCGACCAACTTTTTACGGTTGATCGCCTTTGCTCTGGTCATTCTTTGTTTCTTTCAAATCAAAATATGCATCACAAAAAAGTTTTTGGTCTGTCATCTTCGATTGAATACTTTATAAAATCGAATTTTTCCTTGTTGTTCTTGTAATAGTCCTCTGCCGCAGTACAAAGAATGTAGCACAAGTGGGATATATGTACTTTCAATTCTCTCCGCACTATGTTCATATCTTTGCCATAGGCGACCATGCTCAGATCACCGTTAGCACCATCTTCTCCGGTTATGACAAGCTCAAATTTATCAACCTTGCACCGAGATTCGTGAATTCTTGATTGCTCTACATTTGGTGTGCTTTGGTGAAGCAGACAATTACGCAAACTATAAATAATTTCCTCGTTCAGATAGGGCATATCATATCCGTATGGAGAATCACATCTATCTGTAATAACATATTGGCTGCACCAGTTTTTATAGCGCACGCCGTTGTAATCCTCGTTGGGATATTCAGCTTTTCCACAGGTGTCAGGTAAAGTCAGCGCAAGTGCTAATGCTGACAAATACAGTTCATGGGACAAAGCCATACGAATCTCATGTACAATTCGGTCTATCAAGCAAATCACCTCATTTCAGCCATTGACACAACAGCGAACATTTTAGACAGTTTTTGTATGATTAAAATTTTCTGTTTGCAATTTTCTTCAGTTTTCTGTAACCCTCACAACCTATAACTTGTATAGCATTGTACTTCTTCAATGCGTTTTCGAGAGTAATCCGAATTTGGACGGGAATGTAATGTGTAAGCGCATTTTGATTGATTACCGAATGAAGATTGGCTTTGCTCTGATTATAAGTATTCCAAAATGTATTTGGGTCTATATTCTGATTTGACGCAGTCATTCGTTTCATTAGATTCTCAAAAGCAGTTTTTTGCTCATCAGAAGCATCAGCTGGGAGACTTCCTTCTATTGTCTTGAGGAGAGTCGGTACATCCACAGGATTCTGCGCACACATTGCCAGTATCTGCAAAATGTAGTTTATTTCGGACTGCATTATCATCTGCTGTGTTAAGAACAGAAAATTCTTTTGCAGGTTCTTCATCAACTGTTGCTGCTCAAGAATTTCTGATGCACAATTATAGAATTCATCAAACATTCTGAAGCTGAATGAATCCATTTTTCTTACGAAGTAATGCTTGTGCTTGTCCCAATAATCTGTTTTGAAAAGCATTTGAGACTCATAGAAAGCACCATCGTTTAATTTGCCTTCTGAAATATAAGATCCTACTTCTGCAATGCTTGTTTGCAGTTCTTCTACCTGCAAGACGATCAGCGATGCTGCTTCTGAAATCTTGCGGCGTTCTTGAACCCAATAAATGATAAACGCTGATGCACCTACGATAACCAGCAATATATCAATCCAGTTTTTACTGACAAAATTAGCAATATTAGCCCACATATTTTGTATATTCACCTCATTTCAACCTTTCGCACAACGGCAAGAGTTCTTTGTTTTTGAAAAAGATATGTTTATTCGGAATCTTCCTTCTTCGTGTTTTGGACACTTAGGATTTGCGTTATGCCTTTGAGCTCATCACCAATCCTTTTCACAGATTTAAGCAAATCTTCCTCATCGGTTGTTGATGAGAAAAATGTCATATAGTGCTCCAGATCCACAAATAGATCACTTTGATAGGTTTTGACTTGTGATTCATATTCTATTGTTCCTGTTAGCGGCTTCATGTTTGGATTTCCACGAAGTTTATTGCTGCCGATATACAAGTCATAATGCTGTCCAGCGCCTATAATGCACTCTTTGCCTTTTATCCGTTCTAATTCCCGCTTAATCGATTCTTCCGGAATACTGTCAACAAACTCCTGATCCAAATTGATTTTGACATGCTGAGCAGTCAGGTTCCCTCGGTTTATAAAACGGGCGATATACCATGTTCTTCTGCTATAGTGGAATTCAAGCTCGACAACAGGCCTGTTTGTTTCCGCAAACTGCTTTTGCATCTCCCGCAACTGTTCTTTAGATGCATTGGCAGCCTTGATATTTGCCAAACAAATAAAAATGGTTGCTATAACATAAATCCCTGTGATTATAACCATGACCCATTCCGCAGTCATCTGATTCACCTCATTTTAGCCGTTCACACAACGGCAGAATTTCTTCCAGTTTGGCAACAATACGTTTCTGCTCAGCAAGGGGTGGGATAGGGACGAGATAATTTTTAAGAATCTCAAATGGCGGAATATTCTTAATTGCAGAGCCTTTACTACCGCTTCTGGCGTTCTTTTTCAATACAAAATCAAAAAAGGTTAAGAAGTATGGTATGTACAATGGTTCAAAAATCTTCATTCGCATTAGCGCCTGATTAATAATACCTTGTTCAAATTTGTCAGGCATTACGTATGTTTCTCCAATTGTACCAGCGCAACTAACAATTATATCTCCCGGAAAAACTTCAAATCCTTTCATTTTAGATTCAAAATAATCTCTGCGGATATAGTAATCTCCAAGAGTAGCGTCTTTTTGTATAGCATTCTTCTGCTCATAGACCTTAATTGCACCATTTCCTTTTGGGACGAACATACTTTTAGTTATTGCACTACCAAAAGGCCCTTTTTTATAGCTGCCCAAATCACCAAACCTCACCCATGTCCAATTGTCAGGAATATCGTAAGGCTTTTCATCCTCTGCAATTTCAGGCAGAGGTTTTTCTTTTTTTATCTTGCCTTCTTTGATCAGCCGCTGTTTTTCTGTCTGGATCTGCTGATACAGTTCCTCGCCTGTTCCTTCTTCGGGGCGCTGCTCAACGAGCTTACCCTGAATGGCATATTGCAAAATGGACTTCTTCATATCATTCGGGAACTTGGCGTTAAACTGCTCCAACTTTTCATAAGCTGTGGCATACCTGTCAACATACGGAAGGAGTTCTTCGATCTTGGCAACGATGCGCTTTTGTTCTGCAAGGGGTGGGAGAGGAATTAAAAGATTAGTCATTGTATCTGTTCCAACCCTCGGCATCTTTACGCCATATGTGACCGAATTGATTACATAGTCGATGTGTGGGCTTCTCAATACATACGCAATATAATTCTCGTCAATCAAGTAGGTGTCAAATGGAACCAATTCAGGTGTGCAAATCCCCCCATCAGGTGCAACTAAGATTTTCTTCAGGTAGGGACGGAGCTTGCTATATAGAACCTGTCCCTTGTGGAACTTAACCTTGTCGCCGCTGATTTTTCGTTCAGAAGCCTTGGTTTTCACAAGAATTGCACCTGTATCCTTTTGAACATCTTCCAAGTCTAACGACCACATATCGCCTGTAATATCTTTGGGAGACACCTTTTCTTTTGTTTGGGCGTAGCCAGTGCAATCACCTAATTTTACCCACTTCCAGCTATCCGGAATATCAAACGGAATTTCGCCTTCGGTAATTTCTGCTAATGTTTTTTCCTTTTTGATTTTCTTTTCCTTAATCAATCTCTGCTTTTCTGCCTGAATTTGCTGATACAGTTCTTCTCCTGTTCCTTCTTCCGGTCGCTGCTCAACAAGCTTGCCTTGAATGGCATATTGAAGAATACTTGCCTTTAACTGCTCAGGGGTCATTCTGTTACACCTCCCGGCAGCAATGCTTCCAGCTCTGCAAGCACCTTGTCGATTTCGGCATTGAGGGCGGTTCGTCTCTCCTGATACTCTCTGATCGTATCAAGTGGATCGAGAACTTCTTCTTCCTCGTGAGGATAACCACAGAGATCAATATTGCATCCCTGTTCATTCAGCAGATAATCAGCGGTATATTTCTGCGCCTTGAAGTATTCGCCGTCAGGAATTATCTCTCTATTGTTCCACCAAGTGATACAATCCTCGAAGTGCTTCAGCTCCATGGGCTTGGTCTTGGAAAAATGCTTTCTGTCAGACGGAATATCCACTCTGTAGAACCATGTTTCTGTTGTCGGCTTTGTGTTATCAAAGAACAACAGATTGGTGGTAATGGAAGTGTAGGGGCTGAACACAGAGCCGGGCAGTCTGACAACGGTGTGCAGATTAAACTCGCCAATGAGCTTTTTCTTGATGTTTACCTTCGCATTGTCCAGACCGAACAAGAAACCATCAGGCACGACAACAGCAGCTCTGCCGTTTTTCTTCAAGCGGTACAGGATGACCGACATAAACAGATCGGCGGTTTCCGAGCTTGCCAGATCGTCTGGGAAGAAGCCCTGAATGGACTTATCCTCATGCCCACCGTAAGGAGGGTTCATCAAGATGACGTCGAACTTATCCGCGTCCGTATAGTCCAGCAGATTATGCTTCAACGAGTTCATGTGATAGATGTTCGGAACCTCAATGTCATGCAGCAGCATATTGGTCACACAGAGCAGATACGGGAACGGCTTTTTTTCAATTCCGTAAATGCTGTCATCCAGCTGCTTCTGAGCAGCGGTATCCGTTACCTGCTTGGAAAGCTGTCCAAGCCAAGAGGTGATAAATCCACCGGTGCCACAGGCGAAATCTGCCATCTTTTCGCCAAGCTTCGGCTTTATCATCTGTGCCATGAACTCGGTGACAGCTCTCGGCGTGTAAAACTCACCGGAGGAACCGGCAGACTGCAACTCTCTCAGGATTTCTTCATAAACAAAGCCGAAAGCATGGCTTTCCTTGACATCGTCAAATTCGATTTCATCAATCACATCAATGACCTGACGGAGATAAACACCGTCTTTCATATAGTTGTTGGCGTCTTCAAAGGTCGATTTCACGATTGCTTTCTTAATCGGGGTATCGGGCGTGACCTTGATTCCCTCATAGAGAATGGTATCGCCCTCTTTTACGTCATTGCCTTTCAGCACGGGGAACAAAGTGTTGTTGACAAAGTTCAGCAGCTTGTCTCCGGTCATAGCGTGACCGTTGCTGTCGGCCTTTGCCCAATTTCTCCATCTGAGGTCTTCGGGAATAATGGATTCGTAGTCATCCTCATTCAGTTCCCAGTCATCTTCCTTGGCATCGTATACTTTCAAAAAAAGCATCCATACCATCTGCTCAATTCGTTGAGCATCGCCGTTGATACCTGCGTCCATACGCATAATATCACGGATTTTTTTTATAAAACCTGACTGCATCGCCATATTCAGCTTACCTCTAATTCATAAATGTTCGCTTCAAGCTCCTTGATAGCGGCTTCGTACTGCGCCTTACCGCCGAACAGCTTAACGATTTTTGCAGGCTTTCCAAAATCGGCAAAGTCTGCAAGAGAAAGGACCTTAATATCCTCAACCTCAGTGATGCCTTGGTTCATATACTTGTCCAAGAGGATGGAGAGAACTGCCTGCGCTTCGACGGAATACTTGCTGAAAAAGTCCTTCTTCTTGACGTTGTTAGCCCGCTCTTTTCTCGTCAGCGGCTTCCTGCCGTATGCCACATAGCAGATAAAATCAAAATCATCGACATCAGACATTCCTTGTTCCGCTTTCAGAGCCTTCAAATCAATCCCCATCGCAATAAAGGATTGTTCAATCGTTTTCTTCTTATCCGATACTTTCCACTTGTGTATAAAGTCAGAAAGGGACGCATATTCGCCTTTGATATTGGTTCTCGTGTAGTCGATAATATCTTCCTGTCGAAGCAGTTTGCCGTTGGCATCGTAGACAGAAACGGTCTTATTGATAATCTTCACACTGCACCCGTCTTTATCAACGATAGGCGTTTCAACGGGGTCAACGGGCGGTTCCTCTCCAATGCCGCCGGGTTCACCGCCTTTGGGTTTGTTTCCTCCGCTGCCGTGTTGGAACCCCTCAACCTGTTCTACGGGACCATCCCAATCAGGGTCGCTAAAGAGCCTTGTCACATTTCTAAAGTCCATAACGACAAAGTGTGTCTTACCTTCCTTTTCCCTGATACGGGTCCCTCGCCCGATAATCTGCTTAAAGGTAGTCATGCTCTCAACCGTCTTGTCCAGAACGATCAGCTTTGTCATCTTGCAGTCTGCTCCGGTGGAAAGCAGTTCGGATGTCGTAGCGATAACCGGATAAGGGCTGGACACGGAGATGAAATAGTCAAGTTTGGATTTTCCGTAAACATCAGAACCGGTGATTCTAACACAGTAGTCCGGATTTTCCTTGACCATATCAGCGTTATGGTTGATTAGGGCGATTCTCATGCGTTCGGCATGATCTTCGGAAGCGCAGAACACAATGGTTTTCTGCATCCTGTCGGTGCTTTTCAGATATTCAGTGATCTCCCTTGCAACCTCGTCAATACGGTCTTGGAGAATGATATTGTAATCATAATCCCTATTGTTATAGATTCGGTCTTCGAGCACATTGCCGTATATATCGGTTTGCCCTTTGTGCGGCCTCCAGCCGTCACCGATGTTGGTCGTGATATTGATAACCTTGAAAGGAGCAAGAAATCCATCCTCGATACCCTGTTTCAAGCTATAAGTATAGACAGGATTTCCAAAATAATCGATATTCGATACCTTTTCGCTCTCCTTTGGTGTCGCAGTCATGCCAATCTGTGTAGCAGAAGAAAAGTACTCCAGCACTTTTCGCCAGTTACTATCCTCCTTGGCACTTCCACGATGACACTCGTCCACAATAATGAGGTCAAAGTATTCTGCGGGAATCTGTTTGAAGTGTTCTTCATCATTCTGCCCGACCATCTGATGATAGAGGGCAAAGTTTACTTCATGGGATGCGATCTTGCTCAAACACTCCTTGTCGGAAAAGTCCACTTTATAAATGGTCTTTTCAAGCGGTGCGAAGTCCTGCAAAATGCTCTGGTCAACAAGAATATTCCTGTCAGCCAGATACAGGATTCTCTTTTTAAGGTCAGAACGGAGCAGGCGATAGACAATTTGAAAAGCGGTGTATGTTTTGCCTGTGCCGGTAGCCATAACGAGCAACAATCTTTGCTGTCCTCTGGCGATTGCTTCAACGGTCCTGTTTACTGCGTTTCGCTGATAGTATCGTGGAGGGTACGTGCTTTGAGAAGAATAGTACGGCTGCGAGACAATTTTCTTTTCCATATCGGAAATGCCCTTGCCGCTGTGCAGCTCAGCGTAATATCTCGCCACAAGCATCTCTTGAGTTGGAAATTGCTCCAATGCAATTTGCTGCTCTTGTCCGGTCAAGAAGTCATGCTCATAGAAAGCATCTCCGTTTGAGGAATATGCGAACGGGATATCCATCATCTGTGCATATGTCATCGCCTGCTGCAAGCCGTGAGATACAGAATGATTATTATCCTTTGCTTCGACTACGGCGATGGGCTTCCCGTCATTGAGGTAAAGCATATAGTCGGCAAACTTAGGCTTACTACGAGCAACGATATTGCCACTAATGTTGATCCTACCATCCGTGATCTTGGTCTCCATCGTAACGTGACCCTTCCATCCATCAAGAATGACCGGAGTAATATAATTCAATTTGATGTCTTCTTCCGACATCTGTTTCTTGCCCAATATGGTCATGTCAAAACCTCCTAATCAAATTCTTTGGCGTTGGTTAGTCACGAACCGTTTCAAGAATGTCTTCAATCCGACAATCCATTACCTCGCAGATACGAAGAAGAACATCCGTGGTTATGTTGTCTCCTTTGCCGAGCTTTGCAAGGGAGGCAGAACTGATGCCGGCTTTTTCTCTCAAATCACTCTTTTTCATATTTTTGTCAATAAGCATCTTCCAGAGCTTGTTATAGCTGATGCGCATATTGGGAAGTCCCCCTTATCAAAATACATAGTCACATTATAGCACACATTTGTGAAGATTGCTACCAGATTCGCAAATTGAAAATCTGTAAACGCAAATGAATTTTTGCATTTACAAATCAGATGTTTATATGCCATGTGCAATGCGTGTTCTACGCCTGCAACATATTTTGGATATTGAAGATATACCGGCGTGGCGGTGCTTCTATGTGTTGTTGCGGTCAAAACATTCCGATTATTGGTAAGCCCTGTTCTCATGCAAGCTCCTTTCTGCGTCCCTGTTACGCAATAGGGGTGTTTTTCGGCTGTTTTCTCCGGCTCATGACTTGGGGAAAACGGAGATTTTCAAACAGGAGCACGCCGGACAACGCCCGGGTTCGTCCGACGCGCTCCTGTTGGCTATTTTCGTATTTTTACGGCTCTACACCGTAGTTGCTCACAGCTCCATGTCGCGCTTCTTGCGGCGCGGCATATCACGGTTTCCGGACTGTTCAGGTTTCTCCGGCTCGGTGTGGAGCATGAATTGTATGAACTCCTTGACCTTGCGGGGCGCTCGTTTGAGTGCCGCCATGAAGTCCTTTGTCTGCTCTTGCAGCTTTTCATATTTGCGTTTCCATACGCTGACATCGCGCTTGAGCGTTTCCACTTTATTCTTCAAATCTCCGATCAGCCCGCGAGAAGCGACTCCCTCCTTGGCAAGCTCCTTGAGAAACTGCGCGTCCTGCGGCGTCATGGAGATATTGCCGGAGATGGTCTTTTTCCCAATGCTGTCGATTTCGTGGAAGGAAGCTGCCGCGCCCTTTTGCTCCCTAATCTTCTCGTTGTATTTTTCAAGCGTCTGCTTCCTCCTGTCAATCGTATCCGCAATCGATTCCAACCGCGCCTGCTCCTGCTGCACTTTGAACTGCGTCACGGTCAGGTGTTCCTCCGAGCTGCCGCGTTCGCCGCGCTCCACATCGTCATACCCTGCCTTTCGCATGGCGGCGAAGAAATCATCTTGCA
>OGYC01000963.1_pt1 | contig 27098 bp, 29 predicted proteins | sample 1576461 | NCBI WGS metagenome assembly OGYC01 (sample SAMEA3541569, study PRJEB24748) | human gut metagenome | biome: human gut; feature: human-associated habitat; material: faeces | place: China | collected 2012 | reverse complement strand
TCAACCCTTATATTACATCTTCCATTATCATGCAGCTGCTTACAATTGCTATTCCCAAGCTGGAAGAAATGCAGCGTGACGGTGAGGACGGCCGCAAGAAAATGGTCGCTATCACCAGATACGTTACCGTGGCGCTCGCACTGATCCAGTCCACAGCAATGGCAATCGGTTTTGGCAGACAGGGCTATCTGATCGAGTTTAATGCCCTGAATGTAATTACCACGATCACGGCACTTACCGCCGGTAGTGCATTCCTGATGTGGGTGGGTGAACGAATCACAGAAAAAGGTATCGGAAATGGTATCTCCATTGTATTGGTGATCAACATCATTTCCAGACTTCCTCAAGACCTGAGCAATCTGTTTGAGCAGTTTGTGTTCGGAAAAGCTCCGGCAACCGCAATTCTTGCTGTCGTTATCATCTTCGCAATTATTATTGCTATGGTGGTACTGGTTATCATCTTAAATGATGGTGTCCGCAAGATTCCGGTACAGTATGCTAAGAAAATGCAGGGCAGAAAGATGGTCGGCGGACAGACCTCCAACATTCCGTTGAAGGTAAATACTTCCGGCGTTATTCCCATCATTTTTGCACAGTCCATTATGCAGTTCCCGATTATTATCTGTTCCTTTATCGGATATAACGGAACCGGCGTGTGGGCGGAGATCCTCAAGGGTCTGAATTCCGGTTACTGGTGCAAACCCAGCCAGCCGATTTATTCCCTGGGACTTTTGTTTTACATTGTATTGATTGTATTTTTTGCATACTTCTATACATCCATTACATTTAATCCTTTGATGATTGCCGATAATATGAAGAAGCAGGGCGGTTTTATCCCCGGTATCAGACCCGGTAAGCCGACCAGCGATTATCTGAATAAGATTCTGAATTATATCGTATTCATCGGTGCGATCGGTCTGATCATTGTATCTGTGATCCCGTACTTCTTCAACGGTGTGTTCGGTGCAAGCGTATCCTTCGGCGGTACCAGCCTGATCATTATCGTAAGCGTAGTACTGGAGACCATGAAGCAGGTAGAGTCTCAGATGCTTGTTCGTAACTACAAGGGATTCCTGGAAGATTAGCAGCATAACAGTAACCGGATGGTTTATGATCATCCGGTTATTTTTGTATTATGGGAAAATCTATTGCAAAAAAGCCGCATAAAAGTTAAAATATAAATGTTGGGCTGTATTTGTAGCTTATCCATAGAAGAGCAGAGCCTGCAGCTGCAGGCAGATAGGAGCAGATATGAAGATTATCATGTTAGGCGCACCCGGCGCAGGTAAAGGTACACAGGCAAAAATGATCGCCGAGAAGTATGGAATTCCTCATGTATCCACAGGAGATATTTTCCGTGCAAATATCAAGAATGGAACTGAGCTTGGTATGGAAGCGAAGAAATACATGGATCAGGGTCAGCTGGTTCCCGATGAACTGACCGTCAAGATCCTCTTAGACAGAGTTGCACAGGATGATTGCAAGAACGGCTATGTACTGGATGGATTCCCCAGAACCATTCCCCAGGCAGAAGTACTGGACAAGGCACTGACCGAGCTGGGCGATGCAATTGATTTTGCAATCGACGTAAATGTTCCCGATGAGAATATCGTGAAGAGAATGTCCGGCAGACGCGCATGTCTGTCCTGTGGCGCAACTTATCATATCGAGCACATTCCTCCCAAGAAGGAAGGCATCTGTGATAAGTGCGGACAGGAATTGGTACTGCGTGATGATGATAAGCCTGAGACCGTATTGAACCGTCTGAAGGTATATCATGACCAGACCCAGCCGCTGATCGATTTCTATACCAAGAAGAATGTATTAAAGACCGTAGACGGCACCAAGGATATGAAAGAGGTATTTGCGGATATCGTAGCAATCCTTGGCTAAGAAAAGTCCGGATTTCTGATCAGCAGCAGAAAAGTCCGGAACGGAAAGGTGAATAAAATGGCAGTAACTATCAAATCACAGCGTGAGATCGAGCTGATGAGAGAATCTTGTAAAATTTTGGCGGATGTATTCAGCCAAATGGAGAAGGCAGTACACCCCGGTGTATCCACTCTGGACATCAACAACCTGGGTGAGAAGCTGATCCGTGCCCACGGCTGCATTCCCAACTTCCTGAATTATAACGGATATCCGGCATCTATCTGTGTATCTGTGAATGATGAAGTCGTACATGGTATTCCTCACAAAGATCATATTCTTCACGAGGGTGATATTGTAAGTCTGGATGCGGGATTGATCTATAAGGGATATCATTCCGACATGGCACGTACTTTCCCGGTAGGCCAGGTCAGTGAAGAAGCAAGACTTTTGATGGAGAGAACCAAGGGAAGCTTTTTCGCTGGAATCGAGATGGCGAAGGCAGGCAACCATCTGTATGATATTTCCAATGCCATCGATGCTTATATTAAACCCTTTGGTTACGGCATCGTAAGAGATCTGGTAGGCCATGGTATCGGCACCAGCCTGCATGAGGATCCCCAGATTCCCAATTTCGCACAGCGCAGACGTGGAATTAAGCTCCAGGCAGGTATGACCCTGGCAATCGAGCCTATGATTAACATCGGAAGACCGGATGTAGCATGGCTGGATGATGACTGGACAGTAGTCACCGAGGATGGATCCCTGTCCGCACATTATGAGAATACGGTTCTGATCACGGACGGCGAGCCCGAGATCCTGACCATGTATTAAGAGCAATCCACTGCGATTATAATGCGTAAGAAAGGTTAGACTTACGGTATGATAGGAGAACTTGCAACTTCAAAAGCCGGTCATGACAAGGACAGATTGTACCTGATCATCGGAGAAGAGGGTGACAGTGTATTTTTGTGCGATGGACGGCTTCGCGGTGTGACAAATCCCAAAAAGAAAAAGAAAAAACATATTCAGATCATACATTTTGCGGCTAAGGCAGGACTTATGCAGAAAGTGCAGCAACCTGCCGCAGACCGTGAAGAGGAGATCAATGAGCAGATCAGAAGTCATTTAAAAGAGTATCATGACAGGGTGGAACTATTGCAGCTTCTGAGAAGCATGAACAAGAACTAGAATCAAAAAGTAGAAAGCTATGGAGGAAATTTATGTCTAAAAGTGATGTAATCGAAATCGAAGGAACTGTTGTGGAGAAGCTTCCCAATACCATGTTTCGTGTAGAACTGGAGAACGGACACAGAGTACTGGCTACCATTAGCGGTAAGCTTCGTCAGAACTTTATCCGTATCCTTCCCGGAGATAAGGTGACACTGGAGCTGTCTCCCTACGATCTGAGTAAGGGACGTATCATCTGGAGAGATAAGTAAGCTATGGCTAAAAAAATACGCAGCTTTGCTGCGATTCTGGCGGTCAGTGCGGTAGTGGGAACCCTGCTTTTGGTATTGGTATTCCTGCTTCCCGTAGGTCCTATGCGTAAGAATGTGGAGAAAAGTGTCAGCGATATGCTCAAGACCGGCGATGAGATCCCGGAGGATGCTTTTTCCCAGTATCTGTGGAAGAACAGAGAGACTTATACCGATGCGATCATGGTGCAGAATGCCATAGAGAGATTACCGGATAAGAATGCCTATGAGCACGCCATGTGGATGTATCACTATGATCTGGAAGAGGATGTGTGGACACCGGAGGATTCCCTGAAGGCATTCTGCGAATCCCACGAGAATGTGAACAACATGTATCTTCACATCTATGCAAGATACTGGCATGGATATCTATTGTATCTGAAACCGTTGCTGTTGCTGTTTTCCTGGCAGCATGTGGTATGGTTGGAACTGTTGGCGCAGATCGCGCTTATGATCTGGGTACTGGTTACTGCGATACGAAAGAAAAATATTTCTGTTGCAATCGTTACTTTGGGAAGTTTTCTCTTCATGAAGCCTGTGCTGGTACTGGTATCTCTGACTATGTCAGTATGCTGGATCCTGACACTTCTGGCAGTGGAATATATGCTGTTACACCATGATAAGCTACATGAAAGACAGCTCTATCCCGAGTTTTTCCTGATCGTCGGTATCCTGACTTCTTATTTTGACTTTTTGACGTATCCGATCGTCACTTTAGGAATTCCTCTGTGCTGTTACTTCTTATTAGAATGTGATAAGCTGTGGAGCAATATCAAGAAGCTGATTGGCTTCGGCATAAGCTGGGCAGTCGGCTATGCCGGCATGTGGGCAGCCAAATGGGTCATCGCAGATCTGACACTGCACACAGGTACGATCAAGGATGCCATCTGGTCCATCATCGGACGTACGGAAGCCATTGGTGGAAGACCCCGTATGAACGGCGGGTTCTATGTCATCGGACTGAATCTGCAGGAGTATCCCACATATATGGGAATCGCTGCAGGAGTTCTGGCAGCGGTGGCAGTGATACTGCTTGTGACGGTGTTTGTCAAGGGCAGATGGAAGGATGAGTATGCACAACTGCTTCCTTTAGTGATCGTGGCTGCAATTCCCTTTGCATGGATCGTTGCGGTACAGCATCACTCTGCGCTGCACGCGAGATTTACCTTCCGTATTTTAAGCGTAGCGGCGGCTGCAATCATTACTTTTATCGTTTTGATCGTAAAGCAGGCAAAAAGATCACAAAAAAGTTGAAAAAACTTAAAAAATATTGAAAAAAGCGCAAGAATACGCTTGCAAAGGAAAGACCGTCATGCTATAATGTAAGACGGTCTTTTTTGAAAGGAGGGTTTAACATGAAAGTTAGATCATCAGTAAAACCGATTTGCGAAAAGTGCAAAATCATCAAGAGAAAAGGACGCATCAGAGTAATCTGTGAGAATCCGAAGCACAAACAGAGACAGGGATAATCACCGCTTGATCGTCATTTGATCAGGTATGTGAGTTCTTGTCCGGTTATTATGTGCGGCTGAATTGATCATTATCAAAATTATCAATTTTCATAATAGATTTGGATAGAGCTTACGGGAGATTACTTGTTGATACCACGGTGAAAAGAATTAGACGCCTTCGTCGTGGAAAGATCGGATCGTGTCCGATTGGGTGCAAGCCCCAATCAATTAGTAACTATTGAGCGTACAACTAACAGACCAAACGTACGCACACGCAACGAAAGTTGTGAGCGCAGAAATGTTGCGCAAAGCGTAAGAGATTACGCAGGAAAATGGAGGAAACGTAAATGGCTCGTATCGCAGGTGTAGACTTACCTAGAGAAAAACGAATTGAGATCGGTTTGACCTATATCTATGGAATAGGCAGACCTACTGCTGACAAGCTGTTGGCAGAAGCAGGTGTAAATCCTGATACCAGAGTGAGAGATATTACCGATGATGAGGTAAAGAAGATCAGTGAAGCTATCGAAAAGCTCGGCGTTATGGTAGAAGGTGATCTGAGAAGAGAAATCGCTCTGAATATCAAGAGACTTCAGGAAATCGGCTGCTATCGTGGTATTCGTCATCGTAAAGGACTTCCTGTTCGTGGTCAGAAGACTAAGACCAACGCAAGAACTCGTAAGGGACCTAAGCGCACGGTGGCAAATAAGAAGAAGTAATTGAGATCGAAATGTAACTGTGAGAGGGAAGCAAATGTAAGCATCCCCAGGAAATGAGAAAGTAGGTTAGTTTAAAATGGCTAAAAAAGTTGCAAAGAAAGTAACAAAAAAGCGTGTAAGAAAAAACGTTGAACGCGGACAGGCACATATTCAGTCTTCTTTTAACAATACAATCGTAACGTTAACTGATGCTGAAGGTAATGCTCTTAGCTGGGCAAGTGCCGGTGGTCTTGGTTTTAGAGGTTCAAAGAAATCTACTCCATATGCTGCACAGATGGCTGCTGAAACAGCAACAAAGGCTGCTCTTGTTCACGGATTAAAGTCCGTTGACGTATTTGTAAAGGGTCCTGGTTCAGGACGTGAAGCAGCAATCAGAGCTCTGTCTGCAAGTGGACTGGATGTCTTAAGCATTTGTGATGTAACTCCTGTACCTCACAATGGATGCCGTCCTCCTAAGCGTCGTCGCGTTTAGTGAGATTCGTCTGAAGACGAAACAGCTAAATTTAGTAACATTAGAACAAGTTGGATGAAAGTGCCGCACTGCGGCACTGTAAACAACCCTCGGAAGTCACTTCCGAAGTATAAAGAAGGGAAAATAAAAAAATGGCAGTAAATCGCGTACCTGTACTGAAAAGATGTAGAGCCCTTGGCCTTGAGCCTTCTTACCTGGGCTATGACAAGAAGTCTAACAGAACCTCTGCAAGAGCAGGCAAAAAGGTATCTGAGTACGGACTTCAGTTAAGAGAGAAGCAGAAGGCTAAGTTCATCTATGGCGTTCTGGAGAAGCCTTTCCGTAACTACTATGAGAAGGCTGATAGAATGAAGGGCATGACCGGTGAGAACCTGATGACCCTGTTAGAGAGCAGACTGGACAATGTAGTGTTCAGAATGGGCTTTGCTAGAACCAGAAGAGAAGCAAGACAGATCGTTGACCACAAGCATGTACTTGTAAACGGTAAGTGTGTAAACATTCCTTCTTACCTGATCAAGGCTGGCGATGTTATTGAGATCAAGGAGAGCGCTAAGTCCATGCAGAGATACAAGGATATTCTTGAGGTAACTGCTGGAAGATTAGTACCTGAATGGATCGATGCTGATGTTGAGAACTTTAAGGGAACCATCAAAAATCTGCCTACCAGAGAGATGATCGATGTTCCTGTTGACGAGATGCTTATCGTCGAGTTGTACTCCAAGTAAGTTTTATTTAACCCCAATGAACATTTCCTGTGGAATAATATTCCATGGGATATTGTTCGTAAGAACATGTCAACATATAAAGTTCGCAAAGGAGGGTATTGGCAGTGTTTGATTTTGAAAGACCTAATATTGAGGTTAGCGAGATTTCAGAAGACAAAAAGTATGGTAAATTCGTAGTAAAACCCCTGGAAAGAGGCTATGGTATTACTCTGGGTAACTCCCTGAGAAGAATCATGCTGTCTTCCCTGCCCGGTGCTGCAGTGAGCCAGATCAAAATTGAAGGTGTTCTTCATGAGTTCAGTTCTATTCCCGGCGTAAAGGAAGATGTATCTGAGATCATTATGAACATCAAGAGCCTTGCTATCAAGAATAACAGCGAGACCAACGAGGCTAAGACTGCATATATCGAGTTTGAAGGCGAAGGTGTTGTAAGAGCTTCTGATATCCAGTGTGATCAGGATATTGAAATTCTGAACCCCGACCTTGTAATCGCAACTCTGAGCGGTAAAGACACCAAGCTTTACATGGAGTTAACTATTACAAGAGGCCGCGGCTACGTAAGTGCCGACAAGAACAAACACGAAGATTTACCAATTGGCGTAATTGCCATTGATTCTATCTATACACCTGTAGAGAGAGTTAACGTTACGGTAGAAAATACCCGTGTAGGTCAGAGTACTGATTTCGACAAGCTTACATTGGATGTATACACCAACGGAACCCTGGCTCCCGATGAGGCAGTCAGCCTGGCAGCTAAGGTGCTCAGCGAGCATCTGAACCTGTTCATCGACCTGTCCGAAAATGCTAAGACCGCTGAGGTTATGGTAGAGAAGGAAGACGACGAGAAGGAAAAGGTTCTGGAGATGAGTATTGACGAACTGGAGCTTTCCGTTCGTTCTTACAACTGCTTGAAGAGAGCAGGTATCAATACTGTAGAAGAGTTAACCAATAAGACTTCAGAAGATATGATGAAGGTTCGTAACCTCGGACGTAAATCTTTAGAAGAAGTTCTGGCTAAACTGAAAGAGCTGGGATTACAGCTGAACCCCAGCGATGAGAACTAATTTCAGCTGAACATAAAAAGTTAGATTTCCGTATCCGGTAAGCCCAAAGTGTTCGGATGCGGTTTATCTCTAAATGGCAAAAAACGACGCATTCGGTAAGTAAGTCCAAAGTGCATGGCCGGATGTACCATGAATGGAGAAAGGAAAATTATCATGGCAAAGTACAGAAAACTCGGCAGAACATCTGCACAGAGAAAGGCATTATTAAGAAATCAGGTAACAGCAGTAATTAACAACGGCAAGATCGTTACCACCGAAGCTAAGGCTAAGGAAGTACAGAAGATCGTTGACGGACTGATCGCTCTGGCAGTAAAAGAGAAGGATAACTTCGAAACTGTTAAGGTTACCACCAAGGTTGCCCGCAAGGACAAGGACGGCAAGCGCGTAAAGCAGATCGTTGACAAGGAGACCGGTAAGGTCCTGGCTGAGTCCCATCGTGATAAGGATGGCAAGCTGGTTAAGATCGAGAACGGTGTTACCGTTACTGTATACGACGAAGTTGAGAAGGAGATCAAGAAGGATCTTCCCACCAGATCTCATGCACGTCGTCAGATGCTGAAGGTTCTGAACCCCGTAGTTGAGGTTCCCGCTGATGCAGCAGGCAAGAAAAAGAACACCAAGGAAGTTGACCTGGTTGCAAAGCTCTTCGATGAGTATGCTCCCAAGTATGCTACCCGTAAGGGTGGTTACACCAGAATCGTTAAGATCGGTCAGCGTAAGGGTGACGCAGCTATGACTGTTGTTCTGGAGTTAGTTTAATCCATAACTTATAAGCAGACATAAAAATAGCGCTTTCGGAAATGATTTAGGTCATTCCGAAGGCGCTTTTTGTGTAGTGCGATGAGGCAAGTACAGATTTGTGCTTGCACAAGAATCTGTATTTGGCGAATATACATCATTGAGCTTTTAAGCGAGATGGTGTACAAGGTATACAAATCGAGTAGGAGACATCCTGCTCGATTAATTAATGGTAATAACTACCGGTCTGACTCCACTACCTTTTGAAAATGCTGGTAATCCTTGCAGGAGTTCCAGTGTCCTCCCCAGGTGAAGCCATGCTGCTTAAACAGCTGATAGCACAGATCATTTTCATCAATTTTGTAGGGGAAGGAAGCGGTTCTGTCTGCGTATGCGGAAGCATTTGCAGGAGATACCTTTTCGCTGCCATCCTTATTGTAAGTAATATAAGGATTATAAAAGGGATTGATATCAATTGCCAGCCCTAATGCATGCTTGGACAGGGAGGAAGTTCCCTCCACCGGGCGATAGTTGAAGCAGGAAGTATTGTTATCCTCCATGGATGCGAGGTCGTCCCCATCGTATTCATCGATCAAAAGTACCTTTTCCAGCTGATATTCATTACAATACAGCTCATAGAAGATCTCTGTCAGATCCTGCGCGATCGCTTTGTTGCAGATCAATTCCCCTTCTGCAGGATTTCCTTCAAAATCATAATGCCTTATATGTACATAGCGCAGATCGTCATAGCCGATTTCGACAGATTTCAACAGTGTTTCCGAAGAACTATCGGAGTTATCCACAGTGGCGGGATAAGAAACACCTGTTATGTATCTCTGTAATTTTTCGGATAACGGCTCATAATAGAAGCCGTCGGACAGCGTGGTCCGCTGGTCGGTCAACAGTTCTCCATTCAGTGAATATCCTGTCAAAACAGCAGTTTCCGCCATGGAAGATTCTTCCTGCAAGTTTTCTGTCGCATTTGCTTTGGAATTGTCGACGGCCGGAGTAGACTCCGGAGTAGGAGACGGCTCTGCCGTCTGATAAGCCAGGGAAGGATTGTCCGCTGCATAATCTCCCAGGGTGTAGGAACTGTGCTGGGATACCCTTAGCAGTCCTCCGGCAACGACAGTGATGAGCGCAAGAATACCCACCATCTTCCATATTTTATTGCGATCGATCGGATTCATAGAATGCCTCCTCGTTTTATTTTCTGAAATTTTTAGCAGTAGAAAGATACAAGCATAACTATAAAGGTTTTTTGAAAGCAGTACAAGAGATTTCGAAAAAGTCGGGTCAGTTCCCTGTTAAGTGTTGTAAATCTGTGCATAATCTAGTAAAATAGGAGCGATATCTTGTAAAAGCAGAAGATAGCAGATTCTCCGGCACTAAGCGAATATGGAATGGAGATTATTTATGGAGATCATTAAAGCAGATAATGTAGTATATGAATATATTCGTCGGGATGAAGAGGGAAATGTGGAAGGGATCACAAGAGCGGTGAATGATGTTTCTCTTGATATAGAGCAGGGACAGTTCATAGCCATCCTCGGACATAACGGTTCCGGCAAGTCTACCCTGGCAAAGCATATGAATGCCATCTTAAATCCGACAGAGGGAACGCTCTGGGTCGACGGTATGGACACGAAGGATGAGGACAACATCTGGAAGGTCCGTCAGACAGCCGGTATGGTTTTTCAGAATCCGGATAACCAGATCATAGGCCAGGTAGTGGAAGAAGATGTGGGATTTGGCCCGGAGAACATGGGGGTCCCCACGGAGGAGATCTGGCAGCGTGTGGAAGAGAGCTTACGTGCGGTAGGCATGTACGAATATCGAAAGTATTCCCCGAATAAGTTGTCCGGTGGGCAGAAGCAGAGAGTGTCTATTGCCGGAGTACTGGCCATGCATCCCAAATGCATCGTATTGGATGAGCCGACTGCCATGCTGGATCCCAGTGGACGTAAGGAGGTCATCCGTGCAGTCCGTGGATTGAATCAGGTGGAAGGCGTTACGCTGATCCTGATCACCCATTATATGGAAGAAATCATTCATGCCGACAAGGTATTTGTCATGGATGAGGGGAAAATTGCGATGCAGGGTACACCCCGGGAAATCTTTTCGCAGGTGGAGCAGCTGAAAAAGCTACGGCTGGATGTGCCGCAGGTAACGCTGTTATCGTATGAATTGCAGAAACGCGGAATTCCGCTGCCGGATGGCATATTGACAAGAGAAGAGCTGGTCAGTGCACTGGGCTATGGGAAAACCGACAGAAAATAGTGACAGGGACAGCAGCGAATGAAAGTACCCGGGAAAGGATCGACAAAATGTCTATCATATTAGATCATGTGAATTATGTATACGGTGAAGATACACCGCTGGCAGTTCATGCCCTGAACGATATCTGCCTGAAGATACCGGATGGACAGTTCATTGGTATCATCGGGCATACCGGTTCCGGTAAGTCCACGCTGATGCAGCATATGAATGGATTGATCCGTGCTACCAGCGGACATATCTATTTTAACGGAGAAGATATCTACGATAAGGATTATGATATGAAGAAGCTCCGCAGCAAGGTAGGACTGGTGTTCCAGTATCCGGAGCATCAGCTGTTTGAGATTGATGTATTCAGCGATGTCTGTTTCGGACCGAAGAATCTGGGACTTGATAAAAGGGAAGTGGAGCTTCGAGCATACGATGCTCTGAAAAAAGTAGGACTGCCGGATGAGCTTTTCTATCAGTCTCCCTTTGAATTGTCCGGTGGGCAGAAGCGTCGTGTGGCGATCGCCGGAGTGCTGGCAATGAAGCCGGAAGTGCTGATCCTGGATGAGCCCACTGCCGGGCTGGATCCCAAGGGAAGAGATGAGATTTTACAGCAGATCAAAAAGCTGCAGACAGAAACCGGACTGACCATTCTGTTAGTATCCCACAGCATGGAAGATGTCGCGGAGTATGTGGATCGTATTATCGTCATGAATAAGGGAAGCGTCATGTACGACAACACGCCCAGAGAAGTATTCAAACATTACAAAGAGCTGGAAGAAGTAGGACTGGCGGCACCGCAGGTGACCTATATCATGCATGATCTGAAAGCACGGGGCGCGGATGTGGATGTAGATGCCACAACGATCGAAGAGGCTGCGGAAGAAATTGCAAGAGTCTGGAAACAGAACAATCAGAAGTAATGATTTGAACTGCAATGCTCAAATTGCAGCATGAGCAGAGAGAAGATACGAGTTCTGACCCGACAGGAGACGGGCAGAAACTCTGGTGAGGAGCAATATGCTTAGAGATATTACATTAGGACAATATTATCAGACGGAATCATTGATTCATAAGATGGATCCCCGGGTAAAGCTGGGAGGTACCGTTTTATTTATCATTTCCCTGTTCTTTTTCAAAAATTATACAGGATATGTGATCGCGGCCCTGTTTCTTGGCCTAGTGATCCGACTGTCTAAAGTACCGCTTAAATTCATGATAAAAGGAATGAAGACCATAGTGATGCTGATGCTGATCACAGTGGTGTTCAATCTCTTTCTGACACCGGGAACACCGCTTATAACGATCTGGAAGCTGACCGTCACTCAGGAAGGTCTGAAGATGGCCATTTCCATGGCAATCCGCCTGACACTTTTGATCATTGGATCCTCTGTGATGACGCTGACCACCACACCGAACAATCTGACAGACGGTATGGAGAAAATGATGGGACCCTTAAAGGTATTCAAGGTGCCCGTACATGAAGTAGCCATGATGATGTCCATTGCACTTCGTTTTATACCTATATTATTAGAAGAAACGGATAAGATCATGAAAGCGCAGATCGCCAGAGGTGCGGATTTCGAGAGCGGCAATATATTCAAACGTGCCAAGGCAATGGTGCCCCTTTTAGTACCGCTGTTTATCTCCGCATTCCGCAGAGCCAACGACCTTGCCATGGCAATGGAGGCCAGATGCTATCGCGGCGGAGAAGGTAGGACGAAGATGAAACCGCTGATCTATCATAAGAGAGATTACATTGCTTACGGTTGTATTGCTGCATATATGGTGATCAGCATTGTAGTAGGAAGGCTACCATTTTTACCGTAAATTTTTACTGCAGAACAATAATGCCCCTAGCAGATAGTATATCGTCAAATACAGGAAAGAATGCCGGGGAACCTAAGACAGGTGGCAGGAGAGAAAGCGGGTGACATACAGTGGAATCGGAAATGACAATGGAACAGCTGTCAAAGCAGCCGGAAAAAGAAAAAAAGCGTGTCCGCCTGACCGTGGCGTACGACGGTACGAATTACCACGGCTGGCAGATCCAGAATAACGGGATCACCATCGAAAGCGAATTGAACCGGTGCCTGACCGATCTGCTGCAGGAGCCTGTCGAGGTTATCGGAGCCAGTCGGACGGACTCTGGAGTGCATGCACTGGGGAATATCGCTGTGTTTGATACTACCAGCCGGATGCCTGCGGAGAAAATTTCCTATGCGCTGAACCAGAGACTTCCGGAGGATATCCGGATACAAAAGTCCGAACAGGTGCCACAGGACTGGCATCCCCGCAGATGCGACAGCCGCAAGACCTATGAATACCGGATCTACCGGGCACAGTTCCCCATGCCGGTGAAACGTTTGTATTCGCTTTTTACTTATTATGAACTGGATGTGAACCGGATGCAGGAAGCGGCGGCTTATCTGGAGGGAGAACATGATTTCAAAAGCTTCTGCCAGACCGGCGCCCAGGTAGAATCCACCGTACGCACCATCTATTCCGTGGAAGTGGAAGAGCAGGGAGAAAATGATCTGGTGATCCGTGTCTGTGGTAATGGCTTCTTATATAATATGGTGAGGATCATTGCCGGAACCCTGTTAGATATCGGACAGGGCAGGCGGGACCCCATGGATATTTTCACGATCCTCGAGGCAAAAGACCGCAGTGCAGCGGGACCTACCGCACCGGCCCATGGACTGACTTTAGTGAAATCTGAGTTCTTGTAATAGCTTCGCCATACGTGATATAAACATAAGAGGGGCTGAGCGATAAAAGATGAACGCAAAAAAAGTTTAGTTTATGTATTGACACGAACGAAACCGTATCATATAATATATGACTGTGACAGTGTTTCAATATGCCAAGTCAAAGCCCCGACGAAGCATTGAAATAAAGTATTCAACCGTTTTGGGAAGAAGTAAAATGTAGCCGGACATCTGCAGATTACTATCAGACCGGAACACTGAAAAAGTCGATCAGGAATCGGCGAAAGTAATATGGAGGGAACATAATGAAAACATTTATGGCTAGTCCAGCTACAATCGATAGAAAATGGTATGTAGTAGACGCTACTGACATGACCTTAGGCCGTCTGGCATCTGAGGTTGCTAAAGTGCTGAGAGGCAAGAATAAGCCTATCTTCACGCCCCACATCGACTGCGGTGACAACGTTATCGTTATCAATGCTGAGAAGATCAAAGTAACCGGTAAGAAGATGGATCAGAAGGTATATTATCATCATTCCGATTACGTTGGTGGCTTAAAAGAAGCTACCCTGAGAGAAAAATTAGAAAAGAAGCCTGAGCAGGTAATCGAGCTTGCAGTTAAGGGCATGCTTCCCAAGGGACCTTTAGGAAGACAGATGTTCACCAAACTTCACGTATATGCAGGACCTGAGCACAAGCATGAAGCTCAGAAGCCTGAAGTACTGACATTCTAAAGGACTGAGAGGAGGAAAATAAATCATGGCTAAAACAGAAAGATACTACGGAACCGGTAGAAGAAAGAAATCCATCGCCAGAGTATATTTAGTACCCGGTAATGGTAATATTACAATCAATAAGAGAAGCATTGATGAGTACTTCGGTCTGGAGACTCTGAAGGTTATCGTTCGTCAGCCTCTGGCAGCTACTGAGACTGCTGAGAAGTTCGACGTTCTGGTTAACGTTCACGGTGGCGGATACACCGGCCAGGCTGGTGCGATCAGACACGGTATTTCCAGAGCACTGCTTCAGGTAGACGGTGATTTCAGACCCGTTCTGAAGAAGGCTGGATTCCTTACCAGAGACCCTCGTATGAAGGAAAGAAAGAAGTACGGCTTAAAGGCTGCTCGTCGTGCTCCCCAGTTCTCAAAGAGATAATCGATGGCTCAGACTATATCAAAAGGTTTACAAAACCCCGGAAAATCAAGGTTTTCCGGGGTTTTCTTATACCCAAACGGGCTGATATAGTTTGCCCCCATTTGACCTAACGAGAGCCGTTTTCACCCAATTTTTAGTGGTTAAATATAGGACAACCAGAGAGCAATTTCGGGGGTATTTTTGAGGGTGATTTTGGCACTATCAGACACCAAATTTTTCGCTGGAGAGTTTCGCATAATCTGACCAAATCTGAACAATTAAATACGATTCTAATGCAGGCACTCAGTGACAAATAACTGGGTGTTTTTTATTCGGTACGGACGGTAAGGTACCTTTGATTACGGCTTTGGGTTTATCTGGAATAGTCATTTCTAATTGTCCAGATTCTAAAAGTGGATTGATATACTTCAAAGTGAAGTTTCTTAAATCTTTGAAGCCGCAATATGATGCAAGTTCTTTCGCTGATTTTGGTTTTATGCAGAAATCCAAGATTTGTGTAGATACTGCTGACAGCGTAGAATCTTGGTGAGTAACTTGGTGGGTGTCACCCGCTAAGTTATAATTTACATTCTTCAAAATAACCCTAAAATCTGTTGCTGTTGAGGAAAATTCAGACTTATATGCCTCTGTATATCCAGGCAGCTTTTCGGTTTTACTGACAATTTTGCGTAAGTCACTTCCACGGCGTTCCATGTATTTTATGCGATGGAACAGGTCAGCAATGGATTAAATTTACCGGAAATTTAAAAACAAAATATAAAATGGCCGTTGTCAGCAACGGCCATTTGCATTGCTATAGATCATAAGAAAGTGTTTGTAAGTACCCCAAATGTGCAAAATGTGAGACAAAATGTATTAAAAGTCTGTTTATATTTGGACAGGGATGATACACTGGACTCACTAGAAAAATAATGAGGGATGGGAATATAGATGGATGAATTCAGTATGTTATATGATGAATGGACAAGCTGCAAGATAGAGAAAATTGAAAAAAATTTTACTGCAAAAGAACTCGCACTGCTTGCAGAAATAAAATATCCAAAGGAAAGGTGTAAGGAAAAAGACGAAAAATTTGATTTCCTATACGACAAGGCATTGGCAGTACATCAGAAGATTGCAATGATGCTGTACGCAAAAGATCAATTCATAGAGGTGAAGGAAGATTTTGAAAGTACCCATAACATGGATATCCCGGCATTTTATGGAATGGGAAAGACAGGACTATTGTTTTATTTTGAGAGTATGATCGTATTTGCGCGGAATGCACTGGATCTGGCAGCTTTTGTGTATAGTGACTTGCTTTTTGACCAGCGGATGGACAGCTTTAATAAGTTCATGAAAAAAGTGAAGAAATCAGAAGATCCCTCACTGGAGAAGCTGAAACAATATTATATTAAGGCAGAGGAAGGAGAAGCGTCTACACTGCGATTGCTGTGCGGATCAGAAAAGGGAAGAGCCTTAAGGGATATTATCGTGCATCAGGCGAATGTCCATATGGAGTATGATGAGTATAAAGAAAATTCGGAAAAGGAGCATCTTTTTTTAAAAGTCAAAGATGCAGCACCAATTGATATGAATTTCTTTATGTCTTATTTTACTCAGGATGTGATAGAGATACTGGAAATGACCAATCAATATTGTAGAAGGAAACTGATGTTAAAAGATAATATGGGCGAAGACTAATATAAGGCGGTTGAGCGGATAGTATGGCTTTCTTAAATGTGTTCGGAAGTACCCGAAAAGTGCAAAATGTGAGACAAGGAATATCTCATGGGTTTATGGTATCCATATGGATTCCATACGGAAAAGATATACTGTTTCACAGAAAAATGAGTCTATGTGGGCTGTAAAAAGGGCATAAAATCAGGCACTAAGAGGACATCACATATTTAGAATTGGTGGGATGAATTTAATAGAATCAGAGATATCAAGAATCAGACAAAATAATCGGTCATACAGTACTATGGCAGGTGCGACTGGTTTTGCAAGCATAGCGTTTGGATATCCATACGCACTTTGGGGACTGCCCCAAACCCCAGAATACGAAGGCTAGAAGAATCGGCTTGTTTTACAATAAGGGAAATGAATTTGTGGCATTTAGAAATAATTTTTAGAAAAAGGTATTTGTTGTGGTACTTTATACATTGTGTTAAAATACAAATATATGGAAATAATTAAAGGGCACAGAGTTGTAAAAGGAGAGTGCGAGATGCTGTTAAAAAATTTGCATATAATGAATTTTAAAATGTTTGAGGACTTGAATTTGCAATTTAAGCCGGGATTTAACCTTATATTGGGAAATAATGGCGTGGGAAAAACATCGGTACTCGAAGCGGCAACCGTTGCGGTATCTGGTTTTCTAACTGGGATGGAAGATATTCCTACACGCAATATCTATAAAGATGATATACATTATGACATCTTAGTGAATAATAATGGAGCTTATGATAGATCATATCGCTATCCTGTAGAAATAGAAAGCACAATTTCGTATGCAGGAACTGATTATACATGGAATAGAACTAAAATTAGTTCCCGTACTACGATTAGTCCAAAAGATATTTTGAAAGTGTCACGAGACCTTATAAATAGCACAGAACGCAAGATATTACCTTTGATTAGCTACCAAAGTGCCTCCAGACATTGGATCTCAGCGAGAAAGGATGCTAATGAAAAGAAGAGAAAACAGCTTCATAATCGACGGTGTGGGTACCTAGGCTGCTTAGACAGAACTGCCAATTTAAATGTTGTTAATAATTGGTGCGAGCAAATGGAGTGGAGCAGTGTTAGAATGAATAGCATCGCTGAAAATTACGAACAGTTTGGAAAAATTGTTTCAAAGTTTATGAGTATTATGAATGACGGTTTAATAAGTAAGGTGGTTTATCAGCCAAACGAAGGAAAGCTCCTTTACAGTGAAAATGGGAAATTTAAGGATATTGATTACTTAAGTGCAGGATATCAATCCCTTTTAAATTTAATACTTGATTTAGCATATCGTATGGCAATTTTAAATCCTGATGAAGGGGAAAATATATCTAAAGTTGAAGGGATTGTTTTCATAGATGAGATAGATTCCAATTTACATCCCAAATGGCAGTGGCGTGTTGTAGATGCTTTAACAGAGATTTTTCCCAATATTCAATTTATTGCAGCAACACATTCTCCCATTATCGTATCTTCCTGCAAGGATGCTAATATAATCAATCTTGATGAAAACGGGAATGTCAGATATATAACTAACAGCTATGCGTTTTCTGTAAATGATATATTACGGGATATGTTGGGCTATCATATGCGCCCGGCAAAAGTTGAAAATCTTATTGAGGAATTTGAGAAAAGGATGGACCGGGAAGAATATGATGATGCGAAAAAAGCTTTGGATCAGCTGATTGTGATACTCGGAGAAAAGCATCCACAATCAATTGCATTGAAATCTGAATATGAGATTGAAGCGGAGGAATAGGAATGATTTATATTCGAAAGAGAAAAACTCCGAATATAGTGGTTGAAAAAGCAACTGCTATAAAGAAAGATCCTGCAAGTGGATATGAAAAATTGGAATTGCCTAAGGATTCAACTCAACTGCGATTTCTGTTCGAACAAATGCCCAAAGCTACAATACGTTCAGAACTGATTAAAGAACAGCATGGTTTATGCGCCTATTGTATGAGAAGAATAACTGGACAGCAGAATGATTCAAAAATAGAGCATTATAAAGCTTTATCAATGGATAAGGAGGGAGCGTTAGACTATCAAAATTATCTTGGTGTTTGTTATGGTGGAGAACATGATTCTCCAGAACAGAATAAACAATGTCTATGTTGTGACGCTTCAAGAGGAGACAAAGAATTAACAATCATTCCATGGAACCAACGTCAAATGCAGGCAATTGGGTACTACAAAAACGGTGAGATATATGTGCGGCCAAATGTCGGTTTAGACAGTGAATTGCAAAATGCTATGCAGGTGGATATTGACGATGTATTACATCTAAATGGCGAAAAAGATTCTGACGGAAAAATAAAATGGGATACAAGATCCAAATTAGTAGCATGTAGAAGGTGCATCTGTGACAGTGTTCATTCACAGTTTGATAGATGGAGCAAAAAGGGCTTTTTAACAGCGGATTATTTACAGGAGAAAATTGAAAAGTTAGAATTACAGCTGAAAGATGACAATATAGCAGATGAATACATAGGGGTACGCCTGTATTTGTACAAACGCAAAAAAGAAAAATTAGAGAAACAAAAATAACAGTTAAATTTAAGAACCAAATTATTGTTTCTGTATTTTATTGATTTTTTGTGGTGAAAAACGTGAATACAGTAGCCAAGAATTCCTCTCTATATAGGTTTTCTGAGATGAGTAAAAGTTCGAAGTTTTGGATACATATAATTAAGAAACGGAATCATTGAGAAATGAGGTACCCACTCAAAGTTAGATTTTTATGAGACGACTTCGGTCGTCTCGTTTTTCTTTATGCAGTTAAAAGATGAAGACGGCATTGAACAGGACTCATCCGTCTTAACTTTTCTTTTGTTCGTAAACGTCAAATCCTGCGTCTTGGCTAATTGATCTTTTTGTGCCACACTCTAAATGACACGAAAAAACTATTAGTTTTTTAGAGGAGGCTAAAGCGCATCGGATGCACTGAGACGAAATACAGACTCTTTACGCTGTGCGGTCGAGAATGATGTGTTTGACTCGCTTCCGCAGGATTCACTTTTGAACGAGTTGGAAATGGGGGATTAGGTGCAATATAACTGCTGACGGCGTAGAATCTTGGTGGCTAACTTGGTGGATATCTTGATGGGTGTCATCCTCTAAGTTATCATGGGTGTATCATGGCTTGGTGAGCATCAGCCGAACAATCCCAAGCTGGTGTATACGATGGACTTCAAGGTGACCCCTCACATGCTGCGGCACACCTACATTACCAATCTGATTTACAAAGGTGTTGATCCTAAGACGGTGCAGTATCTGGCAGGCCATGAGAACAGCAAAACGACTATGGACATCTATGCGAAAATCCAGTATTTTCGGGATTTTCTTTATATTTGGTAAAGGTGAAGAACGCAGCAGCTTCCGGAAAAGAAGGCGGATAAGATGCAGATGAACGAGTTGAAGAAGCCATGGAAGAATGCTGAAGGAACTGTGGAGGAATAGGACCATGTCAAAAGATGAGTATTTGATTACTGATGCGCCGCTGAAAGCGCTGACGGTTTTTGCAATGCCGATGATTCTCGGCAGCTTTTTTCAGCAGGTATACAATATGGCTGACTCCATTATCGTCGGTCAGTTTGTGGGTTCCTCTGCACTGGCAGCGGTGGGTGCCTGTGCAGCCCTGACGAATGTTTTCATTTGTGTGGCACTGGGTGCCGGTGTCGGCGCCGGTGTGCTTGTGAGCCGCTATTTCGGCGCCAAAGAGTATGGCAAAATGAAGACCATTGTGTCGACATCACTGATCAGCTTTCTGCTCCTGAGCATCCTCCTTGGTGTCTTTGGCTTTTGCTTTTCCCATGCGATGATGAGTGGATTACAGACCCCTGCCGATATTCTGGAGGAAGCGGTACTGTACTTGCGGGTCTATTTTGTGGGCTTTCCGTTTTTGTTCATGTACAATATTCTATCTACCATGTTCACTTCCATCGGTGAATCAAAAATTCCGCTGGTGCTGCTGATCTTTTCATCCATCCTGAACATTGTGATGGACCTTTGGATGGTAGCCGGTCTGGGACTTGGTGTATTCGGTGCGGCACTTGCAACCCTGATTGCCCAGGGAATTTCCGCTGTTTTTTCACTTTTGATCTTTTTTTACCGGATGCGGCGATACCAAAGCCCGTTTCAGCGATTTGACGGGCGCGGGCTGCGCTCGATGCTTCGGATCGCAGTGCCCTCGGTTTTGCAGCAGTCTACCGTGTCTATCGGTATGATGATCGTACAGGCAGTGGTAAATCCTTTCGGCACACAGGCTCTTGCAGGATATGCGGCGACGATGCGGGTGGAGAATGTATTTTCCCTGATCTTCGTGTCCATCGGTAATGCAGTTTCGCCGTATGTTTCCCAGAACCTTGGGGCAGGCAGAACTGAACGCATCAAAAAAGGCTATTATGCTGCATTGTTGTTGGACGTGTGTTTTGCGGCACTTGCCTTCCTTGTCATTGAAACGCTGCACACGCAGATTTCCTCGCTATTTCTTGGAAAAGACGGAACAGCCCTGGCTTATCAGGTGTCAGGAGATTATATGAGATGGCTTGGTTACTTCTTTATCTTTATGGGAATTAAAATGGCGACCGATGGAGTTCTTCGCGGACTGGGAATCATGCAGCCATTCCTCATAGCCAATATGGTAAACCTTGCAATTCGCTTGTCCGTGGCTTTGATCTGTGCACCGCGTTTTGGCATTGCCTTTGTCTGGCTTGCCGTGCCGGCAGGCTGGCTTGCCAACTTCCTGGTTTCCTATGCGGCACTCAGAAAATCCTGGCCGGCTGAGGAAGTGGAGCTATCTTGAATATTTTTATAATCCTTGAAATTGTCCTTGAAATATGTCATCATTAGTTCATGAGATGCAAAACCATAAAAGGGTTAGAAAGAGCAGGTATCATATATGAAAAAGAAGATCATTGTTGCAGTAGTGGTAGTTGTTGTGATTTTAGCGGCAATCGCGATTATCTCTGTCCTGGCACAGACACCGGCACTGATCTGACCGGAAAGGAAGCAGGACAACGCTTATGAAACTGTTATACGGTACCGGCAATCCGGCCAAGGCAGCTGCCATGCAGAACCGCATAGCCGGACTTGGCATCGAACTGATCAGTCTGCAGGATCTGCGGGCACAGGGAGTGGAGATCCCCGATGTCCCGGAGAGCGGCAATACGCCTCTGGAGAATGCCAGGCAGAAAGCGCATGCTTATTATGAAGCTTTTCGTATGCCGATATTTTCCTGCGATTCCGGGTTGTATTTTGAAGATGTTCCGGAGGCGGTCCAGCCCGGGGTACATGTGCGTACGGTGAATGGTGTGTATCTGACGGATGAGCAGATGCTGGAGCACTATACCGGACTGGTCAGACACTATGGACGGCTTACGGCAAAATACCGCAATGCCATCTGCTATGTGCAGGATGAGGAACATGTATATGAGGCCATGGAGCCTGACATGGAAAGTGAGAAATTCTGGCTGACGGATGTACCCCACAGCAGCATCCGCAGAGAGGGTTTTCCGTTGGACAGTATTTCCCTGGATCCCGGAACCGGAAAATATTTCTATGACCTGCCTGAGACGGCGGTGGATCAGGTGGCGGTAGAGGAAGGTTTTCTTACGTTTTTCCGGAGAATCTTACAGGCGGGAACGGTGAATACCAACGGCAGCAGACAGTGAAATAACAAGTGCGCAGGGCGCCCTACAGCGCCCAGATAGGAGAGTATATATGGCAGTTGAGAGTGTAACGGAAACAGCAATGGTCTGGGGAACCGTAAGCGGTGCAAGCATGGCGGGGATGGTGATATCTCTGCTATTATCCGTGGGCTTACCCATATTTTTAGGTATCTTTATCTATAAGAAGACAAAGGCATGGGTGCCGGCTTTCTTCATCGGTTGTGGAATTTTCGTGGGCTTTGCCATGATCTTAGAGCAGATCTGTCATGTCATCGTGCTGTCGGTGACCGGAAGCGTGATCCGGGACAATATCTGGCTGTATGCGATTTACGGTGGGCTTGCAGCAGCACTTTTTGAGGAGTGTGGCCGGTGGATTGCCATGAAATTCTGCCTGAAAAAACATCTGACCCGGGAAAATGCATTGATGTACGGTGCAGGACACGGTGGTATTGAGGCTTTTCTGATTCTTGGTATGTCTTCTATGAGCAATCTCCTCACTGCAGCCATGATCAACGGTGGTCTGATGGAGAAGACTATGACGGCATTGGAGTCCGCACAACAGGAGGTAACCTACCATCAGCTTTCCGTTCTATGGACCACACCGGCTTATCAGTTCTACCTCGCACCGGTGGAGCGGATCAGTGCGATTGCCCTGCAGATCGCGTTGTCGATTCTTGTATACAGTGCGGTGAAGACAGGCAGAAAGCTGCATCTGGCAGCAGCCTTCGGACTGCATTTTGCAGTGGACTTTCTGACTGTGGTGTGTGCCTCGACGATTCCTACATGGGCATTGGAGCTGGGATTGCTGATGGTAGTTACAGTAATCTGTGTAGCGGTATACAAGCTGGTCTATTTGTCACTGGCAGAGAAAAAAGCCTGACGGAGACAGAAACCTGCAGAATAAGAAGGTATGGATTTTAAGGAAGGCGAATACGTCATGAGACATGATATGCGAGATAAGAGGCAATAGGTGATGAAAATTAACAGAGAAAAAGCATTGGCAGCATTTCAGGAATACACGGACCGTTATGACAGCAGCCGGGACATGATCCGCCTGAAAATAGAACACACCTACCGGGTCTGCGGATTGTGCCAACAGATCGCCAGATCCCTTGAACTTCCGGAGGAAGAGGTGGATATTGCGTGGCTGACCGGACTGCTCCATGATGTGGGACGGTTTGAGCAGCAGCGGGTATATGGAACCTTTACTGATGCGGATTCCATCGATCATGCGAAATACGGAGCAAGAATTTTATTTGGTAGGGTCTGGGAAGAGAAACACGGACTTGCTTCCGGAAGCGAAGAAAGCCTGCCCGAGGAAGTTCAGGCAGACGCCGGAATCAGTGTCCGGGATTTCGTGGAAGATGCTTCCTGCGATGAACTTCTGTGGACGGCGGTATTTTATCACAGTGCCTACCGGATTCCGGAGGGACTGGAGGAACGGACGGCTATGTTCTGTCATATTTTACGGGATGCGGATAAGATCGATATCTTGAAGGTCAATGTGGAATTCCCACTGGAAGAGATTTACAATGTGGACACCGAGGTATTATATCAGGAGGAAGTGACGCCGGAAGTGTTGCAGAGCTTTGATGAGGAGCACGCGGTACTCCGCTCCTTGAAAAAAACGGCGGTGGATAACGTGGTGGGACACATTTCCCTGGTGTATGAGCTGGTCTATCCAGAGAGCTGCCGTATTGTGAAAAGACAGGGGTATCTGGATCGGCTGATGAATTTTGAGTCGAAAAATCCTCATACGAGAAAACAGTTTGAGCATATCAGAGAACATATGAGAGAATATCTTGCCGGAAAATAATGTTGGATACCTGACAGACAGAAACCAAACTGAAAATCTCACGGATGGCGGAGAATACCGTTATTCGTGAGATTTTCATTTACAAAGAGCGAGTTTTCGTTTTGTATATCGCAGATTCCTCCTGCACAGACTAAACAGTAGCACTTGATTGATAACATATGCAAAATTATGTTATCGATCAAGTGCACGATTGTTATGCAAAAACAGGATGCCTGTAAAATGAGGCATCTTCGCAGAACGCGGGAAAGGAGTTTGCAATGGATGGATTGACTGGGGGAAGCGGCGGAACAGAAGCGTTTCCCTTGAATGAACTGCCGGTAGGATTCGGCATGGCGCTGGCGATGAATGAACAGGCCATGCAAGGCTATGCGGCACTGACAGAGACGGAGAAGGAACATCTGATCCTCCGGTGCCGGGATGCTGGATCCAAAGAAGAGATGGAGCGGATCGTGGCATCACTGGTACCGGGAGAATCGGCGGAGAGTGTCATTGCCAGCCTCCGTCAAGAGTAAGGATCTGTCCGGTGAGATAGGTTGGCGCCTGGATGAGCTGGAGGACAAGTTTTGCGACTTCCTCCGGCTGGCCCAGACGGTCGGCGGGAATTTCTTCCCGGAGAGCGTTCATTTCCTCGGGGGAGAAGCAGTGGTTCATGGCAGTGTCAATAACACCGCAGGAAATGGCGTTGACCTGGATATTGCTGGGCGCCAGTTCCTTGGCAAGAGCTTTGGTGAAGCTGTTTACACCGCCCTTAGAAGCGGAATAGGCGACTTCCATGGAAGCTCCGACGTTTCCCCAGACGGAGGAAATATTGATGATGCGTCCGCTGTGCTTTTGCAGCATCAGAGGAATTGCCAGACGACTGGTATAGAAACAGGAGCTTAAATTCGTATTTATGACACGCTGCCATTCTTCGACACTCATGTCCGTGAGCAGACCAATGTAGGAGATCCCGGCATTATTGACCAGAACATCCAGATGATCCAGGGAAGCAAATAATTGATCCATGGCAACGGGATCCGATGCGTCTGCCATTTGCGCGGTGCAGTGGATCCCATATTTTTCTTCCAGAGAGTTAGCAAGGCCAGACAGCTCCGGGAGAGTGCGGCTACAGGTCAGGACAAGGTCGTAACCGGCTCCGGCGAGGGTCTCTGCGATGGCACGTCCGATACCGCGGGAGGCACCGGTGACAAGAGCAAGAGGTGTGTTCTTTATTGTATTCATGTAAAGTATCCTTTCTGAATTCTACGGCAACCTTTGGAGATAAAACAGTGCCGAATGCAAAAAAACTATAAAACGAGTGTAGCACAGATGGACTTGCTTTTCCATAGGGGAACTGCTACACTGGACAAAAGGAGAGAAAATTATGTACGATTTGATTATTATCGGTTCCGGTCCCGCGGGGCTGTCTGCAGCAGTCTACGGAAAGCGTGCGGGGCTGAACCTACTTATTATAGAAGAAAAGCCCATGAGCGGCGGACAGATTCTCAATACCTATGAAGTGGATAACTATCTGGGACTTCCCGGGATCAGTGGCTTCGATATGGGGATGACTTTCAGACAGCATGCTGAGAAGCTGGGAGCGGAATTTTTAGAAGCCACGGTACACAGTGTGGAAGAACGTGGCGATTACAAATGCGTCTACGCGGGAGATCAGGAACTGGAGACCCGTACGGTGATTTTTGCCACCGGTGCGGAGCATGCGAAGCTTGGTGTGCCCGGTGAGGAAAAATTAAACGGCATGGGTGTGTCCTACTGTGCTACCTGCGACGGAGCCTTTTTCCGGGGCAGAACGGTGGCTGTGGTCGGCGGCGGAGACGTGGCGCTGGAGGATGCCATCTACCTGGCGAGAACCTGTGAAAAGGTGTATCTGATCCACAGAAGAGACAGTCTGCGGGGGGCCATGGTATTGCAGGAGGAATTAAAGAGCCTTCCCAACGTGGAGATCCTTTATGACCATGTGGTCACGGAGATCTGCGGTGAGGATATGGTGGAAAAGCTGCACATCAAAAACGTGAAGACGGAAAGAGAGAAGGAGCTGGAAGCAGCGGGCATCTTTATCGCTGTTGGTATCCATCCCAACACCGAACTGCTGCAGAGCCTGGTGACAGTCGGTGAGGATGGTTATATTCCGGCAGGTGAGACCGGAGAGACTGACAGAGCAGGTATCTATGTGGCGGGTGACATCCGCAGGAAGCCTCTGCGCCAGGTTGTAACGGCAGTGGCGGACGGTGCTAATGCCGCGGTCAGCGCCGGGAACTATTGCAACCGTTTTCGTAAACAGTCATAGATTAGTAATAGATTCATTAAGAAATTTGAAAGAAAATCGAAAAATATTTAAAGAAAAGAGTCACCCATGTGGTGGCTCTTTTTACGTGAAAATTCTGCAAACCCGCATGAAATGGGGATTTTTGGAAATATTGACAATTAATTTACTATATTGACAAATGGAAAGCTGCGTGATATATTTGTTAACGGATGTAACAAATTCGTAACAAATCATTTGGAAATGTAAAGCAGTAAGTTAAGAAAACAAGATAGCTCCAAGAGTTTCAGGAGGATAGAATGGCTCATAAATCTGTAAAAATTACCGTGTGCACTATGGCAGCGGTTATGGCTTTTTCCGGAATGAATATCACCGCAGATGCAGCAGCATCTTCATCGGTACTTCCCAGCGGTGGTATTGAACTGACTCTGGCAAAGGGGAATAAGTTAGAGAGTCTGTCCGCAGGTACGAACAATACCAAACAGATTGAAAGTATTATTGAAACCGTACTCCGTGATGATCAGATGGACACCACCCCGAAAGCATCCGAGGAAGAATCTTTTAAGAATCTGGTCATTGCACAGGTAAATGATTATGTAAATGTAAGAAGCATGCCCAGTGAGCAGGGCGAGATCGTCGGTAAGCTGTATGACGATTCCGTAGGCCTCTTCATCTCCGAAGAGAACGGCTGGTATCAGATCTCTTCCGGTTCCGTAACCGGTTATGTAAAGGCCGAGTACTGTGTGACCGGCGATGAAGCAGTAGAGCTTGCCAAAAAGGTAGGTACAAGATTGGCAACTGTTAACACCACAACCTTAAAAGTACGTACCGAACCTTCCTTAGAGGCTTCTGTATTAGGTCTGGTTCCCTTAGAGGATGACCTGGTAGTATCCGATGAGACCGATGGCTGGGTACAGGTAGATACCGAAGAAGGCCTCGGATGGGTCTCCACAGAATTTGTTTCTCTTCATACAGAGTTCGTTGAAGCAGAAT
>OGYC01000931.1_pt1 | contig 27638 bp, 26 predicted proteins | sample 1576461 | NCBI WGS metagenome assembly OGYC01 (sample SAMEA3541569, study PRJEB24748) | human gut metagenome | biome: human gut; feature: human-associated habitat; material: faeces | place: China | collected 2012 | reverse complement strand
TCAGGAGGAAGACGATATGATCTTAGCGGATAAAATCATCACGCTGCGCAAAAAGACGGGCTGGTCACAGGAGGAGTTGGCGGTGCAGCTCGGCGTGACGCGTCAGTCGGTCAGCAAGTGGGAGGGCGCGCAGTCCGTGCCGGACCTTGACAAGGTGGTGCAGATGAGCCGCATTTTCGGCGTGAGCACCGACTATTTATTGAAGGATGAGCTCGAAGAGGAGGAGTTTGTTGAATCTGCGGCGGATGAAGCGCCGCTGCGGAGGGTAACGATGGAGCAGGCGGCGCAATATCTTGCGCTGCGCAGAGCCTGTGCGCCGAAGATAGCGCTGGCAGTGGTTTTGTGCATCGTTTCTCCTGTTGTGCTGATTTTTCTCACAGCCATGGCGGACACCGGCTGGGGCGGCATTTCAGAGAACCTTGCCGCGGGCCTTGGCGTGAGCGTGCTGCTGGTGCTGGTCGCCGCCGCGGTGGGGATATTTCTCTCCTGCGGGGCGAAGACGAAGGAGTTTGCCTTCCTTGAAAAAGAGCCGTTTGAAACGGAATACGGCGTGAGCGGTATGGTGCGGGAACGCCGCAGAAGCTACGAGGCGACCGCCTTGCGCTGCACGATCCTCGGCGCGGTGCTGTGCATCCTCGCCGTTGTGCCGCTGATGCTCGGGCTCGGAGCTGCGTCCTCCAGTGTTGGCGCGCTGCTCACACGCATCGCGCCGACAGGCGTTTACGCTGCGGCGGCGGTGGATGCGCTGCTGGTTTTTGTCGCGTGCGGTGTGGGGGGGCTCGTTTGGAGCGGGACATACACCGGTGCGATGGACCAGCTTTTGGAGGAGGGCGACTACACGCGCAAAAAGAAGGCGCGCAGCGGCGTAATGAGCACGCTTACACTTATCTACTGGCTGAGCGTGACGGCAATCTTCCTCTTCTACACGTTCGGTCCCATGGGCAACGGGCAGCCGCGCAACAGCTGGTTTATCTGGGCGATCGGCGGCGTTCTGTACGCGGCGGTGATGGGTATTGTGTCGCTCGTGCTGCATCATAAGGATAAAATGTAAAGCCTGCTTGACAAAACGAGCGGATGGTGTTATGCTGCAAGTAAAGCGAACTTGACATTTGCAAAATGAAGCTTGACAGCTGAGAAAGTTATGATATTATTTCGATATCAAATAGATGCTCGAAACGGCTGCAAGAAGAAAAGAGGGAGAACCTTATGCTCTATATTGAACACCTGACCAAGACCTTCGGCGAAAAGAAGGCCGTGGACGATCTTTCGCTCCACATCGCGCCGGGGGAGATCTACGGCTTTATCGGACACAACGGCGCGGGCAAGACCACGACGCTCAAATCCGTCGTCGGCATCCAGCAGTTCGACTCCGGCAAGATCACCATGGGGGGACACTCGATTCAGGACGACCCCATCGCCTGCAAGAAAATGCTCGCCTACATTCCAGATAACCCCGATCTCTACGAATTTATGACGGGCATCCAGTATTTGAACTTCATCGCCGACATCTTCGGCGTGGACGCGGAAACGCGGCAAGCGCGTATCCGCAAGTATGCCGAGCTTTTCGCACTGACGGACGACCTCGCCCAGCCCATCGCCGCCTATTCGCACGGCATGAAGCAGAAACTTGCCATCATTTCCGCTTGGCTGCACGAGCCGAAGCTCATTTTGATGGACGAACCCTTCGTCGGCCTTGACCCCAAGGCTGCGCACATCCTGAAGGGCATGATGCGCGAGGTGTGCGACGCGGGCGGCGCGATCTTCTTTTCGACCCATGTGCTCGAGGTCGCCGAAAAGCTCTGCGACAAGGTCGCCATCATCAAGGGCGGCAGGCTTATCCGCTCGGGCACGATGGACGAGGTCAAGGGCGACGACTCGCTCGAGGAGGTCTTCCTCGAGCTGGAGGGCGAATCATGCTGAAAACGCTCGTCAAAAAGCAGTTGATGGAGATTTTCCGCAGCTACTTCTACAATGCGAAAACCAACAAAAAACGCTCGGCGGCGGGAACTGCTGCCTATATCCTGCTCTTTGCCGCGCTGATGCTCGGCGTGCTCGGCGGGATGTTCACGGGACTGTCCCTCATGCTCTGTGCGCCGCTTACGCAGGCGGGGATGGGCTGGCTCTACTTTGCGCTCATGTCGCTGCTCGCCATCTTTCTCGGCGCGTTCGGCAGCGTGTTCAATACCTATTCTGCCCTGTACTTTGCCAAGGACAACGACCTGATGCTCTCGCTGCCCATTCCGGTGCGGACGCTGATGGCCTCGCGCCTGCTGACGGTCTATCTCATGGGCCTGATGTACTCCGCGGTCGTCATCGTGCCGGCGGTCATCGTCTATTGGGTCACGGTCTCGGCCGCGCCGACGGCGATTCTCGGCGGCGTGCTGCTGACGGTGCTGATCTCGATTTTCGTGCTCACGCTCTCTTGCGCGCTGGGCTGGCTCGTCGCAAAGGTCAGCCGGAAGCTCAGACATAAGAGCTTCATCACGGTCATCGTTTCGCTCGCGGGCTTGGGACTTTACTATTTCTTCGTCTTCAAGGCGCAGACGGCTATCGAGCAGCTCGTCGCCAACGCTGCGGTCTACGGCGAGAAGATCAGGGGCGCGGCGCATCCGCTCTACGTCTTCGGTCAGGCCGGTACAGGCGACGGCCTTGCGATGCTGCTGAGCGCGCTGGTCGTCCTCGCATTGTTCGCGCTGATGTGGGCGGTGCTCTCGCGCAGCTTTTTGCAGATCACGACCGCGACGGGCGCGTCGGGCAGGGCGGTGTACCGCGAAAGGACCGTCAAGCGCCAGAGCGCGGACGCGGCGCTCTTCCGCAAGGAGCTTGCGCGCTTCACCGCGAGCCCGAACTATATGCTCAACTGCGGACTTGGTATTCTGCTGCTGCCGGTCGCGGGCATCCTGCTCTTGTGGAAGGGCGGAGAAGTCGTTCCGCTCCTGGATGCGATTTTCGGTGCGCGCGGCGGCTGCGCAGAGGTGCTGCTCTGCACCGGCGTGTGCGCTGTTGCGTCGATGAATGACATGGCGACACCGTCGGTGTCGCTGGAGGGAAAATCCCTCTGGCTCGCCCAGTCGCTGCCGGTCACGCCGTGGCAGGCACTGCGCGCAAAGCTCAAGGTACAGCTTGCGCTTACGGTACTTCCTGCGCTCGTGCCGCTTGTCTGTATGGCGGCCGTTCTGCCGCTCACGCCGTCGCTGGCGCTCTCGGCGGTCACGGCGCTTGCGTACATCGCGTTTTCCGCGTGCCTGGGGCTGACGCTCGGCGTCACGCGGGCGAGCTTTACCTGGACGAGTGAGCTCATGCCCATCAAGCAGAGCCTGGCGGTGATGATCGCCATGTTTAGCGGCTGGCTTTACGCCGTCGCGCTGGCGGGGCTTTACCTTCTTGCGGGCTGGAGACTCGGCGCGGCTGCCTACCTTGCGATTTTTGCCGCCCTGACGCTCGCGGCGGCGGGACTTATGTACCGCTGGCTCAAAACGCGGGGCGCGAAGCGATTTGCCGCGCTGTAAAGGAAAAAACAGAAAAGAGGACGGGTAGAAAACCGTCCTCTTTTTTCAGCTCTCCATGTGCTTGCCGAGGAAGCCCGCGATCGCCTGCGCGAGCTTGTACTCCGTCTCGCCCGCGCCGACGCTGCCATCGGTGCCGATGAAGACGACGAGCCCCAGCGCGTCCCCCTCGGAGATGATGGGGGCGGCGACGGCTGCGCAGTAGCGGTCGAGCGATTCGGTGACGAACACGCTGCGCTCGTTCGGCACGGCGCGGTAGATGCCGCGGTCCTCCATGATCTGCTCAAGCTGGGGACTGATGCGCTTGCCGATGAGGTCGCGGCGCGCGCTGCCCGCCGCGGCGATGACGCTGTCGCGGTCGGTCACGGCGACCGTCGTGCCGGTGGACTTGCTCAGCGTTTCGCAAAGCTGCGCGGCAAACTCATCCACGCCGCCCATGAGGGAGTACTTCTTGAAGATCACCTCTCCGTCCTTGCTCGTGTAGATCTCCAGCGGGTCACCCTCGCGGATTCGCATGGTGCGGCGGATCTCCTTGGGGATGACGACGCGGCCGAGATCGTCGATGCGGCGAACAATTCCGGTTGCTTTCATATTTATCTTCTCCCTTGTGTTTTTAATGTCCGGCAAACCTATTGTTTACCAACCGCGGGAGATTATGCGCATTTCGCGCCGCCGTGACGAATTCTGACGACGAAGACGCGAGTTTTTGCCGCTGCATGCGTTGTCATTTTCTGACGGATGGCATATAATATATTTTAAAAGTCGCACAAAATGGCAGAACGGAGGCACGTTATGAGCGAGATCCTGAACGAAAGCCAAATGACGGAAGAAGATATCAAGCTTCGATACATCACCCCAGCGATTACCGCCAAGTGGGACGTTAAAAAGATCTCCATGGAAACGCGCCTGACCGATGGCAAAGTCAACATCAATGGCAATCTGGTTTTCCGTGAAAAGCCCAAGCGCGCCGATTATCTGCTGTACCTGAACCCAAATAACCCGATTGCTGTGGTAGAGGCAAAGGACAACAATCACAGTGTTTCATTCGGTTTGCAGCAGGCCATGATGTATGCAAGAATGCTCGATCTCCCGTTCGCCTTCAGTTCCAACGGCGACGGCTTTGCCGAACACGATTTTCTCACCGGCGAGGAGCGCGAGTTCGGGATGGACGAGTTCCCCTCCGAAACCGAATTGATCGAGCGTTTCCGGTGCGAATCCGCGCTGACGCCGGAGCAGAAAACGGTGATCGACCAGCCCTATTATACCAGCCAGAACACCTATCCCCCACGCTATTATCAGCGCATTGCCATTAACCGGACGGTCGGCGCAATTGCGCGAGGGCAGGACCGGCTGCTGCTCGTTATGGCGACCGGCACAGGCAAAACCTATACGGCGTTCCAGATCGTCTACCGGCTGCTGCAAACCGGCATGAAGCGCAAGATCCTCTATCTGGCTGACCGCAACATTCTTGTAGACCAGTCCATTCAGCAGGATTTTTCCCCTCTTGAAAAAGTCATTCACAAGGTGAACTTTGCGAAGGATGACCGCACGACCATTACCGCGCATCAAGTCTACTTTTCCCTTTATCAGCAGCTTGTGGGCGACGATGACCAAGAGCATTTCAGCGAATTGTTTGCACCGGATTTCTTTGATCTTGTCATCGTGGACGAATGCCACCGCGGCTCTGCCAAAGAGGAGAGCCGCTGGCGGCGGATCCTTGATTATTTCAAATCGGCAACACAGATCGGCATGACCGCCACGCCGAAGGAAACAAAATATATTTCCAATCTCAGCTATTTTGGTGAACCCGTCTATACATACAGCCTCAAAGAGGGCATTGAAGACGGCTTCCTTGCGCCGTTTAAAGTCATTAACATCACCACCGACATCGGCGACGGCTGGCGGCCGAAAAAGGGGCAGCGGGACATCTATGGTGAGGAGATTCCCGACCGCATCTATACGAACAGCGATTACGATTACAGCATCATCATCGAAGACCGCATCCGGCAGGTCGCCTCGGAGATCACGCGCTATCTCAAGGGCACCGACCGCATGGCAAAGACCATTGTGTTCTGCGCGACCGAAGATGCCGCCGAGCGGATGCGCAAAGAACTGGTAAATCTCAACGCCGATATGGTGCGCAAAAACCCGGATTATGTGGTGCGGATCACCGGCAGCGATGTATACGGAAAAAGCAAGCTGAAATACTTCATCTCCACCAGCTCCGAGGGTCCCGTCATTGCGACGACCTCCAAGCTTCTCTCTACCGGAGCCGACTGTAAAATGACAAAGCTCATTGTGCTTGACGAAATGATCGGCTCCATGACCGAGTTCAAACAGATCATCGGCCGCGGCACACGGCTGCGCGAAAAAGAGGGTAAAACGCACTTCGTCGTTATGGACTTTCGCAACGTCACGCGCCTTTTTGCCGACCCGGAATGGGACGGCCCGATCGAGGTCATTATGCCCCCGTCAAGCGGCAAGTCTGCTCCCGCCGATCCGCCGTCAGCGCCGTCCGGTCCTGTTGAACCGCCGGAGCCGCCCAAACACAAGCCCATCGTGGACCGCCGCGGCTGCCGTGTAGAGATCATTCTCAAAACTGTATCGGTCTATGATACGAACGGAAAACTTCTCCGGCAGGAGAGCATCACGGATTACACGAAGGAAAATGTCCGCGGTGAATACGCCACGCTGGACAACTTCATCCGGCAATGGACGGCGGAGGAGAAAAAGGAAAATATCCGTGCTCTGCTGCGCGAGCGCGGCATCGATCTTGAGCAGATGAAAGCCGAGCAGAACATGGCGGACGTGGACGACTTTGATTTCATCTGCCACGTTGCCTTCGATAAAAAGCCGCTCACCCGCCGCGAGCGCGCGAACAACGTAAAAAAACGTGATTTCTTCAGCAAATACAGCGGCGATGCGCGGAAGGTGCTGGAAGCACTGCTGGACAAGTATATGAACACCGGCATTTACGAGATCGAGAAAACGGAGATCTTGAAGCTCGACCCGTTCGAGAAACTTGGCAGGCCGCCGCGGATCGCCGCGCTGTTCGGCGGGCGGGACGGGTATCTGCGCGCTGTCCGCGAGCTGGAAAACGCCATTTATACAGAAGAGGTAGGTTAATTTAATGAGCAATCTGTCCGGATTTGTAAAGCGCATACGCGATATCATGCGGAACGACGCAGGCATCAACGGCGATGCCCAGCGCATTGAGCAGATCGCGTGGATGCTGTTTCTGAAGGTCTATGACGCCAAGGAGCAGGACTGGGAATTTGACGATGCGGCGTATGAGTCCGTCATTCCCGCTCCGTGCCGCTGGGCGAACTGGGCGCACGACGACAGATCCGGCGCGGCGCTGACGGGCGACGCTTTGCTGGATTTCGTAAACAATACGCTTTTCCCGACGCTGAAAAAGCTCCCCGTAGACGCCTCCACGCCCATCCGGAAGGCGATCGTCCAGACAACGTTCGCCGACGCCAATCAGTACATGAAGGACGGCGTGCTTCTCCGGCAGGTCATCAACCAGATCGACGAGCTGGATCTTTCCGGCTACGAGGAGAGCCACGCCTTTAACGAGATCTACGAAACCATTCTCAAGGAGCTGCAAAGCGCCGGATCGGCGGGCGAATTCTATACGCCCCGCGCCGTTACCGACTTTATGGCGCAGCGGATCGCGCCGCAGATCGGCGAACGGATGGCGGACTTCGCCTGCGGCACGGGCGGCTTTATCACAAGCTGGCTCAAAGAGTTAGAAAAACGTATCTGTACGACCAACGATCGGGAAGCCTACGGCGAATCTGTTTACGGCATAGAGAAAAAGCAGTTTCCGTACATGCTCTGCGTTACCAATCTGCTGCTGCACGGGCTGGACAATCCGCGCGTATTCCATGATAACTCGCTTCTCCGCGACGTGCTGGACTATACGGAAAACGATCAGTTTGACGTGATCCTTATGAACCCGCCCTACGGCGGCAGCGAAAAGGCAGACGTGAAAAACCACTTCCCGGACGATCTCGCGAGCAGCGAGACCGCCGATCTTTTCCTGTCCGTCATCATGTACCGGCTGAAAAAGAACGGCCGTGCGGCGGTCATACTGCCGGACGGCTTCCTGTTCGGCACAGACAACGCCAAGGTGAATATCAAGAAAAAGCTGCTCAGCGAGTTTGACCTGCATACGGTCATCCGTCTGCCGGGAAGCGTTTTTGCGCCCTATACCTCCATCACAACAAACATTCTGTTCTTTGACCGCACGCACCCGACGGAGGAAACGTGGTTTTACCGGCTCGACATGCCGGAGGGATATAAGCATTTCTCCAAAACAAAGCCGATGAAGGCGGAGCATTTCGCCCCGGCAGTCGAATGGTGGGAAAACCGGCGGGAGATCGCCGAGGACGGCTTTCCCAAGGCAAAGAAGTTTACGGCGCGGCAGCTTGCGGAGGATCTGGGATACAACTTTGACCAATGCGGCTACCCGCACGCGGAGGAGGAAATCCTTGACCCGCTCGATCTCATTCAGCGCTATCAGGAGGAGCGGGCCAGCCTGAACGCGGAAATTGACCGCGTGCTCGCGGAGATCACCGCCATCCTCGGAGGTACGCAGGAATGACGCCGCAGGAACTGAAAAACAGCATTTTGCAGCTCGCCATACAGGGCAAACTGGTGGAGCAGCGCCCGGAAGAGGGAACCGGCGAGGAGCTGTACCGGCAGATTCAAGCCGAGAAGCAAAAGCTCATCCGTGAGGGAAGGATCAAAAAAGAAAAGCCTCTGCCGGAAATTGCAGAGGATGAAGTGCCGTTTGAGATTCCGGAGAGCTGGAAGTGGGTTCGATTGGGAGACTGTTCAAGTTATGCCCAGGCAAAAGTAAAAATTTCCCCGCTTAGTATTACCTCCGACATGTGGTCATTAGACCTAGAAGACATCGAAAAAGAAACTGGGCGAATACATACGTTCTGCAAAGCGGCGGAGAGAAAGATTAGCGGAGATAGGGTTTGCTTCGCAAAAGGGCAGATTTTGTATAGCAAGCTTCGTCCATATTTAAAGAAAATTCTGGTAGCTCCTGACGCCGGGATTTGCACACCGGAATTAGTGCCTTTTTCTGTGTATGGTGGAATTCGCCCAGATTACATTGCCAATGCGCTGCGGGCACCTCATGTTGACTTTGTCATCAATTCCGTGACTTATGGTGTAAAGATGCCAAGAGTGGGAACTGAGACAATGGTTAACCTTCTGATTCCCCTTCCGCCGCTGACTGAACAAAAGCGAATCGTCGGGAAAATCGAAGAGCTGCTGCCGCTGATCGACCGCTACGAGAAGGCATGGAGCCGTCTGGAAGAATTTAACAGACGATTTCCGGCGGATATGCAGAAGTCGCTCCTGCAAATGGCGATACAGGGCAAGCTTGTTGAGCAGCGCCCCGAAGAAGGCACCGGCGAGGAACTGTACCGGCAGATTCAAGCCGAGAAGCAAAGACTCATCAAGGAAGGCAAAATCAAAAAAGAAAAACCTCTGCCCGATATCGCAGAGGATGAAGTGCCGTTTGAGATTCCGGAGAGCTGGAAGTGGTGTTTCGTCGGAGAATTATTTTCGCATAATACAGGAAAGGCAATGAATGCCTCCGCAAAAAAAGTGGATAAATCTGGTTCTATACGCAAATTTATTACAACATCTAATTTATATTGGAATGCATTCGATTTTTCTACGATTAAGCAAATGTTCTTTTCTGATGATGAGCTTGAGCGATGCACAATAAAAAAAGGTGATCTTCTCATGAATGAAGGAGGCGCTTACTTTGGCAGAACAGCTATTTGGAATTACGACTATGAAATATGCTTCCAAAACCATGTTCACAGACTTCGTCCATATAGCGATATCGAGCTGATGTATTTCTATCATGTGTTTTTCTTTTATAGAAACATGAATATGATGCGAGCTAAGGGTACCGCGATGCCGGGACTATCATCAGTAACGTTACACAATATGATGATTCCCCTCCCGCCCCTCGCCGAGCAAAAACGCATCGTTGCAAAACTGGAAGAACTTCTGCCGCTATGCGAAAGATTAAAATGAGGTGACCGAATGGCTATAAATGACAAACAAGACAGCGTAATAACAGAAATAAAGTTGGCTCAATGGCAAACATGCGTCGAAATGGCTAATGCAGTAAGTGCGCGCAGAGACAACCTGAACAATTTATTTGTAACAGTCAATTTAGCTTTAGCGGCAGCTATTTCCCTAGTGTGGGATGTAAAAACAATTGTTTTGCTTGCGGCAGGCGTAATTGAATGCATAATTTGGGGAACATTTATTATCAACTATAAGAATTTAAATAGCGCGAAGTTTGCTGTAATTACCGAACTTGAGAAACAATTGCCAGTGCAGCCATTTATGGATGAATGGAAAATCGTCAAAGAGAAGAAATACATCCGCAGCACGAAGTTGGAACTGATCATGCCAGCAATGTTTGTCGTTCTATACGTTATTCTTTTTTGTCTTATTTTTATTTAAGCCGGGAGTGAAGTGTAATGATTAATGTTTTTATTCCGCATCGATGGAACAACAGCGACTATTCATACATCTGCAATTTGTTGGATCGCACAAAATACAAGATTCGTGATTATTCTGTCCCTGCAAGTTCACCATTCGATGTAATCGATCGTCGGTTTAATGTTGACCCTCAGATTCAAAAACAGATTCGATACGCTTCTGTTGTTGTCTGCTCTAATAGACCTGCAAATAGTTTTGGGATGTCTATTGATGAAATCCGATATGCAGTCAGTATCAACAAACCTGTCGTTGCTGTAAAAATTACCGAAAGTACCAGCAGCTCTATCAAAAATCTCGCAATTGAAGTAATTCCGTACAGAAAGGATTCGCTTGAAGCATGGATTGATAGAAACACTAGTAATCATTGAATGTTCTATGACAACAGTTCTCCATCTGATTAAGGATATCTAAATTTTGAGTTGAAAAATAATTATATTTGCCTGCAAAAGCAGAATCTGAGGTGAAATTCAATGAAAAATACGGTGGATAATACTCGAGATATAAAGGTTCTAATTTCACAGTTGTCAGCATTTATAAAAACAATAAATGAAATACTGAACAACTCAAATACCGCCGAAACAGCACGATACGCAAGCTATGCAGACATGGCAAGAATATATAATGATTTGGCTAATAGAGCAAAAGATATATTAAACGTAGAATCTATAATCTATACTTTTAACTTAGGTGCAATACCCAACCGGGACGATACCGTATGGCCAACTCAAAAAAGAGTTTTGGAACAAGTGCTGTTATCGGCAAGAATACTTCTATCCAGCGTAGAAGAAGGTCTTGACTTTGCTGATGATGAATTCGACAATCTCGAAAATTTCCTTCAATTTCGACTTCGCTCCGCAATTTTTCAAAAACCGGAGCAAGAGGTTGAAGTCCAAAACGCAATCGAATCATTATTACTTGGCAGAGGATTGTCAAAAGGTACAGATTACGATAGAGAGTCGGGGAAAGTTGAGTTTTCTGGGAAAGAATACATACCAGATTTTATCGTTCCTAAAATGTCTTTGTGCATAGAGGTCAAGCTATTACGAGAAAATCGCAAATCCAAGATTATTGAAGAAATTAGTGCCGATATAACCGCATATAAAAAAATATACAATAGACAACTGTTTGTGGTGTACGATCTCGGAGTTATACAAAATGAACTCGAATTCAAACGGGACATAGAAATGTCTGACGGTGTAAAAGTGATTATTGTAAAACACTAAAAACCATTTATATTTATAGGAGAATCACAAATGAATAATAGTGGTATTTCCTTTTTTGCTGACAGTGGCAAGCTGATTGTGGAGGGAAGCTCTTTATCTCGCGATCAAAAAGAGGCTGCCAAGCTGCAAATCGACTGTGTCGCAGACTTAATCGACTATCTTCAGAAGGCAAGCGCCGCTCGTTCGTCGATGAATATACCACAATATACGCTTTCTCTTGACTATCTATACACCATAAAGCAAACCGCAAAAAATTGTGGATTAACAAAGCTAATTTTATTCCCTTGTCCGGTAGACGGGCAGGTGCTGCATGGCTACAGAATGTATGGTGGTGATCTTTCGGCGTTTTGCCGTACGCTTGAGATCAAACGATTTGATGACGCTAATTTAACAATGAGTGAAGACTTACAGGAAGAGCTTATAGAGAAATACGGCATTATTTTGTATCTAGCATAACTATATTTTATTGCCTAAGCGCAGCCTTTATTGCGCCTCCACGATGTGCGTTACTATACATTTTAAAACAAAAGGAGGCAAAAACCATGAGCCTCCAAAATGCTATTGTATCCGTATTTCAAAGACGTCCCGGCTTCTCCGACCGGGAGTGGCGGAGCGCGCAGAGGTAATTTACACTGTTCGGCTTAGAATTCTCTTTTCCCTGCCGAATATTGTCGAACGAATTAACGGCATCTTTATGGGGGATTTGTTGAAATAAGATATAAAATATGCTATTTTATCCGTGTAGTAGATCAGCTGAAGAAAAAAAATCGATATGGAGGCGATATTATGAAACTTCGCGTGCTGATCGCCGACCCGGATCCGGATCTCCAACGAACGATAACGGCTGCGCTTTCTCAGGAGAGAGACATGGAAGCGGCAGGCTTTTCGTCCGGCGGGACGGAGACCCTTTCTCAAATCCAGTCGCTGCGGCCGGATGTGGTGCTGCTGGAGCTCGTTCAGCCGCGGCTCGACGGGCTGAGCGTACTGCGCCGGCTCGCCGAAGCGGAGAGCGCGCCGCCGGTAGTCGTTCTCACCGGATTTGTCAACGCCGCCATTGTTGCCGAGTGCGCAAGGCTTGGCGCGGCATATTTTATCCCCAAGCCCTGCGACCCCGGAGCGCTTCTGCAGTGCCTGCGGCAGTACGCGAAGGCGGAAACGAGACCGCCCGCCGCCGTCCCCGGACTGGCCCCCGCGCCGAAGGTGCCGGCTCCCGCGCCCGCACAACTGGAAAGCGCCGTCACTAACCTTCTCCACGAGATGGGCGTACCGGCGCATATTAAAGGCTTTCAATACCTGCGTGCAGGGATCCTTTTTACGATCCGCGGTGCGGGCTCCGTCGCCGGAATAACGAAGGTGCTGTATCCGGAGATCGCCAAAAGGTTTTCTGCGACGCCTGCCTGCGTAGAGCGGGCAATGCGCCATGCGATCGAGATCGCATGGAACCGCGGCGACTTCGAGATGCAGCAGAAAATCTTCCGCGGCACCATCTCCGGAGCCAAAGGAAAACCGACAAACGGCGAATTCATCGCCCTGCTTGCCGAGCATATAGCGCTTCGTTTTAAGAGCGCAAATCTATAATCCTCCAAAACGCTTCCCGTTCGGTTTCCGGTGGACATGCGCCGGCGTCGGACGGGAGGCTTTTTTATCCTGTTTCTTGCCCGTTTTTACGGAATGTGCTATCATAAAAACGCAAACACAGAAATGGAGCGAAAGACTATGGTATTTATCTGTTACCCCAAGTGTACGACCTGCCAGAAGGCGCGAAAGTGGCTGGACGAGCACAAAATTGCCTACGAGCTCCGCGACATCAAGACGGCGAATCCCGCCTGCGACGAGCTGGCGGCGTGGCACGAGCGCAGCGGCCTGCCGCTGAAGAAATTTTTCAATACCAGCGGTCTGCTCTACAAGTCCATGGAACTCAAGGACAAGCTGCCCGGCATGAGCGAGGAAGAGATGCTGCGGCTTCTTGCTGCGGACGGGATGCTGGTCAAACGCCCGCTTCTGGTCGGGGACGATCTTGTCCTCGTCGGATTTAAAGAGGCCGAGTGGGAGCGTGCTCTGAAAGCGCAGCAAAAATAAGCCGAACCCCTGCCCAACCTTTTGCGGTTATTTATAGCACACTAAAAGGAAAACCGACACTATTTCATTCCAGGAACGTTCAATATAGAATAAGAGAAGCCCCTTGAGATCATGGATCTCAAGGGGCTTTTGGTCCGAGTAGCGCGGCTCGAACGCGCGGTCTCCTGCTCCCAAACTTATCGGGAATACTTTTTCCGCTCGTTTATAGCGGTTTTTAGCCATTTCCTATTTGTTTTACTTACTCTTTGACGCTCTTATCTCCGCTGTTTCCGGGTGTTCCGGAGCCGTATGTGGTAATCTATGTGGTCAAAAACGCTTCCCGCCCGGTTTTCGGTGAAGATTCACCGATGCCGGACGGGAAGCGTTTCTCATTGCTGTGCGGTCTGTATTGTAACTCTGGGGAGGGTATTATGCAAGTGGTTTCTGCGGGGTGGCGGCTCAGAAGCTGCGGCGCTATAGACAAAGAATAGCATCATGCATTTGCTCTCTAAAGGTGAAACTTGCTTTCCCTCAATAACTATAACATTCCCGTAATTTTAGGGTTATTTTAAGGGAAAGCGCACCGAAGTAAGGGAAAGCATCTGCGCCCTGCGAGGAAAGCGCTGTTGATTTTCCTCATAATTTTACCAATGATATTTTACGAATGTTTTTCAAAGGTGTTAGCTTACATCATAATTAAGGTTCGTTGAAAATATTGGACGAACAGGACAAGAAATACGACTTCATTTTTGGCAAGGAGAAAGTGGGCCAATGACTTATATATAAGAAACAAAAGTTATTTTCTCACCATGACAATTTGCTGTTGACAAGGGAAGACGGCCTGGTGTATAATGAGAATAATTCATCAGAGAGAAATTTTTTAGAAAGCTATTGTTATTTGTTGGCCGTGACAAAAGAGGTGGAAGAATGAAATTGCAGGACCTTGCGAGTGTTCGTAGCGGCCTGGTCTTGTCGAGAAAGCAGGCCAAAGAGCCAAGTGAGTATCGATATCCCTTGATTAATCTGCGGTGTATCCAGCAGGAAGGGACAATTCAATTGAAAGAGGCCGATATCTATGAAGCAAAAGAACCGTTGAAAGAAGAATACCTCTCACAAAGCGGAGATATCATTGTCCGCCTTACAGCTCCCTATACAGCAGTTCTGATTGATGAAACTACATCTGGAATGGTGGTTTCCTCAAACTTTGTAGCGATTCGAGTTGAAGATAAGAGCCTGTTGCCAGAGTACCTTTTTTGGTTGCTGAACACAGAAAAGATAAAACGAAAAATTTATGAGAATGCAACCAGTAATATGCTCGGCGCAGTTAACGCAAGATTTTTAGCTGACTTTGAATTGGTCCTTCTTTCCGAGGAAGATCAGTGTAAAATCTCCCAGTTCAATCTGCTAGCCAAAAGAGAACGCCAATTACTTAGGATGTTGGCGGAAGAAAAAGAAAAGTACTATGCTGGCGTACTGAATCAGGCGTACAAAAGAGCAAAGAAAGGGAAATGAAGATGACAAGCAGAAAAGATATTGAACAGGTCCTGTGGAACGCCTGTGATAGTTTCCGCGGCAAGATCGACAGTTCCCGCTATAAAGACTATATCCTCTCCATGCTGTTCGTGAAGTACCTCAGCGATGTTTCTAAAGAGAGGCGCGAGGAGTACATCAAACAGTATGACGGGGATATGCGCCGGGTGGAACGGGCCATGAGCCGGGAACGCTTTGCAATGGACGAGCAGTCCACTTTCGACTATCTCTATGCCAACCGGAACGACGCTGAAATCGGCCAGAAAATCAATGTGGCACTGAACCACATCGAAGAACACAACAGCGGAAAGCTGCGCAATGTATTCCGGGCTATCGATTTCAACTCCCAAGTGGATTTTGGTGAACCAAAAGAGAAGAACGCTACCCTGCGCAACTTGCTGGAGGATTTCAACGGTCTGGATCTGCGTCCCAGTCAGCTGGGTTCTGCCGATATCATCGGAGATGCCTACGAGTACATGATTGCTATGTTCGCCTCTGATGCCGGAAAAAAAGGTGGAGAGTTCTTTACCCCAAGCCAGGTCTCTGAACTGGTGGCCTCTCTGGTGCAGCCCAAGGAGAACGACCGAATCTACGACCCCACATGTGGCAGCGGCGGTTTGTTGCTGAAAGCCTATAAAAAAGTACCCAGTGGCAAGGTGGCTATCTATGGGCAGGAGCTCAACGCTCAGACCTGGGCTCTCTGCACTATGAATATGTTCCTGCACGGTGTGGATGACGCTAGGATCTGGCAGGGCGATACCCTTTCCAATCCACAGAATGTTGAGGATGATAATTTAATGAAGTTCCAGGTTGTGGTGGCAAATCCTCCCTTCAGTCTGGACAAGTGGGACAGTGGATTCCTCTCAGAGGCCGAGGCAGACAGCAAAGGCAAGAAGAAAATGTCCGCCGGACTGGATCAGTACCATCGTTTCGATTGGGGTGTGCCTCCTACTTCCAAAGGCGATTATGCCTTTGTGTTGCATATGCTCTCCAGCCTGGATGCGGAAAACGGCCGTATGGCAGTGGTACTGCCCCATGGTGTTCTGTTCCGGGGGGCCAGCGAGGGGAAAATTCGGCGTCAGCTGGTGGAAATGAATCTGCTGGATGCGGTCATCGGCCTTCCTGCCAACCTATTTTATGGAACCGGAATCCCTGCCTGTATCCTGGTATTTAAGAAGAACCGGACATGCCGGGATGTGCTGTTTATCGACGCATCCGGGGACGGAAACTTTGAAAAGGGTAAGAACCAGAACATTCTGCGGGACAGTGACATTACCCGTATTGTCAATTCCTATCAAGCACGGCAGACCGAGGATAAATACAGTTATGTGGCCTCCTTCGACGAGATTAAGGAGAACGACTTCAACCTGAATATCCCACGGTATGTGGATACCTTTGAGGAAGAAGAACTGGTGGATATTGATGAGGTGCAGCGGAATATTGCCACCATCGAGGCGGAATTGGCCGAGGTGCAGGCGCAGATGAAAGGCTATTTGAAGGAGCTGGGATTATGAGTAACGAGGTAGAGAACACTGGAAAAATCCTGATTTATCAGAACGAAAAGGGAGACACAAGAATTGATGTCTATTTTGAGTCAGACACCATTTGGATGACTCAAAAAGCGATGTGTGAGCTTTACCAGGTAGCTAAGTCTTCTGTCAGTGAGCACATAAGTAATATTTTTAAAGACGGCGAATTGGAGCCGGAAGCAACTGTTCGGAAATTCCGAACAGTTCAGATTGAAGGCACCCGGCAAGTAACCAGAGAGCGAGACTATTACAATCTAGACATGATTTTGGCCGTTGGTTACCGGGTGCGTAGCAATGTGGGTATACACTTCCGCCGGTGGGCCAGTAGCGTTCTGACCGAGTATATGAAGAAGGGCTTTGCCCTCAATGACGAGCGGTTGCGCAATCCCCGTGAGTTTGGCGCTGACTACTTTGATGAATTACTGGAGCGTATTCGGGATATTCGTGCCAGTGAGAAGCGGGTGTATCAGAAGGTTAAGGAGATATTCGCCCTCTCGGTCGACTACGACAGCAAAAGCCAGGTCGCTCAAAACTTCTTCAAATCGGTTCAGAACAAGTTGGAATATGCTGCCACGGGCCACACTGCGCCGGAACTCATTGTCGAAAGAGCTGATGCGTCTAAGGACAACATGGGTCTTACCTCGTTCAAGGGGGTCAAGGTTCGCCGAGGCGATGTGACGGTAGCAAAAAACTACATGACCCACGAGGAGATCAGCACGCTGAATCTCATTGTGAATATGTATCTGGACTATGCGGAGCTGCAGGCCAAAGGACACAACCCTATGCACATGGCGGACTGGGAAAGCAAGTTGGGCGATTTTCTGCGTTTCAATGGTCGGGAAGTTTTGGATAATTTCGGAACTGTGAAGCGAGAGGTTGCGGAAAAACTGGCGCTGGAGCAATATGAGCAGTACGATGCCAACCGCCGGGTGTTGGAAGCGTCGGACGATGTGGACGAGCTGACCGCGGATGTGAAGCGGCTGAAACCGTGAGAAATTGAACGAATTCACTCCGAATATCCCTTGGTATGTGGATACTTTCGAGGAAAAAGAACTTGTGGATATTGATGAGGTGCAGCAAAATATCGCCAATATTGAGACCGAATTGGCCTAGGTGCAGGTGAAAATGGCGGAGCACCTGAGAGAACTGGGACTGTAAAGGAGGGATACGCCTGTGTTTAGAAGCTTTATCTATCTTGACGAACACAAACTTTATACCTATAAACGGCAAATTGATGGCAAAAACGATGTACAACCCAAAGCAGTATCCCAGAAAAAAACTACAGGTTTTTCAGCTGCTGTGAGCGGCTTCGGTTTGAACGGCGCAACAGAAACCAGTATAGATGGAGAGTTTGAGAAAGATGTGAGTTTCGACTACGATCGCTTTGAGCTTGACCTTAGCAGGCTTGAGGGTGAGGACTACTTCGATTGCGTGTTAAATGCAGAATATGATTTGACTACAATACCAGCGATGAAGCTCTTGCGTATATGTAGTGGTTTTGAAATTCCGGAAGCCTTTGATGCAGTTAACTTAATTGATCAGTTTATGCCTATGTTAATGGGGCAGATTGAAACTAAGTCTGCAGGAGAACAGGAAGCATTAGAGGGAATATTAGGTAAGGCTTCCGCAGACATTCCCTTTATTATTGAATGCGATGATGTTACGATCTCTGGCAAGTTGAACGCAAAGTATCTCCGTGAGGAATACGCCAGCCTTGAAGACTATGCCGATCAAGATGTGTACATACTCTGTAAAGTTGTGGGTATGGTGAGAAAAGATATGGTTGAAATCTTTGATCCGTTGAAAGACTTTATCCGCTTGCCGCGCACTATGCGCCGTCAGATGACAGCGAATGGAAAGTCTGTTGGACTTGATAAGATTTCCATTGAGGGCCCTGTCCTCAAGGTTGAAGTAATTGCCATCTATAAATAATCGAAGGAGGGAACTATGTCATGGCTATTATTCCAGACTTTTTCTTAAATGCAGTAGTTGCTCTTGGCATAGATGGAGGTGATGGAAAAAAGCACTGGATTGGAACGGGCTTTATCGTTGGACGGAAAGAAATTGACAATCCAAACCTTTCTACATATTACATCATCACCAATAAGCATGTTATTGAGCAAGAAAAAAACGTCTACGTTCGTTTCAATTCGCTTGGAGGGGAACTTGTTAAGGATTATCGAATTAACCTATATGACAGCATGAGCGTGCCTATGTTCTCCGCGCATCCGCATGATAAAACAGATATAATAGCACTGCAAATTCTCCCGCAAACACTTATTAATGACAAATCTATTTGGGGAGCATTTGATCTTGCTGACCATGCCCTGACACTTGAGCAGATGCAAAATACAGGTGTTAACGAAGGAAGCCTCGTGTATGCCTTGGGGTTCCCTATGGATTTAGTCGATCCAATCAAGGTTCCCATTTGTAGGCTTGGGTGTATTTCAAGAGTTACAGACGCATTCTTGTTGAAAAAGGGGGCTCCAATATTTCTGGTCGATGCACAAACCTTCCCAGGAAATTCTGGTGGTCCTATCGTGAGCAGGCCGGAACATATATCTATTGATGGAACGCCGAGCAATACCAGCGCAAACCTTATCGGTATTCTGAGCGAGTACATTCCCTACAGAGAAACGCTTTATAGCAGACAAACCGGACGAGACCGTATGATTCAAGAAGAGAATAGCGGCCTCACCATTGTTCATCCCGTCGATCGTATCAAAGAGGTTGTGGAACTTGAATGGGCGAGAATAGAGGCGCAGAAGAAGGCAGCGAACAATGTTGAAACTCTTCCTGCTCCACAAGCGAATAAGGAAGAGGTTGCTGTATGACACCAGAAATCAAACATCGGATCGGGCAGATACGCCGGGGTGAGGTTCCTGAAGGGTATGTAAAGAAAAGGAAAGTGGTAATTCCTCAACAATGGGGATTACCGCAGATTAAGGATATAGCATCAATTTCTTCAGGAAGTACTCCGAATCGAAATAATTCGGAGTATTGGAATGGAAATATAGCGTGGGTTACCACAGGCGAGCTTAGTAGCGGGCATGTTAATCATACTTCTGAACTGATAACAGTCAAAGCTGTCAAAGAAACAAAGATGCGGATATATCCACAAGGGACTCTTTTGATGGCCATGTATGGGCAGGGAAAGACGAGAGGTACCGTTGCTATACTTGAGATTGACGCAGCAGTAAATCAAGCCTGTGCGGCCATTACAGTAAAGGATGGGAAAAGCAAATTCCTCTTTTATCAGCTAAAAAATTCATATCAGGATATTCGTAAGTTAAGCAATACTGGAAATCAGGAAAACCTAAATGCAGATATCATTAAGACTTATCAAGTGCCATGGGCACCTGGTGAGGAGCAAGAAAGAATTTCTACCATCCTCACCACCCAGGACAAAGTAATTGAACTGAAAGAAAAGCGTCTTGCCGAAAAGCAGCGGCAAAAAAAGTATCTCATGCAGCAGCTTTTGACCGGCAAAAAGCGCTTGCCGGGGTTTTACGGGGCATGGAGCTTCCCAAAAGCAAAAGAACTATTTCAGAGCGTTTCTGATAAAGACCATAACGGTGATTTGGCTGTATTGTCTTCTACGCAAGACAGGGGTATTGTACCGAGGGATGAAGTGGATATTGATATAAAATATGACGCTTGTTCCTTAGTCAACTACAAAAAAGTTTCCAAGGGTAATTTTGTAATCAGCCTCCGCTCATTCCAAGGTGGTATTGAGTATTCTACTTATACCGGGCTTGTTAGTCCTGCTTATACAGTTTTATCTTCCAGAAAGGAAATATCCGACGGATACTATAAGCAGTTTTTTAAAAGTACGGATTATATTAACCGATTGAATGTCGCAGTTTATGGAATTCGAGACGGGAAGCAGATCAGCTATGAGGACTTCGGCCGTCTTCGGATACCATATCCACCTATTAAAGAACAAAACGCTATTGCCGAAGCCCTTTCTGCCGCTGACCGTGAAATCGACCTACTGCGACAGGATATCGAACAGGAAAAACAAAAGAAAAAAGCCCTGATGCAGCTGTTACTGACGGGCATTGCGAGGGTAAAAACATGACGGAAAAAGAAATACAGGAACATCTCCGCAAAGAACTGCTAAAGAAGATTGTAGACAATGGGCAGAACTATACGGAAAAAATGAAGTCTGATCTGAAAGAAATCATTGACCTCGGCAAATCTCCTGAGGAGATTTGTGAAGCAACTCTTGCCTATTTTGCTATGTGCAGATGGCAGTGAAAGGAGGTGAAAACGCATGGCAACCAATCCTCCCAGCGGCGACGGACATAGAAACGGTGCGGTAAAAGACCGTTCTCAGGCTTTCAACCCTGTTACAAAACAATGGGTAAAGCGAGACAGTGACACCGGTCGTTTTATGGATGTCAAAAAGGATGGCACTCCTTTTAAGGGAGTCCGCAAAGAAAAGTAAATCCAGAGGCAGGAGAGCGAGGCGGGATTTCCCGCCCCGCTAATCCTGCGTTTACTGATATTTCCGAAAGGAGGCAACCATGGACAAATCCCTATATTTAGAAAAGAATATCAGCCAGCAGCCGGCCATTGATCTGCTGCGGTCCATGGGCTATACCTACATATCCTCGGAGGACTGCGAGGCGCAGAGAGGCAGCCGATACCATGTGCTGCTGAAAGACATCCTCCGGGGCCAGCTGCGGCGGCTCAACCGCTATGCCTTCGCCGGTGCGGAAAACGAGTTCTCCGCCGGCAACATCGAGCGGGCTATGGAAGATCTGGACGAGCCTTTAACTGACGGCCTTGTTCGCTCCAGTGAAAAAATCTATGATGCCCTGTTGCTGGGCAAAAGCTATCCAGAGACTGTGGGAGAGGGCAAAACCCTCAGTTTCAACCTGAAATACATTGACTGGGAACATCCGGAGAACAATCTGTTCCATGTTACCGAGGAGTTTGCAGTAGACAGTCGGGACAAGTTCCACAACGCCCGGCCGGATATCGTGCTGTTTATCAACGGTATCCCCTTTGCTGTTATTGAGTGTAAAACGCCCCAGATCAGCGTAGAACAGGCCGTGGAGCAGAACATCCGCAACCAGCAAAAGGAGTATATCCCACAGCTCTACAAGTTTGCCCAGATTGTGATGGCGACCAATAAAAACGCCGTGAAGTATGCCACCACCGGCACGCCTAAAAAATTCTGGAATGTGTGGAAGGAACAGAACACCGCTTTTCTGGAAGGGGCACTGGCCCAGTATGTGACTGACCGCACTCCCACTGAGCAGGATCGGAATTTGATCTCTCTGTTCAGCAAAGAACGGGTTATAGAACTGATCCGGTACTTTGTTCTCTTTGACGCCAATGTAAAGAAGATTTGCCGGTATCAGCAGTATTTCGCCATCAAAGAGATTGTCAAGACCATTCAGCAGTCGGACGAAAAGGGTAACCGTCAAAGCGGCGTGATCTGGCACACCCAGGGCAGCGGCAAGAGCCTGACCATGGTTATGCTGGCGAAGTATATCTTAATGGAACTGTCCGACTGCAACCCGAAAGTGGTCGTTGTCACTGATCGCAAGGAACTGGATCGGCAGATCGCAGCTACATTTGCACACACCCGGCTCAATCCGGCCAGAGCCACCAGTGGACGGAATCTGGTGGAGCTGCTGAATAGCGGCAAGGCGGATGTGGTCACTACCATCATCAATAAGTTCAACACCGCTGAAAAAATGGAGCACAAGAACTTTTCACGGGATGTGTTCCTGCTGGTGGATGAAAGCCACCGCTCCAACTATGGTCTGCTGGCCACCAAAATGAGAACGGTGTTCCCCAACGCCTGCTACATCGGCTTTACCGGTACTCCTTTGATGAAAAAAGAGAAGAACACCATGGCGAAGTTCGGTAAGCTGATCCACAAATATACCATCAAGGACGGTGTGGATGACGGAGCCATTGTGCCGCTCATTTACGAAGGCCGTTTTGTGGAACAGAATGTGGATGAGGCTAATATAGATCTCTGGTTCAAACAGACTACCAAACGGCTCACGGAAGCGCAGCGGGATGACCTTTCACGGAAATGGAGCAGTATCCGCCGCCTAACCTCCACCGATGCTCGTATCAAGCGGATTGCTCTGGACATCAATGAGCACTTCATTGAAGGGTACAAAGATACCGGTTTTAAGGCTATGCTGGCCACTAACTACAAGCGGGATGCGATTCGGTATCTGGAGTGTTTTGAGCAATTTGGGGATTTGAACTGTGCCGTGGTGATCTCACCGCCTGATCTGCGGGAAAGTGTAGACGATATAGACGAGGGTGCCGACGATAAGGTCATTGCCTACTGGAATAAAATGATGAACCGCTACGGTGACGCAGATGCCTACGAAGAGGCAATGAAGAACCAGTTCTGCGCAGGAGACATCGATATTCTTATTGTGTGCAGTAAGTTGCTTACCGGTTTTGATGCCCCCATCTGCCAGGTGCTCTACATCGACAAAGAGTTGAAAGAACACGGCCTGCTCCAAGCTATAGCCCGCACCAATCGTCTGTATGAAGGCAAGGACTACGGCCTCATTGTGGACTACCGTGGACTGATTGAAAAGTTGGATACCGCTATGGATCTGTACAGCGGTGCCGGGCTGGAGAACTTTGACAGCGGAGACCTGAAGTGTGTTGTGGTGGATGTCATGTCGTCTGTGGCTGGCCTGCGGGAAGCCTATACTCGGTTGACAGAATTGTTTGCAGACTTGAAAAATCCACGCGACACCGAAGAAGTGGAAGTTTTTCTTGCTGACGATAAGAAGCGAGAGAACTTTTATAATCTCCTCTGTGCTTTTGGCAAAGCGTTGAATATGGTGCTGAATGCGGAACAGGCGTATGCAGCCATTCCGAAAGATGAATTGAAGCAGTATCAAAACACTTTTATCTTTTTTTCCAAGGTGCGCCGCAGCGTGAAAATTCGGTACTGCGATGCCATTGATAACCGGGAATATGAGCCACTGATGCAAAATCTTCTGGATACACACCTCTCCGTAGCTGGTCTGAAACAGATTGCCAGCCCCATCGATATTCTGAGCAAAGATGACTTTGAACGAGAATTAGAGGAATTAGGTTCGCTCCGTGCAAAGGCAGATGCTATTACCAGCAAATTGACCCGCAGCATCAGCGAAAAGTATCAGGAAAATCCTGCCTATTACGACAGTTTCTCCAAGCGTATCAAGGACGCATTGGAGCAATACAAGGAAAAGGTGATCTCTGAGTCCGAATATCTGGCAAAGATGCGTACCATCATGGAAGACTATCACGCCGGAAAAAGCACCGTGACCTATCCGGAATCCATTAAGAATAATGTACACGCCCAGGCGTTTTACGGTGTTCTGTCAGCAGTATTCGACGAAGCGAAGGAAGCGGAAGTTTCTCCTGATTTTGTTGCGGAGATTGCGGAAGAGATTACAAAAATTGTGGCCAATCACAGTCAAGTGGACTGGACCAACAACAAAACAATCCACGACCGAATCTCGCAGGATATTGATGACCTTTTTTATGACTACGAGAAAGAACGGGGATTAAAACTGTCTTTTGACACCATTGATAAGATCATCGAAAATGTCAAAACAGTAGCACTTCGGAGGTTTTGACAGCAATGGCACAGAAAAGAATCGTCGTATATGAAAACAACGAGATCCACTACCTGCTGGAGCAGAAGCAGGTAAAAAATCTCAATCTGCGGGTTCATAAGGATTGTAAGGTTTATGTTTCGGCTAATCCAGATGTCCCTGCTGAAAAGGTTGACGATTTTGTGGTGAGCAAAGGGGCCTATATTCGCTCAGCACAAAGAAAGTTTCGTGAGATGGCGCAGTATGCCCCTCAACCCAAGCAGTATGTCAGTGGAGAGACTTTCTATCTGCTGGGCAGAGGAATCCGCCTGAAAGTGGAGAACAATATACGGGACGCAATTTCCTCTGATGGGATATATCTTCGTCTTTGTGTGAAAGACACGGAAGACTTTGCAAAAAAGCAAAAGATGGTGACCCGTTACCTGGATGAGCAGTGTCGATCCATTTTCGGTGAAATTATTTTGGAGACCTACCCCGTATTCCAAAAATATGGGGTGCCGATGCCAGAACTGCGGATTCGGAATATGGAGACCAGGTGGGGATCTTGTCTGGCCAAAAAGGGAATTGTTACGCTGAATAAGAGGCTATTGGAAGCCCCACGCAACTGTATCGAATATGTTGTGATGCACGAGTTTTGCCACTTCGTTCACCCCAATCATTCAAAGCAGTTCTATGCGTTCCTAACGATGCTGATGCCGGACTGGAAACAGAGGAAAGAGGCCCTGGATAAAAGCGTAACTTTCTGGTTGTGAAATTCTGTAAGCACATCCGGCAGAATAACGAAGTTGGTACTCCGTTCAAAGAATTGCAGCAAGTTTTACCGGGGCTTGATCGAAACCAAATCCGCGTTTTGATGAGAGAATTGCGTGAAAGCGGGAAGGTTTTCTGCGAAGGAACAACAAGTGCCGCAAGGTGGTTTGCGTCCAAATAATCCAAAATACTAACGAATCTTGGAACCAACTTGGAACTGACTTGGGACCAACTTTGAACTAACTTGCGACCTAATCAGCAAAGTGCGTGCTGACGATTAAAGCGGATGGCGGATCTCATAAATCTGGGAGCAAGCAGGCGGTGCGGGACGCGAAAAAGAACTCCATTTTGGAGAAGTGTGCCGTTCCGCTGCTGCGCCTCCGTACAGACGGCAGTGGGGAAAAAGAGAAAATCAGAAATGCGCTAAAGAGGGATTGATTATGCCGCGAATTACTAGAAACGCAATCAGATGCAAAAAATGTGGAGATGTCATCGAAAGCAAAACCGTCCATGATTTCAAGTTTTGCAGCTGTGGCTCGTGCGCTGTGGATGGCGGCCACGATTACCTTCGCAGGTGTGGAAATCTTGGGGATTGGGAAGAAATGTCCGAAGCAGAAAAGGTTGAGGGCAACACACATTGACTTAGACTTAATTTTAATCATGGGAAGTTGGTGACACCATGCCCCTTATCATCGTTCGCAACGACATCACGAAAATGCCTGTGGACGCCATTGTCAACGCGGCCAAGGAGTCCCTGCTGGGCGGAGGCGGGGTGGATGGGTGCATCCACCGGGCGGCGGGGCCGGAGCTGCTGGCCGAGTGCCGACGGCTTGGCGGCTGCAAAACCGGCGACGCCAAGATCACAAAAGCCTATCGTCTCCCCTGCCGGTATGTGATTCACACTGTGGGGCCTGTGTGGCGAGGCGGCGGGCATGGCGAGCGGGAGCAGCTGGCCTCCTGCTATCGGACGAGCCTGGCGCTGGCCCAGGCGCACAACTGCGAAACGGTGGCGTTCCCGCTGATCTCCTCCGGAATCTTCGGCTACCCCAAGGATCAGGCGCTGCGGGTGGCGGCGGACACCATCGGCCAGTTCCTGCTGGGCAGCGACATGACGGTCTACCTCGTTATTTTCGACCGCAAGGCCTACCAGATCAGCGGCAAGCTGTTCGCCGACATTGCCGAATACATCGACGACCACTATGTGGACGCCCACACCGACACTCGCCGGGAGCGCCTACGCGGGAGCTTTGACCTGCAAAGCCAGCCGCTGAGCGTCTACGAGGATGCCGCACCGCAGTACGCTTCGGCTTCCGTGGCCTCAGGCAACCTGGACGATCTGCTGGCGCATCTGGACGCCGGATTCTCGGAGACCCTGCTGAAGCTCATTGACCGCAGCGGCAAAAAGGATTCTGAAATCTACAAAAAGGCCAATGTGGACCGCAAGCTATTCTCCAAAATCCGCAACAATCCGGACTATAAGCCCTCCAAGTCCACGGCCATCGCCTTTGCCATCGCCCTGGAGCTGAACCTGGACGAGACCCGCGACCTCATCGCCCGGGCGGGCTATGCCCTCAGTGCCAGCAGCAAATTCGATGTGATCATCGAGTATTTCATCGGGCGGGAAAAGTATGATATTTTTGAAATAAACGAGGCGCTGTTTGCCTTTGATCAGAGCTTGTTGGGGGCATGAGGATAATGAAAAATCAAATGGATTGGGATTTCTTCTTTCGGCAGTTGACCGCCGGCATGAACATAGATGAAGCCTGCTTTTATTTCAGTGATGACCCCAATGAGGAAGAACATTATCTCGGCTACTTACCACAGTACGACAAGCCGTACTGGGTAGGTTACTGCGATGTAGACGGCGGATGTGAATTTGATACAGCGGAAGAGCTTGTTCAGGCGAAAATTTTTAACGGAAAAAGTCTTAAGGAGCGCTGGAGCCGTGTTGTAATTTGCAGCATTGAGGGCTTAGGTTATGAATACTGGCTAAGCAGCTTCGATCATGTGCCGACAGAGCCAGAATGTAATTCAAAATCATAAGAGCGCAAAATATGAGCTTTACCTGTTATCCCGAAAGCATCCGCCCACTAAAAAGCGGAAAATAGATAAAAGGAGCCACAATGTCATGGATATGCAACGAGCGAAAGAACTGCTAACCATTTTAGCAGACGGCACCGATCCCTTGACCGGCGAGGTCTTGCCGGACGACCATGTATGCAACAAAGGCGAGATCGTTCGCGCACTGAACTGCGCCGTGGAGGCGTTATCTCGCAAGCGGAAAAAACCGCTGCCCGAAAACACTGGAAAGCCGTGGACAGAGGAGCTGGATCAAGAGCTGTGCCGTTTGTTCGGCGAGGGCATGAAGAAGAAAGACCTCTGCGCACACTTTGGCCGCACGCCCGGCGCAATCGAGTCTCGCCTGCAGCGGCTGGGGAAAATGTAAAAAATGTCGCCCCACAGGCGACCAAACCCTCCTTCGGCTGCGCTACAATGAGAGCGCAATCAAACGAAGGAGGGTTTTCATTATGACAGAATTGGTTTTCATCCTGGATCGCAGCGGCTCCATGGCAGGGCTGGAGGCGGACACCATCGGCGGCTTCAACTCCATGATCGCGAGGCAAAAACAGGAGGCGGGCGAGGCCCTGGTCTCCACCGTGCTGTTTGACAATGAGAGCACGGTCATCCATGACCGTCTGCCGCTGGGCGAAGTGCCGCCCCTGACAGAGAAGGAGTACTTCACCCGCGGCTGCACGGCGCTGCTGGACGCTGTGGGCGGCGCCATCCACCACATTGGCAACATCCACAAGTACGCCCGCCGGGAGGACGTGCCGGAAAAGACCATGTTCATCATCACCACCGACGGCTACGAAAACGCCAGCCGCCGCTACGATTACG
>OGYC01000927.1_pt1 | contig 27683 bp, 17 predicted proteins | sample 1576461 | NCBI WGS metagenome assembly OGYC01 (sample SAMEA3541569, study PRJEB24748) | human gut metagenome | biome: human gut; feature: human-associated habitat; material: faeces | place: China | collected 2012 | reverse complement strand
CGCGTCGCCGACGGTCGCGACCATCAGCGAGTCGGCAAGGCCGACGGCGATGGCCAGCATCTGCTCGAGCAGCAGCGGCCACATCAGCGTGACAAGCTGGCGGTTTGTAAATAATACATTCTTGTTTCCCGGCAGGGAAACGGGATTGTCAGCCATGGACTATTCTCCTTTTTTATCCTTTGCGGGCTGTATCATATGCCTTTTTGCCTGCTTTGTCAACTTTGTCAAACAATTGTCAGGTAAGGGCAGATCGCTTCACGCCATGCGTGCAGCAGCATCTCCTTCGTCCAGCGCGCGTTTGCGGGCGAAGTGGAGGGCAGCTTGACCGCCTCGCGTCCCGTCATCGCGCGGCAATACTGATTGTAGCTTTCATACGACGCGCCGCCGTTGCAGAAAATCGCCCGAATGTCCGCCGCATCCAGGATCACGCGCAGATCGTTCGGCACAACATTTGTGATACTCGCGTCCGATGAGCCCACGATCTCGCACGAGCCGATGGTATCCCACATGGCAACGCCATGGCGCAGGGCGAGGGACCTTTTCTCCTCCACCGTCCCCGGTGTCTCCTCGCCGAAGATCGCCGCGAGCGTCGGCCAGAAGCGATTCTGAGGGTGCGCATAGAAAAACGCCGCCTGCCGCGACTTGACCGACGGGAACGAGCCCAAAATGAGCACGCGCGCGTTTTTGTCGTACAGCGGCGGAATATTGTGGATCTCCCTGCTTTTTTCCATTCTCTCTCCCCCTTTTGCGATATGGTATCACATTTCCCGCTCGGGTGCCAGCGCCGTCCGCCGTTTTTCTTACATTCCGCCGCAGACACCCACTTTCTTTTTCCGCCGGAGCATGATATGATAGAAAAAACAGCAATTCTCCCGCTCAGAAAGAAGGTTTTTATGAAAGACGACGACAACAGCATTCTGCTTCTGGAAAAGGGCAAGCGCGGTCTGCTGCAGATCATCTTCGGTCGCACCGGTATCATCATCGTCTCGCTCATCGTGCAGATCCTGTTCCTCTTCCTCGCTTTCTATAAGCTCGAAGGGGCAATGCCCTACTTTTGGGGCGGCAATACGCTGCTCTCGGCAGCCATCGTGCTGTCGCTCTTCGGCAACGACGACAACCCGACCATCAAGCTCACGTGGTTTTTCATCCTCTCGGTCCTGCCGGTCTTCGGGCTCATTTTGTATCTCTACATCCGCACCGACCTCGGCCACCGGCTGATGATCCGGCGCTACAACGACATTCAGGCGCAGACGAAGGACCTCATTCCCTCCCCCGCCGCCTGTCAGACAGCGGACCTGCCGCCCGAAACGCAGGGGCTTGCCGCGTATCTGGAGCGCTGCGGCTTTCCCGCCTACCGGAATACGGATGCCGAATACTTTCCGCTCGGCGACGACGCGTTCGGCGTGATGCTCGACGAGCTGAAGAAGGCCGAGCACTTCATCTTCCTTGAATATTTCATCGTGAGTGAGGGCTATATGTGGGGCCGCATCCTCGAGATCCTCACCGAAAAGGTCAAGCAGGGCGTAGAGGTGCGCTTCATGTACGACGGCACCTGCGCCGTCGCCCTGCTGCCCTACTCCTATCCGGAAAAGCTCCGCAAGCTCGGCATCGCCTGCAAGATGTTCGCTCCCCTGCGTCCGTTCGTTTCCACGCACTACAATTACCGCGACCACCGCAAGATCCTGGTCATCGACGGCAAGGTCGGCTTCACGGGCGGCATCAACCTCGCGGATGAGTACATCAACCGCGTCAAGCGCCACGGCCACTGGAAGGACACGGCCATCGCCCTGCGCGGCGACGCCGTGCGAAGCCTGACGCTGATGTTCCTTCAGATGTGGGACAACAACGAGCCGCACTTCGACCCGGGCGCCTATTCCCGCTATCTCGACATTCCTCAGCCGCCGCGCACATCGAAGGGCTACGTCATCCCCTACGGCGACAGCCCCCTCGACCGCGACCTTGTCGGCGAGATGGTCTATATGGATATCATCAACCGCGCCAACCGCTATGTCCATATCATGACGCCGTATCTCATCATCGACAACGAGATGATCACCGCGCTCACATATGCCGCGCAGCGCGGTGTGGAGGTCCGGCTCATCCTGCCCCACGTGCCGGACAAGGAGGTCGCGTTTTCGCTGGCGCACACCTATTACCGCAGACTGATCGACAGCGGCGTGCAGATCTACGAGTACGAGCCCGGCTTCGTCCACGCAAAGGTCTTTGTCAGCGACGACCGCAAGGCCGTTGTCGGCACCATCAACCTGGACTACCGCAGCCTGTACCATCACTTCGAATGCGCGGCTTATCTCTACGATAAGCCGGAGATCGCCGACATCGAGCGTGATTTTGAGCAGACGCTCCGTCAATGTGTGCGCGCGGACCGCGCCCTTCTCAAATCCGACCCGCTGCTGCGCAAGCTGACGGGCGCCTGTATGCGCGTCATCGCACCGCTGCTGTAACAGGCAAAATGCCCACGCCCTGCGACCGAAAGGCCGCAGGGCGTTTCTTCTGTGGTTCAGACCTCAAGCTGCTCGAGCGCGTCGCGCACCTTGCCGCACTCGCGGCGGACCGCGGCGTAGAGCTCCGGGTCAGTGGGTAGCGTGTCGCTGCCCCGCAGGGCCTCGGTCATCTCAGAGCTGACCGCCGCCAGCGCGCCAAAGCCGAGATTCAGCGCCACGCCCTTGAGCGTGTGCACCGCGCGGAAGGCGGTCGGCGCGTCGTTCGCGGCAACGGCAGCGCTCAGATTCTGCATACTGTCGTCGCCCGGGAACATTTTCAGGAAGCGGGCAATGCGCTCATCGCTCTGGAACCGGGTCTTCGCCTCCGTGTAGTCGCCGCCTACCGTGCTGTAAAATTCATTCAGCTTCATCGTCATTTTTCTCTCTGTAAATTGCTACGCAGTCTTTTTTTGCTTTCGCTTTATACATGGCAAGGTCCGCCTTGCGAATGGTCTGTGAAATGCGGCCCTTGACAAACGCGCCGCCGATGCTCGCACTGATGTGCAGCTGCGGATACTCCGGGATGTCGATGCTGTCCATCGCCACGCGAATGGCCTGCAGCTTCTTTTCCAGGATGTGGCGCGGCAGATCGTGAAACAGCAGGAAGAACTCGTCGCCGCCGTAGCGCACGAGTTTATCGTCACCGCGGATCTTCGACTTGATAGCCTGCGCCGTGCGGTAGAGCGCCGCGTCGCCGGCAAGGTGGCCGAAGCGATCGTTGATCGTCTTGAAGTTGTCCATATCGATCATGGCAAAGGCAAATTCGCCGTTCAGATTCTTCAGCCGCTCGTCGTAATAGCGGCGGTTATAGACCTTTGTGACCGAATCCATGTAGACCTGTCGGTTGCGCATCAGCAGTTGACTGAGCACGCTCTCCTGCGCGCCCTCGTCAAGAATATCATCGCCGTGCAGATGATTGGCCAGCTCGAGCGAATACGGCAAGCCGTCCACCTCAATGTAGGAGGCGAGCACGTAAAAAACATCGTTTTCGCGCGTTTCGATCTTCGCAAGCGACTTCTTCGTGCGCACGACCTCCTGCGAAACGCAGCGCTCACAGCGAAATGGCTTGTTCCAAACCGCGTAGCAGTGCTCCTTCTTGCCGATCGCGCCGTCTCCCTCCCTGAGCTCCATACAGATGCTCGGGTCTACAAGGCGGGCAACGTCGAACATTTGCCGGTAACCGCGCAGAACGCCGTCGACCTGTGCGCGCGTGATGCGCAGCACGCCGTCGTCCTCCGCCATGACCGGCGTCATCTTCTGCGCGGGGCGCTCATGCGCAAGGCGCTCGCTCAGCTCCGTCAGGCGGCGGTAGTTGAAGTCGATACTGCGCACCTGTCCCATCAGTGAGCTGCATCGTCCGGGCTCGGATACGGACCACACAAGCATCACCGCAAGCTGGCACCAGCGCTTTTTCCCCTCGAGGACGATCTCCGCTTCGATCTCGAAATACGTTTCATCCGCCGTCATGCCCTGTATGCGCTCGCGCACAGAAGCGATCAGATCGGGCGAAATAACAGTTTTAAGCTCCGCGCAGTCCAGCGGATCGACCATCAGGCGCGGCAGGCCCGTCAGCCTGACCGCTCCTGCCGACAGCGCCAGCGCAGACGGCTGTGCCGTATACTCAAACCATATCTCCTCCGTCAGCTCGCTGAAGAACTTGCGCTTGCTGTGCTCCTCCTCCAACTGCGCGGCAACGCGCGTGTCGGAGTCTCCAGTGCCGTTATAGAGTTCCTCCACCACGCGGCGCGCGGCGCTTTGATGCGGGTCTGCGATGAAGTCGACCTTCAGCTCCTGCACCAGCCGGTGCTCGATCTCATGCAGGCATTCAAGCAGCAGCGGGTTGAAGCTGCCGCAGTCGCCCGCATCGAGCATGGACATGGCCTTTTCGTTGGAATAGGCCTCCTTGTAGCACCGCTTGCTCGTCAGCGCGTCGTAGGCGTCCGCGAGCGAAACGACCTGCGCCGCAATGGGGATCTCGTCGCCCCTGAGCCCGTCGGGATAGCCGTCGCCGTTCCAGCGCTCGTGGTGCCAGTGGCAAATTTCGATGGCATACTTCACCAGGCGCTCGTTCTGGTAGATGGGCAGCTCGGTGATGATCTTCGCACCCAGCATCGTATGGCGCTTGACGATCTCATACTCCTCGGCCGTCAGGGGGCCTGGCTTGGTCAGTATCTCCGATGGGATCTGGAGCTTGCCGATGTCGTGCAGCTCCGAGGCCATGCGGATCGCCTCAACGTCCGCCTGCTCCAGATGATAGCGGTCGGTCTTCTCGGCAAGCCGCTGCAAAAGCAGCCCCGTCGCAAGGCCGACGTGCGCCATATGCGTGCCGTCCTCCGCGCCGTGGGATTCCACCGCATGGCCCAGGATGGCCACGAGCAGCTCGTTGTTTTTCTCCTTCTGGTAGAAACGTTCGGTCACGATGCTCATCAACTGCTGTTTTTTCGTATGCAGCAGGGCGGTGTTGATGATGCGCCGCCGCACCACGCTCGGAACGAAGGGGCGGCTCACGTAGTCCGCCGCGCCGAGCTTGAAGGCCTTGTCGATATAGGCGCTGCCCTTCTCCGCCGAGATCATGATGACCGGCACCTCTTTGATAAAGCCCGTCTCGTTCATGTAGGCCAGCACCTCAAAGCCGTCCATCTGCGGCATCACGACGTCCAGCAGCAGCACCTCGATCTCTCCCCGGTGCGCCTGCAGAGCCGCGACAGCCTCTTTTCCGTCCGACACCTCAAGGATGCTGAAATCATGCTCAAGCATATCCACCAGAAGCGCGCGATCCAGCTCCGAATCATCTGCAATCAATATTTTTCTTTGATTCATCCGGTCCTCACCTCTTCGCCTGTCTTCCGTTGTTCTGTTGTCAAACCGCTTTCGTGGTGCTCATCTTCCGGTCGCCGGCGCATCTGTGCCGCCGGACTCTGTGCCGCTCCCGCCGCCCGGCGTGCCGCTGTTCGTCACATCGTTGATGCACCTGACGTCAAAGCACGACGACGCCAGCACCGTCCCCGCCGTGTCCGTCACATCAAAGCTGACGGCAAAGCGCCGGTCCGTATTGGAAAACGCCACTTTGAGCTCCCGGATCTTCAGTCCGCGCGGGTAGGACTTTGCGCCAAGCAGCTGCTTTTTCTCGCTGTCTGACTGCATCACGATCTGTCCGGTGTCCTCATCCACCTGAAAAAAGCTCCCCTGCTCGTCGCTTTCCACGCTGCCGATATCCTTGATAAAGACCTTTCCGCCCGCGCTTGTCACGCCGCTGCAATAGCGCAGCTTGTCCGCGATGGCGGTCGTGACCGTGGAGCAGAGCATCTGCGCCTGTGAATCGGCCATCGACGTGCGGTAGGTCTGCACCGCGAAGCGGACGCCCACCGCGAGCAGCGAGCTGATGAGCATCAGCACCACCAGCGCGCAGAGCATTTCCGTGAGCGTCATACCGCTTTGGCTGCGCAGCTTTTTCATGGTGCGCTCACCTCCGCCCCGGCGGTCCCGGCCGTGTAATAATGATAGTCGTTATAGGTATAGAGCTTCACGCTGCCGCTCGACTCTATCGGCAGCGTTCCGCTGCCGGTCAGTTTGACGGTCGCATCGGCTTCGCTCGTCGTCTTCTCGTCTGCCGCTCCCGCCGTGCCGACGGTCGTATACCGAAACGAAATATCCGTATTGCGGGTCTTTGCGTTGATCTTCTCCGCCGAAACAGCGGCGGTGGCTAAGAAGGCAAAGGCCAGCGCCGCGATCAGCACGGACACGAGCGACTCGATCAGCGTTTCGCCGCGCTTATCCTTCAGCTTGTTCACTGTTTGCCTCCTTGATGCCCTTGGTGATCTTGGCCCCGCTCCAGTTGATGGCGGTGATGTGCTTCTCAATTTTCGTTCCGTTCTCTTCGGATATGCTGCCGCCCGCAGGCGATTCATCTTTCTTACTTACAGCGCCTTTCATAGTAAGCGTCATCCGGCAGTCCTCTGCCGCGCTGCTCTCCGTCCCGGCTCTCTCCTGTCCGTCCGGCGGAAGGAGCGACAGCTTGACCGTAATATTGGCGGTATCCTCGTCCATGGTGAACTCCGCCTGTACGGTTTGGAGCCCATCTTCTTCGCCTTCAATAGGAACATCGACCTTGATCGTGTCCTGACAGCCCGCGACCGACGCATACCGTGCGCCCTCGTTCTTATTGTCTTCAATGCCTACTGCCAGCCACGCTTTCATAATGCCGGTGAATTTTCCCGGGGCAAGCGTTGTCTTTTCTTCCTTCGGAACATATGTCCCTGTACCATCATCCTTCGTATAGGTCGTTACTTTTTCCCACACCCGCGTATAGCTCTCCTGCAAAATGCTGTCGCGGATGAGCTCGGCAGCGGAGCTGACGGTCAGGTAGTTCTGCTGGGCCTTGCGGTCGTTGCGCAGGTGGTGGGCGGCGTTGGTCGCCGCTGTCAGGATGAGCGCGCTGATGACCGACGCCAACAGCAGCAGCAGGAGGGCCATCAGGATGGATTCACCGCGCTCGTTTTTCAGTTTTTTCATCCCAATGGCCTCCTTTCATCTGCATCTGTTTCATTCATCGTCCGCCGAAGCGGTGCCCGCCTCATATTTCGGCCTGAAGACGGTGTCGACGTACAGCGGACTCGTCAGGCTGGGTTCCCAGCTATCGGGATCGCTCAAATTGCCAAAGCTGCTGCCCTCCGGCAGGGCCGTCTTCAGCGCTTCCAGCAGCTCTTCCGAAATCGTCGCCGTTGCGCCGTACTTGACCGTGCTGTCGACGATCTTTTGGCCGTCCGGTCCCGCAAACGTTGCCGTCACCTGCGTATCCGCCTCCGTCAGCGTGTAGGGGATGCTCAGCTCATACTTTGCACCTGCTGCCTCCGCGCGGCGGTCGGTCAGCGTGACGATGAGGGTGATCTCTCCCTGCTGCCCGCCGCGGACGGTCAGGGGCAGGAGGGTGTCCTTGCCGTTCTCGCTCACTGTGCCGACGGTGACGGTGTACTTGCTCTGATCGGTCAGAACATCATAGCTTTTCTCCTGCGTTCCGCCGGTGGCTGTCGTTTCCTTCGCCGTCACGGTAATACCCGTCACGTCGAAGCTGCTCAGCTTTGCCTTCTGGCCGCGGCCGTAGAGGAAGAGCGTGCTCTCACACGCGGGCGCAGCGGTGCCGTTATCGGGGTAGGTCTTCTTCGCGGGTCCGGCAGCGGACGTCGCGTTTTCCTCGTACCAGCCCTTCAGGTCCCTGGCGAGCTTGCCCTCGACGTACTGCGGATCATCCGCGTTTGCCGCGTTCGCCGTGTTTGCGATACCGAGAACGCCCTGCTGGGAGACCGTCACGCCCAGCACGTTTGTGCCGGTGTAGGTCTTGCCGCCCAGCGTGACCGTCGCCGTGACATGAATGCTGGTCTCGCCCTCGCTCACGCCCTTGATCTTGGTCGTAGAGTCGGCGCCGACGCTGCTCGCCGTGGCGATCTTCTCGTCATCGCTGACGAGCGCCCATACGATATTGCTCGTGACCGGTTCGTTCCTGCTGTTCAGCGCCTGCAGCGTGACCTCGGTCGCATCGCCCACATATTCGTCGACGATGGCGGGGGTAAGTGTCACGTTCAGCTCTGCCGTAACGGTAAGCGTCAGGCGCGCGGTATAGGTCTTGTTGTCCTTTGTGAAGGTCGCCGTGACCTCGACCGCGCCGGGGGCCTTGCCCTCGAGCACAACGTTGAACGCGGGCGTTGTCCCGCTTACGACGCTCTTCACGCTGGCCGACGCAACGTCGCTTTCCGTCGCGCCGTTGCCGTAGGTAAAGATCACGTTTTCCACGTCGTTTGCATCAAGCGTCAGGCCCGTGTTATTCAGCACGAGCTGCGTTTCGATCTGCGACTTGCCCGCCGCCTGAACGTAGTCCGCGATGAGGTCGAGCGTGGTGATGCCGTCCTTCCAGAACATACCGACCTTGGGCCAGCGGCCATAGTGCAGGTGGACGGTAGCGCCGAAGATATCCGTCTGCGTCAGCACCGTCGGGAAGGGGTAATCCTGGCCCCGCAGCTCGCTATCGCTGCCGGGGAAGCTGTACTTGCCGTGGATCGAGGCGTTGTTTTCCTCGACGGAGACCCAGTCGAAAGGACCATTCTGCACGTTCTGATTCAGCGCGTCCTTGAAGGTTTTGTAAGAAGAAGGCAACCACCAGTCGGCATTGTTCTCCGTCTTGATCAATCCTGCTCTGCCGGTTTGTTCGGACATCTGCGCATAGGTCAGGCCGGTAAGACCGTTGAGGCTACTGCTTTTTGCATCGTTCGCATTGGTGAAAAACTCCTTCAAATATCGCATATCACCCTTGAGCATCGCTTCAGCATAGCCATTTCTCCCCATGATAGAGGCCAATGAATAATAATCACTCCACCGATTGGAATTGTAGCATTTGGAGACCTTATTGGTATCTACGACTCCCTCGGTGATGCTGCTAAGATAGTAGCAATTTGTGATCGTTGCCTGCACGTAATTCTGGCGGTCTGCCGCGCCGCCGATAATGGAAACGGCCATGATCGTGCCTTCCATGGTGGGGAACTTGACATAGGTGTAGCAGTTCACAAATTTAGGCTTGCCATCCGAGGAGGCCGTCGCTTGGCCTGTAAAATTCGTAAAGTTGGCCGAAAATCCGCTGCCACCCACACCGCCGACATAAACATAGGTCCCAGGGATATCGTCGTCCGCATTTCCGTTTCCTTTGGAATTCGACCACTTGACCTGCTTTGCAACGCTGCCGTCGCAGAACTCAGTGTTCGTAGCATCTCCTACAGCGATCCGTTCTTTCAGCGTCTCTTCACCGACAGAGATGCTGCCGCCGGTATAGCAGCTTGTCGCTGTATCACGCAAGCCGCCCACAAGTCCGCCGACACGGACGAAGTTTCCCCATCTCGCCGCATTCAGGCCGCCCTTCACACGTGACGTACCGCCCTTGCTGACATCTCCCCAGCGGTGAGTGCAGTTGATCTGAATATCCGCCACCGCGGAGCAGTTCCTCAAATCGACATTGGAAACGCCGATCAGTCCGCCCACCACAGCCTCGCCCAGACGCAGCTTGTTCTTGCTGTTGTCCTGAATGCTGTAGCCCGCGATCGCGCAGTTATTGATCGTACTCTTTTCTGCCGATGTATTGTTCGACGCATAGTCATAGGCAATACCGACCAATCCCCCCAATGCGTAGGAGGTCTGATAGGTTGCCGGGTCAGACCTGCCGTTCTCATACTTGTATGGCGTGGGCTTGGAGCTGCGCTGAATGATCGAATCATTGTCGCTGTAGAGCACGATGTTGCCGATCTCAGCGCCCACTGTCGTACCGAACAGCCCGACATTATAGCAGTAGGACTCGATCTGGATATTCTTGATGTAATAGTTTCGGCCGTCGTAATTCCCGCCAAACCAGTTGTAAAGGATGAGCTCGTAGTTGTCTCTGCCCGTATCCTTCTCAGAATAGTAGACCGCGCCCGCGATGGGGTGGAGCTTAGCATTTTTCGTGCCGTCTGTCGGAGCAGACAGGTCCGTACCGTTGACATCGTGCGTCTGCTTCCACGTCTGAATAGGACGCGGACCGCCGTCGTTGCCTCTGAGCGAATCCTCCTTCGACTGCTGCTTTCCGCTCCCTGTCACCGTTGCGTACTGCAAATACGGGAAGGTCTTGTAATTCGTGCTCGTCACGTCCGCCGTGGTACTGCCCTTGCCGTTACTATAGCTCCAGTTGATGAACTGCAGCTGCTCCACGGAGCGCACCTGATAGGCGAGTTCTTCCGTGCCGGGGGTCTTATTCGCGCCCGGTTCCTTCTCATCGACATAGCTGTAGCTGTTGGCGAAGAAGGGGTTGAGCAGGAACCGGAACGTCAGCTTCGTGTTGCTGCCCGTGTCCTTCTGCGTCAGCGTCCACTGGCCGTTGGCCGTCTTGCTCGAGAGCAGGCGCATCCGATCTGCGCCCTCGCCGGTCTGATAGGTGACGAACCGGTAGCCCGGCACCTGCTTTTCGAGCTCCGCTGCCGCGCTGCCCGCCGTCTTGCCGGTCGAGGCAGTCCCCAACTCGAAGGTGCCGGAATCACTCACGCCGCTGAGCGGAAACAGGACCGCTTTCAGCTCCGGCTCATTTTCCGTATCCTTCCAGTAGTAGCCGTAGCCGTAGTCGGTGATCTTGCCGCCGTCGTCGTGCGCCTCGCACAGGCTGCTGTCCGCCTTCTGCTGCACGCCGTCCTCAAAGCCGATGAAGGAGAAATGGTAGCCGTCGTTCGAGCCGCCCTCTTCCTTCTCCCAGTAGATCACGCCGAGGGTGCCGAGGTCCGCGTCCGTGACCCAGTCGCCGTAGTGCGTGCGCGCGCCGTCGCGCCCGGTCACGCTGCTGGGATAGGGATAGACTGCCTTTTCGGTCCCGTCGATCGCGGTGTTCGGGTGGTTGACGGAGTGCGCCGCATCAGCGATCGCGCCGAAGCCGTCAAGTCTCAGCTTCGCAAGCTCCTTGCTCGACAGGCCCGCCGCGCCGGAAACCGTGACGTCGGCGTCATAGTCGTAGAGGTAGACCTTCCCCGCGAAGGTGTAGGTGCCGCCGGTGAGGAAATAGCAGTTATTCAGGCTGCCGCTCGCGGGGGCAAAGCCATAGGTAGCCGCGCCCGCGGAGGTCATCGCCGTCGCGCAGTAGCTGTCGCGGATGGTGCCGACATTGCCGCCCGCAAAGCCCGCGATGGTCACGTTGCCGCTGACCTCCATGACGTTGATGGCCGCCAGCGCGTAGCTCCGGCGGATCTGGCCGCCGTTGCCGCCGACAAGTCCGCCGATGCTCAGCGACTGCACGAGGTTGCCCGTGCCCTTGATGAGCGGCGTGACCGCGCTGCTGGCGCGGATCGCGCCCGCGTTGAAGCCCACGAGCCCGCCGACGTAGGACGTCGAGCCGCTGTAGGCATAGCCCGTGAGGTTATAGCCGGAAACGGCGCAGTTGGAGATGACGCCGCCCGTCTGATTCCAGCCCGCAAGCACGCCGACATACACCGTGTTGAGCTGGACCGTAGAGGTCACCTTCGCGGTGGGAGCCTTGCTGTTGACAGAGCCATCCGCGTTGTTCATCGGTACGTCCGTCGTGATGATGATATTGCTCAGCGTGCCGGTGTTGTAGCCGAAGAGACCGACGCAGGTCTTCCCCGCGAAGGAAACGCCGGTGATCTGATAGCTGCTGCCGTTGTAGCTGTAGCGGAAGGGCTGCGCCGCACTTGCGCCGATCGGCGTCTGCTCGCTGACGGACTTGCCGTCCTTGCCGCCCTTGCCGAAGTTTTTCCAGTCATAGCGACTGTAATCAATGTTCGTGCCCTGCACGAAGGCCGTGTTCCCGGCAAACAGGCTATCATCTTTGACGTATTCGTCGTAATATGCGCTCAGTGCGTTCAGCTGGCGCGCAGTGCGCACCTCGACCCGCTCCGGCGTGTCGGGTACGTCGCTATCCGTGCCGGGAGCGGCCGTGTTCGCAAAGTGCGGATTATAGTAGAAGGTCTTGTCGCCCTCCGCCACGGTCAGCTTGGTGTAGAAGCTGTTGCCAACTCCCATCTCCTGCACCAGCTCGGCAGGCAAGGGAAGCAGATAATAGGTCTTTGTTTCGCCCTTGCTCACGGCGGTCACTTCGATTTGACTCTTAGCCTCCAGCGTACAGGTCTTGCCGCCGACCGTCACCTTTACATTCTCCGCCGGCTCGGTTTCGTAGAGCAGACCGTAGCCGTCGCCCACGGCGACGGTGCCGTCGGTTTTGAGCGTGGAGATATTGCCGCCGCTGAAGCCGTAGCTCTTTTCGGCGTACTTTTCATAATAGGCCAGCGACTCGTTCTCAAACTGCGCCTGCCAGTCGCCGTAGTGCGGCATATCTGTCAGCGCGGGATAGGAATAGCGCGTCAGGCCGAGGCCCTCCATCAGGTTATAGGGCGTGGTGCTCGTCGCGGTCGTGAAGGCCGTCGCAGTTCCGTCGGAAAGCTTTTTGCTCGCATCCGGGATCTTGCTGCCGCTCCAATCCGCATAGCTGACCTGCTGCAGCCTATTGGGGTCTCCCGACGCGGCGCCACCGCCCGCATTATCTACTGAGCTGAGATAAAAAACTCTTATGAGATTCTGATCCTTTTCAAGCGACGTATTATTGCCAACAATGTAGTTCAGGTTCTCGCCGTCCAGCGACGCGCAGGCGGTATAAACATTGGTTGCCTTGTCGCCATCGCCGCTGAATTCGCCCGCGACAAGCCCGGCCGTCGTTCCGCCCTTCAGGAAGCCCGCCGCGTAGCAATCCCGCAGCACAATGTTGCTTGCATCGATACAGTCACCGATCAGGCCTCCCGCCTTACCAGTGGTAGCAGTAAGACTGCCGTCTTCGCCCTTTGTCACAGCGTAGACATAGCAATCCGCATAGGAATGCTCGATCGTTACGCTGCCGCTCTTGCCGATAAGTCCGCCGGCGGCCTCTTTGCCGTTCAGCACCGTCGCGGCAAAGCTGTTTTTGATCGTAAGCGTGCCGCTTCCGCCATTGCCGACCAGACCGCCGGTCACCGCGCCGTCGAGCCACAGATCCTTTTCCGTCTTGTCGGCGGCATGGTTTCTGGCCGAGCTCAGGTAGACCCAGCAGCCTTCGATCATCGTCTGACCGCTCAGTTTGCCGACCAGTCCGCCCACGTTGCCGCTTCCGGTGATCGTCGCACCCGCAAGGCGGATATTTTTCAAATCCCCCTCGAACGCCGCAAACAATCCCGCGTCGCCACTCTCGACCGCCGCGGTCAGATCATAGATCACGGGATGGTACGCCGCAGCGTTGCTCATGCTCTGATAGGTGCTGTCGTAGCTCGTGAGGTTTTTATTCTCGATGGGCTTGAAGGTCATGCCATCGTAGAGGACCTTCCAGCCGTCCTCCGCCTCGGTCTTGAACTCAACGTCCTGCTCCTGCACGGCGGCAGTGATCACTCTGTTCTGCACCGTTTGGCTGTTCAGCCCGGAGCCCTTGTCCAGATTCTGCAGGTGGCGGCCGCACGTGATGAACGCTGTGCGCCCATTTCTCCCGTCTCTCGCGTCCGCGAACAGACTGTTGGTCCTGATGCTTTCGATCACCGCGGGCTCGACCAGATCGTTATCGACGCTGACATTGACGGAAATGGTCAGATTTTCGCCGGGAACAAGGCTCTTGAAGCGCTCCTGCTCGGCAAAGCGCATCTGCTCGCCCTCGGCCAGGTTGTCCAGTACCAGCGTCGCCTCGATGGACCGTGCATTCTTAACGATCTCATTGTTCGCAAGCGTCACCTCAGCCGTGTGCCCGCTCTCATCCCGCAGCGTTACGGTAAACGTCGGATCAAGAAAGCCGCTTTCTCCAAGCAGCCTGTTGCAGGTGATCTTCAGCAGAAGCTGATCGCCGTTGACGATCTCCGCCTTGGCGTCGAGCTCGCTCGTATCGTAGGAAAGGACCGAGTCGCCGCCGTAATAGCCGATCTTTGCCCCCTGCTGCAGGCGGTAATTCCGCGCGCGCAGCGGGTTCATCTTATCGGCATCGGCCGTGTAAAAATTCGATTCCTGCTCGCTGTAGAAAACGGCGTAAACGCTCGCGCTCGACGCGTCATACTCGATGACCCAATGCGCGTTCCGCAGCTCCGCGTCCACCTTGCCCTCGGGCAGGATGTTCGCGGCGGGAGACGTCGTGCTCTCCATGCCGTCGCTCGTCACGTAAGAGAGCGTATCGGTGTCATATTTTTCATTTTCATTTTCGGCGTCCTCTGGGACATAGCCCAGCGCCAGGCCCCCCTGATAGGCGCTCGTGCGCCCCGCGGCCTGAAGCTGCGTCAGCTGATTCTGCGCGGCCATGAAGATGAGCTCCGCGCGGCTGTCGAGCTCGGTCTGGCGCACCTCGCGCCGCATTTTGCTGATGGGGATCATCGCAAGCGCGAACAGCACGATCACGATCGTCACCGTGACCAGCATTTCCGTCAGCGTAAAGCCGTGGTCGTTGTGCCGTCTTGCCTGTTTCATGTCGATACTCCCCTTTTGCCAGTGTCAGTGTATGCTTGCTTCGCCTTACGGCGCAACTTCAAAGTAGGTGATGGTCAGCGAGGTCTGCACCGCGCTGCGGCTCGCGCCCTGTCCCGCGCGGATGTTCACATCCGAGATCTGATTCAGGTTGTCGCTGCCGCCGATCGCGTTGATGATCGCGCGCGCCTGCTCATAGGTCCCCGTCTGGAACGTGAGGGACACCGGGCGCAGGACGATATACCCCTCGCGGCTCGTCGCGGCGGAAAAGTCCACCGTGTATTCGTTCGTATTTGCCAGGATCTGATACAGCTCGCGCATCAGGATGCCGCTGTTGTCGTAGCTCGGGATGGCGCGCACCTCGCCCGCCTCCTTCTGCGCCTCGACCGCCTTCTGCATTTTGCGCATCTGCGCAAGCTGGACGACGCTGCTGTCGATCTCCGCCTGCTCCTGCTCGGCCATGTCGTTGTAGGACGCGACCTGCTCGTTGATGGGCTCGAAAACGAGCTTCCAATACCCGAGGGCGATGACCAGCACGGCCAGCACGAGCAGCAGCGTCTTTTCTCTTGTCGTCAGTTCGCGATTCATTCTGCCGCCTCCTCTGCTGCCGCCGCGTCATCCTGCTCGGTGTTGAGCACGATATTCACCGTGAAGCTCAGGACCGACGCGGGCTTGTCGCGCTCGGTCTCCGCCACGTCGAGCTCGACGCTCTTGACGATATCGTGCTGCTCGATGCTCGAGAACATCACGGAGATCTCTTCAAGGCTCATGCCCGACATTCCGACGACCACGCGGTCGTCGCGCATGGAAACGGAGCTCACCGTGCCGCGCGTCATCATCTCGCTCTCGACGAGATCGAGCACGTCGCGCCGGTCGACGGCGACGAACTGATAGCCCTGCCCGTCCTCGGAGCCGACCATCCAGTCCATGGAATACGTGCGGTACTCGGTAAGGACCTCGTCATAGCCCGTGAGCTCCTGCAAAACGGTCTCATACTGCTGATGCACCTCGCCATAGGCCTTTTCCGCCTTCGCAAGGCGGGCATACTGGTCGTAAACGCCGAATTTGCCGATCAAAGCGACCACCACGACCACCGCCGCGATGCCGCCGGCGAGCGAAAGCACCGTGCGGGTGCGCTTTTCGCGCATATTGAGGTTGATGCCGACCTTCTGCGGGCACTTGACCGCCTTGCGGACAGGCTTGTCCCCCTCCTGCCGCGGCGCGTTGTCCGCCGCCGTGATCTTCTTCTCTTCGGTCAGGGTCATTTTGCCTCACCTCGCATTCCTTCGCCCACGGCGCCGATCGCGCCGAGATACATCCACGGCTCGTCCGCCGGGCGCATTTCCTGCGCCAGCAGCTCCGCCGCGGGGCAGACGCGCAGCTTCGTGTTTTCCTCCATCGCGTGCACGAGCGCGCCGATGTTGTCGCCGCCGCAGAAGTAGACGTCCGTCAGCTCGCGGTCGCGGTTGTTGTAGTTGTAAAAGTTCACGGCCTTGACGACCTCGACGGCAAGGCGCGCGTAGATATCGCGCGCGTAGTCCGCCTCCAGCACGCCGTTGTAGTTCTTCTGCCGGTAGCCGCGCGCCACGTGGATATCCACGCTCTGGTCCTCGGCGATCAGCGCGTCGAGCGCGGCGGAGCCGATATCGATCTCGCGGTGGCTGTCGAACTCGCGGCCGTGGTAGATATACAGGTGCGAGCTGCTGTGGCCCAGGGCGACGATGCAGCTCTCGCGCAGCGTGTCGTCCCGCTCCTCGGCAAAGGCGAGAACCGCGGCATACGCGCACTCGGCAGGCGTGAGGACCTTGAGCTTGAAGCCCGCGCGGTGCAGCATCGCGCGGTATTCCTCCACGCGGCTTTTCAGAATGGCGCAGGCGAGCAGCTCCATCTCCTTGGGATAGCCCTCCTCGTCCTTCAGGACGCGGCGCACGGAATAGTCGAAGAAATACTTGCTCTTTTCCTCGGTCAGAAAGTCGTGGAACTCATAGGGCAGGTTATAGGCAAGCTGCTGCTCGGTCATGGCGGGGACCGTCACCGCGCGGGTGAAGACCTCGGACGAGGGCAGCAGCAGCGCGCAGGCCGTGAGCGGGATGCCGTTCGCCTTCGCGCTGTCGCGCAGAAAATCCGCCATGGCGTCCATCGACAGGATGCGCCCGCCGGAGACCAGTCCCTCGGGCGTTTCGACCGCGACCGCCTTTTTCAGCTCCCGGCCGGCGAAGCAGACCAGCCTGACGCTGTCCTCCGCAATTTCGATGCCAACGATCTTTTTCACGTGTTGTCCTCGCTTTCTTTCATAAAAGACTCAGGTACCAGTTGATGACGCGCTCGCCCACGAGCGCCGTGACCCACGCGCCGAGCGCGATGGACGGCCCCCACGGGATGGGCCGGCCGCTCTCGCCGCTTTTGCGCGCGGCAAGGAGCGCCCACACGATGCCGATGAGACAGGCCAGGATCAGGCAGAAGAGATTTCCCTTCCAGCCGAAGAACAGGCCCGTGACGAACAGGAGCTTCAGGTCTCCGCCGCCCATGGCCTCGCGCCCGAGGCGCTTTTCCATCGCGTGGACCAGAAGCAGCAGCACGCCCACCACGGCGAAGCGCGCCGTCCAGCGCGCGATGCAGCGGAAAGGGCGCAAAAAACAGGCTCCCGATAAAAAGCACAATACCGGCCGCTATGAAACGGTCGGGAATGATGTACCCCTCCAAGTCCGCGAACGAGCAGGCGAGCAGAAGGCTCGCAAGCAGCCACGCTTCGAGGGTTTGGAGCGAAATATCATATTGCAGCAGCAGCGAAACAAACACCGCCGCCGAGATGAGCTCCGCCCACACATGGCGGGACGAAAGCTTTGCGCCGCAGTAGCGGCAGCGCCCCTTGGAGAAAAGATAGCTCAGCACGGGGACAAGATCCCGCGCCGAAAGCACATGGCCGCATTCGTCGCAGTGCGAGCGGCCGCGCAGCACGCTCTCGCCGTGCACGATGCGCCAGGCCATGCAGTTCAAAAAGCTGCCCATGCACGCGCCGAACAGCGCCGCGACAAAGCAGCAGTACGCCGCAAGCGGCGGTGAGGTATGCAGCATGGCTTCTTCTCCTTCCGGAAGTGTTGGGGGATGACCGGCCAACCCACGGCCACCCCCTTTTCCGTTTGCGATAAAGGGGGTCGACCCGGCGGGAGCAGCGCCCCCGCCGGGAGTCGGTTAAAATCCTGTATGAGATGGGGCGAAATTACGGGTTAGTAGTCTGGCCAGCATTACCGCCAACCTTGCTAATTGCGACCGAGATTGTGCCATCCTTGTTTTCCTTTACCGTGTACTTGATCTTGTCGCCCTTTTCCCAGTTAATCTCCGTCGCCTTTACAACACCGCCGACGAGCGTACTATCAGTAGTGCCCGCATTTTTGGCAGTGCCAACGCAGGTATAGTCATTTTTGCTCGTTGTCTCAACAGTGCCATCCTTCTGCAGGTAATACTCAACGCTGTCCTGGCCAGCACCGGCACCCTTAATGCCCTCGGTCATGGCCTCGACCTGAGCGGCGGCATAGCCGGAACGGATGTTGGCGAGGTCGGTGGCGGCGCGGGCCTTGGCGAGCGCGCTGTTGAAGGTCGGGATCGCGATAATAACGAGAATGGCGATGATCGCGACAACGATCAGCATTTCCATCAGGGTGAAGCCCTTGCGGTTCTTCATCATCTTTTTCATAGCTTGATTTCTCCTTTTTTGTTTGTCTTTCTTTATATCGCTCCGCGCCGGTTGGCGCGCGGAGGGGATACCGTGATCAAATCAGGCGATGCCGCCGTACATACTGAACATCGGCAGGTACACCGCCAGCAGCAGGAACACCACGACCACCGCCAGCAGGATGGTGATGATGGGCTCCATCAGCGACAGGAGGCGGGAGGTGAGGACCTCGACCTCGTTATCGAAGTAGGCGCCGATGACGTCGAGCGTCTGCTCCAGCGAGCCGGAGCGCTCGCCCACGCCGACCATTTCCGTCAGCATCTTGGGGAAGTACTCGATCTCCTCCATGCTCTCGCTGATGGTGCGGCCGCGCTCCACGCTCTGCTTCACCTCGCGCACGCCGACGGAGAAGACATAGTTGCCGATGACCTGGCTGACAACGTCCAGCGCCTTCGGCACGGGCAGGCCCGCGGCCAGCATGGTGGCCATCGTGTTGGCGAACTGCCCCGCCGCGCTCATGGAGTGCAGGCGGCGCAGCGGCGCGTGCTTGAGCGAAAAGGACGAGATGGCGACGCGCCCCTTCTCGGTGCGCTTGGCCAGCGTGTAAAGAATGCCGAGCAGCGCGAGAACGAGCAGGATGAGCCACCACCACCCGACGAAGAAGTTGCTCACGGCGATGAGCCCCTTCGTCACAGCCGGCATCTCCGTGCCCATCTCGGCGAACACATCGCCGAAAGCCGGGATCGCCTTGACCATGATGATGATGACGACGATGACGGCGACCGCAATGACCATCGCGGGGTAGGTCAGCGTGCTGATGACCTTGGCCTTGGTCTTGGCGGTCTTGTCGTAATACTTGTGCAGGCGCTTGAAGCATTCCTCCAGCGCGCCGGACTGCTCGCCCGCGCGCACGGTCTCGATAAAGGTCTTTGGCAGGCCGGGCATATTGTTTTCAAAGCTCTGCGCCATGGAATAGCCCGCGCCGATATCCTCGGCGACCTTTTCGAGCATTCTGCGCGTGCGCTTGTTGCGGCTCTGCGAGGCGACCATCTCCACGCAGCGCATCACGGGCAGGCCCGTACCGAGGATGATGGAGAACTGCGAGCAGATGAGCGCCAGCTCCTTTTCCTTGATCCGCACGTGCGTGCCGGCGGAAAAGGCGCTCTTTTTCTCCTTGACCTCTTCGAGCTTGGTGACGAACGCGCAGGTGTCGCGCAGCTTGGCGACCGCCTCGAACTCGTCGTAGGCGCGGATGACACCGGAGACCTTCGCCCCGTCGACCGTCTGGCCCTTGTAGCGGTATGTCGTCACGCTCTGTCACCTGCCCTTCGTTTTTTTCCTAAAATTAACACGGTTATGCTTGAATTTTATTTCGTAATAGTTTATGATGGCCCCATCGCGGTCAGTCGTCCACGGTGGTGCTGATGGTGCGCGCGGCCTCCTCCGCCGTGGTGATGCCGCGCAGCACAAGGTCGCGGCAGCTCTCGCGCATGGTAACGTAGCCGTCGGCGCGCGCCTGCGCGGTCAGATCGTCGATGGTGGCGTCCTGACTGATGAGGCGGCGCAGCTTGCCGTTGATCATTAAGATCTCAAAGGCCGCGCGGCGGCCGGCGTAGCCGGAGTGGTGGCACTCGGGGCAGCCCTCGCCCTTGTAGAAGGTCGTCTTCGTGTCGGCGGGCATCCCGAGCAGCTCGAGCTCTTCCTCGCTCGGCTGATAGCCGCGCTTGCAGTGCGGGCAGATCTTGCGCACCAGGCGCTGGGAGATCACGCCGCGCAGCGCGCTTGCGATGAGCCACGGCTCCACGCCGATATCGCGCAGACGGAACACCGCCGAAACGGAATCGTTCGTGTGCAGGGTGGAGAGCACCAGGTGGCCCGTGATGGCCGAGCGCATGGCGATGCTCGCCGTCTCGCCGTCGCGGATCTCGCCGACGGAGATGATGTCGGGGTCCTGGCGCAGGATGGCGCGCAGGCCGTTTGCAAAGGTCATGCCGGTCTTTTCGTTGATCTGGCACTGATTCACGCCGGGGATATGATATTCGACAGGGTCCTCGAGCGAGACGATGTTGATCTCCTCGCGCGCAAGGTCCTGCAGCATCGCGCACATGGTCGTCGACTTACCGCTGCCGGTGGGACCGACGAGCAGGATCACGCCGCTGGTATTTTTGAGCAGCGCCTTGTAGCATTCCAGGTCGCGCCCCTCGAGGCCGATGGCCTCCTTGCTCATGCCCTGGGCGGACTTGTCGAGCAGTCGCAGCACGATCTTCTCGCCGTACACCGTCGGCATCGACGAAATACGCAGGTCGAGCGCGTGGCCCTTGACCTGCACGAGCGCCTGACCGTCCTGCGGGATCTTATGCTCGGCGATGTTCATGCCGCCCATGATCTTCAGGCGGGAGATGACGGTGTTCTGCAGCTCTGCGGGCACGGTGAGCACGCGGCGCAGCAGGCCGTCGATACGCATACGCACGACCATCTCGCCGTCCTGCGGCTCCAGATGGATATCGCTCGCGCGCTCGGTAAAGGCGCGCTCGATGAGGCTGTTGACAAAGCGGATGGTCGGCGCGCTGTCGCCGGAGCTTGCCGTTTCCTGCGCCATCTGCGCGGGGATGATATCCTGCGAGGACGAGCCTGCCTCGCGCTTCATCTCCTCGATGACGCGGGCCGTGCCCTCGCTGCCGTACAGACGGCTGATGGCCTGCTCGGTCGCGCGGCGCGTGGCGATCATCGGGATGACGCGGCGGCGGGAGGCAGTCTTGACCTCCTCCTGCGCGACGAAGTCCAGCGGGTCGCTCATGGCAAGGTACAGCGTGTCCTTCACGAGCTTGACGGGCACGACGCAGAACCTCTTGGCGATGTTCTTCGGCACATACTTTGCAAGCTCGACCGGGATGGACACCGCCGTCAGGTCGACAAACTCGACACCAAGCTGAATTTGCAGGGCCTCGATCAGGTGCTGCTCGGTGATAAACTTATTTTCGATCAGCACGTCGCCAAGGCGCTGCTTCGATTTCTTCTGCAGCTCGAGCGCCTTGTTCAGCTGCTCATTCGTGATGACGCCGGAGGCGACCAGCAGGTCGCCCAAACGCATATATGCCATAGTGATCCACCCCGCTGCACGGGCAAGGCCCGGCCATTGTCAAACGCGCGGCTCATTTTGGGCCGTCGTCGTTAAGAATACGTTAAATACTTTCAAATTTTGTGCTTATACTATACTCACCTTTGCAAAAAATGTCAACATTCATTCTCTTTCTCTTATTTGAAACATTTTTCGCACTTGCTTCACTTTTTTGGTCATAACGCTCAATGGCGCTCTCCCACCGGGGCACGGCGCGCCATCTCTCCGTTTTCCCCGGTTTTATTCCAAAATTTCCCGGGTTTTTACACATTTTTTTCTTGTATCTGAATTTCATGTGTGTTAGCATAACCTTAACATCGTAACAATGGTACGGTCGTGCCGGCGTCGCGCCGCGCGGCCCCCTTCAGGCACCGGCGGTCTCGGTGCCGCTTTTCTTGTTTGCCTGCTTGCAGGCATACGGCGTTTTTCGCCGCGATCTTCATGAAAGTCTGCGCGTTCCTCCCCCGAACGCGCAGCCGAGGACATCACTATGGATGAAGCCAGAATTCTCATCGCCGATGACTCCAAAATGAATCAGCAGCTGCTCTCCGAAATTCTCGGAACGCGCTACGACTACCTGTACGCCGACGACGGCGTGCAGGCGCTTGACCTGCTGCATGAGCATTTCGATATCGACCTTTTGCTGCTCGATATCAATATGCCGCACCTTGACGGCTTCGGCGTGCTCGAGGTCATGCGTCAGCGCAACTGGACACAGGAGATCCCTGTTATCATCATCTCGTCCGAGGACGACGCGGGCCTTATTCAGAAGGCCTATGACCTCGGCGTGACCGATTACATCGGCAGGCCCTTCAACCTTGCGGTCGTGCGCCGCCGCGTGAACAACGCGCTCACGCTCTACGCGCGCCAGAAGGACCTTGTCCACCTTGCCGAGGAGCAGGTCTACGAGCGCGAGAAGACGAACACCACCATGATCAATATTCTCGGTCACGTGGTCGAGTCGAAAAACTTTGAATCCGGCACGCACATCCTGCACGTGCGCACCATCACGGACCTGCTGCTGCACCAGCTCATCAAGATGACGGACCGATATCCGCTCTCGCAGGCGGATATTTCGATGATCAGCACCATTTCCGCCCTGCACGACATCGGCAAGATCAACACCCCCGCCGAGATCCTCAACAAGCCCGGCAAGCTCACGCGCGAGGAGTTCGAGATCATGAAGGCCCACACGATCGAGGGCGACAGGCTGCTCGACGATATGGCGCTCCCGCAGAACGACCCGCTCATGCGCACCGCGCACGAGATCTGCCGCTGGCATCATGAGCGCTGGGACGGCCGCGGCTATCCCGACGGGCTCAAGGGCGACGAGATCCCCATCTCGGCACAGGTCGTCGCGCTCGCGGATGTTTACGACGCGCTCACGAGCGATCGCTGCTACAAGAAGGCCTTCTCCCACGAGACTGCCCTGCAGATGATCCTCAACGGCGAGTGCGGCGCGTTCAACCCGCTGCTGCTCGACTGCCTCAAGGCTGTGGACGATCAGCTGCGCACCTGTATGCAGCACGAGCCCAGCAGCTTTGACTATCAGCTCGACTCACAGCGCCTTGCGAGCGAAATGCTCGAGCAGCGCTCGCTGCCGAACGACAACCTCGCGCTCAAGCTGCTGCCCATTGAGCAGGCGAAGACGGAATTTTTCTCCGAGCAGAGCGGAGGCATCCAGTTTGTCTATGACCACTGGATCGACAAGGCCATCCTCACCGACTGGGACGCCGATGAAGCCCACCGCCGTGTCACGCTTTATCTCTCCGAGGGGCAGGATTCCGATCTGCTCAGCCCTGAGGATATCGAGCGGATCAGGGAGCAGGTCTCCCTCGCCACGCCGACGAACACGGATGTCACGCTGTCCGTCACGCTGCGCAAAGGCGGCAAGAGCCTTCCCTATACGCTCAGAGTCCGCACGATCTGGCCCTCGGATGACGGTGCACACACCTACCTTGTCGGTCAGTTTTTCCCCGCACAAACGTAAAGCACGCTCGCCCGCGCACGCGGGCGTTGTTTTTGCCCGTATGAGCGGGCACAGAAAGGACTTCCTCATGAAACGCAGAATGCTTCTCTCCCGGCTTCTCGCCGCTGCGTCGGCGCTCGCGCTGCTGACCGGCTGCGGCGCGCAGAAAGCGGACAACTCCCCCTCGCCGAGCGAGCCTGTGACCGTCACGGTCTGGACCTACTACAACAGTGAGCAGCTCGAGTCGTTCAACGCGCTCGTCAATGAGTTCAACTCGACCGTCGGAAAGGAAAACGGCATCACCGTCAAAAGCTCCAGCCAGGGCAGTGTCAACGATCTTGAAACCAATGTCCTCGCCTCGGCAGAGGGGAAGGTCGGCGCGGCTCCCATGCCCAACATCTTCTCCGCCTATGCCGACACAGCTTACGCGCTCGACCAGATGGAGCAGATCGCCGACCTCAGCGAGTACCTCACCGAGGAAGAGCGCAGCGACTTCATCGCCGACTATCTGAGCGAGGGCGACTTCTCCGGTAACGGCAGCATCAAGATCCTGCCCGTTGCAAAGTCGACCGAGCTGCTCTTCCTCAACGAGACCGACTGGGCTCCGTTCGCCGAGGCCACGGGCGCAAGCTATGACGACCTTGCCACCATCGAAGGTCTCATCTCCGTCGCCCAGCGCTACTACGAGTGGACCGATGCGCAGACGCCCGACATTCCCGACGACGGCCGCGCCTTTTTCGGCCGCGACGCGATGGCCAACTATATGCTCATCGGCGCCCGTCAGCTCGGCTGCACCATCTTCGATGCCAAGGAAGGCATCATGACGCTGGACTTTGATAAGGACGTTGCCCGCAAGCTGTGGGACAATTACTATGTTCCCTTCATCAAGGGCTATTTCAGCGCCGGCGGCCGTTTCCGCAGCGATGACATGAAGAGCGGCAGCATCATCGCCTATGTCGGCTCCTCCTCGAGCGCGACGTTCTTCCCCTCTCAGGTCATCACGGACAATATGAGCAGTCATGACATCACCCTCACCATTCTTCCCTGCCCGAAGTTTGAAGACGGCGAGGACTACGCCGTGCAGCAGGGCGCGGGCATGGTCGTCACCAAGGCCACCGACGCGGAGATCCGCGCAAGCCTCATCTTCCTCAAATGGTTTACCTCTCCCGAGCATAACATTGCCTTTTCCGTCTCCTCCGGCTATCTTCCCGTCACGCGCGAGGGCAACTCCATCGACGCCATCCGCGCAAGCGGCCTTGCGCTCAGCGATGACATGGATCAGGTCCTGACCGTCGCCACCGCCACGGTGAACGACAACCACCTCTACACTCCGCGCGCCTTCTCCGGCGGCACGGACGCACGCGCCGTGCTCGAATACACCATGAGCGACAAGGCCACCGCTGACCGCACGACCATTGACGAGCGCATGGCGGATGGGCAGAGCTTTGCCGAGGCCTCTGCAGAGTTCCTCACGGACGAGTGCTTTGAAGCCTGGTATCAGGACACGCTGACCGCGCTGCAGGCCTACGAGGGCTGAGCCGCCGCATCGCATTTTACCGGAAGGAGGGACATTTGTGACAAAGCAGGCACCGGCCGACAAAAAGGCACCGAATCGCTCTATTTTCGTTACCATCCTGCGCTCGATGCTCGCCGTTCTTCTGGTCGAGCTCGTGCTGCTCATCGGTATTCTCTATTTCAGCCGAGTCAACGTCCAACTGGAGCAGAACGCGGCGGACCTGCTGCAAAAGCAGGTGGAAAACCGCCAAAGCTATTTGCAGAGCCTGATGCTCTCGGCGCAGGACCTTTCCACCCTTGCAGGCAGCATCAACACCACCGCGCAGTCGCTCATCGACTCCGGCGATATCTCCGTCGACACGCTCGATCGCAGCAATGAAGACGCGCTTTCCCTTCTGAGTGCCATCGGCGAAAAAATGATCGCCTCCATGCGCCGCCGCTCTGTTACAGGCATCTTCGTCGTGCTCAACACGCACGACCTTGATACCCGCACGGAGGGCGATCCGCTTCCCTGCCTGTATCTGCGCGACCTGGAGCCGTCGTCCTCCCCCTCGGTCCGCAATTCCGACCTTCTCATCGAACGCGCGCCCTCGCAGATCGTGCAGTCGCTGCACATCTCGACCGATACGTGCTGGATGCCCTCGCTGCTCTATTCCGAAACGCGTGCGGACGGCCTGCTCTACCCGGTCTTTCAGGCCGCTTACCACAGCGGCGGCGAGCTTGAGACCGACGATCTCGGCCACTGGACCGTCAAGCCCTACACGCTCTCCGGCGACACGCACTCCGCCATCGCCTACACGGTCCCGCTCATGCTGGACGACGGCACTGTCTACGGTGTGCTCGGCGTCGAGATGCTCGAAAGTCATCTGCGCTCGCTCCTGCCGAGCAGCGAGCTGCAAAACGACGGCAGCGGCTCCTACCTCTTCGCTCTTGCCGACCGCACGCTGGGCGGCAGCGATTTTCCCGTGAGCATCATCACCGATTCTGCCGGCGAAAATGCCGCGCTTGAGGAGGCAGGCGATACGCTCTTGCTCACCCCCTCCATCCACGGCGGTTACCGCGCGATGATCGACGGCGAATATTGCCATGCCTCCGTGCTCCCGCTCTCGCTTTACAGCCGCAATGCTCCCTTTTATAATGAAGTTCCGCTGCTCATCGGCATCGTGCCGGAGTCGCAGCTCTATGCCTTTTCCGGCCACGTGACACGTCTTCTCATCATTGCCGTGCTGCTCGTGCTGGCAGCCGGTCTTTTCAGCAGCCTGCTCGTTGCGCAGCGGCTCGCCAAGCCGGTCGCCCGCCTTTCCAGCGAGGTCACGCGCGCCCAGCATGACCACAGCAGCATCCCCACGCTCTCTCCCACCGGTATCAACGAGCTCGACCGCTTCTCCTCGGCCTTCACGCGCCTCAGCCGCGACGTGCTCGCCGCCTCGACCAAATTCCTGCGCATCATGGATATGGCGAGCGTGGAGCTCGGCGGCTACGAGCTGCGCTTTGACCCGGAAAGCGTTTATGCGACCGACAACTTCTTCCCGCTGCTCGGGCTTCAGGGGGTGGATATTTCCGCGCTGAGTCCGGAGGACTTCCGTGGCCTTCTGCACCGCTTTGAGGCGACCTGTCCGCCCACGGCCTCGCCCGACGGCTCCAAGCTCTACTGCGTCGCACAGCCGGACGGCTCACAGCGCTACATCCGCATCGAAACAACATACGAGGACGGCGCGCAGGTCGGCCTTGCCGAGGATGTGACCTCCTCCACCCTGGAGCGGCTGCGCATCGAGCATGAACGCGATTATGATACGCTCACAGGGCTCTACAACCGCAGAGCCTTCCAGCGCATTTGCAGCGACCTCTTCAGTGAGCCGGAGAAGCTCGGCCACGCGGCGCTGCTGATGTTCGACCTCGACGGGCTCAAGCACACGAACGACACCTTCGGCCACGACTGGGGTGACGAATACATCCGCCAGACGGGTCTCTGCTTTGCCAAGAATGCGCCCGCGCGCACGATCTGCTCGCGCATCTCGGGCGACGAGTTCAACATTTTCCTCTACGGCTACCACGATCAGGACACCCTGCGCGCGGATATCCGCGCGCTGCACGAAGCCCTCAAGCAGACGACTGTCGAGCTGCCGAGCGGCCGCGCCCTGCACGTGAGCGTCTCCGGCGGCGTCGCGTGGTATCCCGAGAGCTGCACAAACCTTGTCACGCTGCGCAAATACACGGATTTTGCCATGTATCAGGTCAAGCACTCGCAAAAGGGCAGGCTTCTCGAATTCGACCCCGAGGTCTACCGGCAGGACCTCTTTGCAAGCCGCAGCCGCGCGGAGTTCCACCGGCTCGTCAACGAGGAACTCATCACCTACTACTTCCAGCCGCTCATCTCGGCCGCCACGGGCGAGGTCCTCGCTTACGAAGCGCTCATGCGCGTGGAGGGGCTTTCCACGCTGCGCTCACCCGACGATGTGCTGCGCCTTGCCAAGGAGGAGAATTGCCTGCACGAGATCGAGCGCATCACCTTCTTCCATTCCTCCAGGTCCTTCCTCGCGCTCGAGGAGAGCGGCAGGATCCCCCAGGAGCGGCTGCTGTTCGTCAATTCCATCGCAAGCCAGCATCTGACGGACGAGGAGCAGCAGGAATACTTCCGCCGCTTCTCCCATCTGCTGCCGCATCTTGTCATCGAGATCACGGAGGAAGAGGGGCTTGATCTGAACGCTCTCAAGGCCAAGCGCAATATTGCCGGCAGCGCCGGCGCATTCGCGCTCGACGACTATGGCAGCGGCTACAGCAACGAGCGCAGCCTGCTCGAACTCTCGCCGGATTACATCAAGATCGACCTCTCCATCATCCGCCACATCGACACCGACGCCAATAAGCGCCAGATCGTATCGAATACCGTCGCCTACGCGCATCCGCGCGGCATGAAGGTCGTGGCGGAGG
>OGYC01000925.1_pt1 | contig 27703 bp, 21 predicted proteins | sample 1576461 | NCBI WGS metagenome assembly OGYC01 (sample SAMEA3541569, study PRJEB24748) | human gut metagenome | biome: human gut; feature: human-associated habitat; material: faeces | place: China | collected 2012 | reverse complement strand
AGCAGATGAAGGCCGAGCGCGAGCGCCGGGAGTCCATCCTGCAGGCCGAGGGCGAGAAGGCCAGCAAGGTGCTGATCGCCGAGGGCGAGAAGCAGTCCACCCTGCTGCGGGCCGACGCCGCCAAACAGGCCAAGATCATGGCCGCCGAGGCCGAGGCGGAGTCCATCCTGAAGGTGCAGCAGGCCATGGCCGACTCCATGCGTATGCTGAATGAGAACGCCCCCAACGACCAGGTCATCAAGCTCAAGGCGCTGGAGGCGCTGCAGAAGGTGGCGGACGGCAAGGCCACGAAGCTCATCATCCCCAGCGAGATACAGGGTCTGGCCGGTCTGGCCGCCAGCGCGAAAATGCTGGTGGAGAACGACGCGCCCGCCGCGGAGTAAGCCTATGGCAAAGAAGGAGCAGCGCTTTATCAAGGTCATGGAGGACAGCGGCTTTATCAGCAGCAGCGAAGTACTGGTGGATACCCAGACCGGTGTGCAGTATCTCTACCACGCCGTGGGCAATTCCGGCGGGCTGACGCTGCTGGTGGACGCCGAGGGCAAGCCCCTGCTGTACCGCAAGACACCGGACGCACCGGAGTTCTGAGAGGAGGGATCGCTATGATCATTACCACCACCCCCACCGTAGAGGGTCGCCGCATCACGGAGTATAAGGGGATCGTATTTGGCGAGGTCATTGCCGGCGTTAACGTGGTCAAGGACATCGCCGCCAGCTTCAGCAACTTCTTCGGCGGGCGCTCCGGCACCTACGAAAGCGAGCTGATCAACGCGCGGGAGCAGGCGCTTTATGAACTGGAGCAGCGCGCCCTCCAACTGAACGCGGACGCTGTGGTGGCCGTGGATGTGGACTATGAGGTGCTTGGCTCTGACAACGGCATGCTGATGGTCACCGCCAGCGGCACCGCCGTCAGACTGGATTGATAAGTTCCGACAGAACCGCCATGGAAGAACGCAGACGTTCCTGCCCCCTGTGCGGGGCGAAAATGACGCCGCCCGCAACCTGCTGTACTGTCGGAAATACGACGAATGACGCAAAAAGCACCCCTTTCGGGGTGCTTTTTGCGTCTTATTCAGGACTCCTCCTGGGCAGGCTTGAACACCAGGGCGGCCATATCGGAGAGCGCATCCTCCGACGCGCCGGTGTCGGCCGTCAGGCTGTACGCCAGGCCGGGAGCGAGGTCACGCCAGATGATGCAGCCGGCGCCGCCCGCGTCCCAGCGAAGGACGGTGGGGCACCAGCGGAGCTTGCCCTCCGCCGTCAGGCTGCCGCCGGTGAAGTCGGAGATGTCCGGTATTGTTTCTGAAACGTCCAAAGTGGGGGCCATGCGGTAGTGCCAGGTAACGCCGTCCAGCGTAAAGGCGACCTCCGTGACCGTCGCGCCGTCCAGATCAAAGAGATCGTAGCCCAGCACGTCCGCGCCCTCCGGGGCGGTGGGGACGGTGTAATACTGGGCGTCCATCAGGGTAAAGGCTGTGACCAGCGGCGCGCCGCCGTCCCAGGCCACGCAGTACCACTGGATACCGGCGGACGTGTCGTACCAGCCCACGGCGCCGTCATCGTAGACCAGCAGCGTCAGGCCGTTCACCTGCCAGGTGTCCGCCGGGAGGGTACCGTCCGGGGCAGGCAGGGGCTGGCTGGCATATGCCGCGCCGTAGTCGTAGTCATAGCCGTCCAGCAGCACGGTACAGGACACACCGGTGACGGCGCCCTCGCCGTCCTGACGCCACCGGTAGTCAGAGGTCAGAGACGCGCCCTCCGGCAGGGCCAGAGAGGCGGAGAGCAACTCGGCATCCGACACAGGCGGCATGGCGACGGAAAAGCTCTTGTCCATGGAGCCGAAGTCGGCGTCCGCGCCGGCGGTATTGTCACCGATACCGGCGGACCAGGGCTGCCACAGAGCCAGGGCCAAGGCTGCGGCGCAGAAGCACGCGGCCAGAGCACCCCAGCGGCGCGCCGCACCGCTGCGGGGCAGGGGACGCTGGGCCTCCTCCAGCAGGTCGTCATCGATGGCGTCCATCCAGCGCTTCATTCTGTTGTCGTTCACAGCATCCCCTCCTTTTCCAGCACGGTACGCAGACGCTGACGGGTGCGGAAGAGGGAGGATTTGACCTTCTCCTCGCCTGCGCCGCAGCTGTCGGCGATCTCGCGGATGCTCTCGCCATACCAGTAACGGCGGATGAAATACGTCCGGCTCTGCCGGGTGAGCTTACGCAGAAAGCCGTTGAGCACACGGCGGAACTCCTGCTGCTCCAGGGCGCGGACCGCGCCGTCCTCGGCGGGCAGGCAGCCCTCCAGCTCCTCGAAGGCCACAGTCAGGTCGCTGCGGCGCTGGGCGGCGCGGTTATAGTCGCACTTGTCCAGGGCCAGGCGGCGGGTGACGGTGGTAATGTACGCCGCCAGCGAACGGGGACGCTCCGGTGGGATAGCGTTCCACAAACGGAGCCACACGTCGCTGACGCACTCCTCCGCGTCCCGGGCGTCCGGCAGGATGTGCCGGGCAGCGGCAAGGCAGCGCTTTTCGTATTTCTCCTGCGCGGCGCGGATGGCCTCCGGGTCGCGGCGGAAAAAATGATCTATGATCTGAGCGTCCTCCATCGGGCACTCCCCTTTCTGTGTGTATCGTTCAGACCATCATAGCACACAGAAAGGGGAAACGCCATAGGAAATCAGAATTTTGCCAGGAATGCGTCGGGTACGGTGCAGCCGTCGGGCAGCACCTCCAGCACCACATAGTTGCCGTTGACGGTAACGGTGGCGTTGTTCTTCCACATACCGGCCTCCTCGGGGTAGTTGGTCTCGTCGGCCATGGCGTCCACGCGGGCCTGGAAGCTCTGGCGAACGATCTCGGCGTCGGCGGCGCTCTCCGCCTCCACCATAGACACCTCGCAGGAGGTGGCGGTGGGCGAGATGAAGAACACGGACTGCTTCAGCTTGGCGTTCTCCAGACCGGGGTAGTAGCTGTTCAGGATCTCCACAGCCGTCTCCTCCAGCAGCACAGGCGCGTTGTCGCCCAGCTCCTCCTGCACATGCTTGATACCGGCCTCGTACGCCGCCCGCAGGTCAACGGACTGACCGTCGGTCTGCGTCTGGTCGTCCTTTTTCTCGCCGCCGATGTTATCCTCCTTCTGGCCGCAGGCCATCAGAGACATCGCCATGACCAGCGCCATCAGCAATGCAACTATCTTTTTCATCATGTAAGCACTCCTTTCGGGCGCGGGGCAGGTCCCGCGCACTTTACGCCTTCCAGAAGGACGGGATCGTCCTCCGGCGGACAGCGAAACGCCGTCCTCTGCCAATACTGACGGCGGAGAACAGCGTTTGGTTTCGCTTTTTCGTTTATCGCTCATGGGGCTTGGGGGCGTTCCAGCCCTCGGGAAAGTTTTGCAGCACCCAGTGCCGGGTGTGGTCGATGAACGCCTGCGTGGAGTGGGAGAGGGCGTTCTTGTCCTTGACACAGATGCCGATGTCCCGGTGGAACACCTTGGGCAGGGTGCTGGCAGCCAGCGGATAGGCGCACTTGTAGAGCATCAGCTCCTCCATGACGCTGATGCCCAGGCCGCCGGAGACCATGGCCAGAATGGTCTGGTCCTGCTGAACGGTATATTGGATCCGGGGCCGGACCTTGTAGTGATCGAAAATGGCCTGGATCTCATAGTCGTCGCCCTCATCCAGCAGGATAAGAGGGTACTGCTCCAGGGCCTCCGGCGGGAAAGGCTGGCGGCCCGCCAGCGGGTGGTCGCAGGGCATGATGACCTTCCACTGGTCCCGCTGGAGCAACCAGTAATCCAGATACTTCTCCGCCGGGGTGGGCAGGGAGATAAAGCCGCAGTCCGCCTGACCGTGGAGGACCCAGTCGGATATCTCGTTGTTGAAGTTGGAGGGCAGAAGCTCGAACTCAATGCGGGGGTACTTTTCCTGAAATGTCTTGAGCATACCGGGCAGCCACTTTTCCGATACACTGGTGAAGGTGGCCACGCGGATAAGACCGGTATCCAGCCCCCGCAGGTCCTCGGCGTGCTGCTCCAGACGGTGGGACAGGGCGCACATCTCCTGAAAATACGGTGCCAGAGCGCGGCCGTCCGCCGTGGGGGTGACACCGCCGTGGCTGCGGACCAGCAGCGTGACGCCCAGCTCCTCCTCCAGCGAGCCGATGGCGTGGCTGACGCCGGACTGGGTGAAATTCAGGGCGCGGGCGGCGGCGGTAAAGCTGCCCAGCTCCACGGTCTTGAGGTATATCTGGTATTTGGTGACGGACATGGGGACACCTCCTTCAGGTCCAGTATAGCATATCTCGCCATGTGCTGCAAAGTATTTTTCATGGTTTTGATGATAATCATGCGTTTTACAAATCACTTGTCCTGTGCTATGCTAAAGATACGTTAAGAAGCCCAAACGAAAGGAGGCGCTGAGCATGGTGCTGAACCTCATTTTGGCCGGCCTGGTGGCGGTCCTGGTGGTTACGGGTATCGTGTCCAAGGCAACGGACAAGTAACCCAACACCCTTTGTTTTCTATCCTTAATTTTTCTCCCTATTCCCCTTCAAATTGGTGAATGCCGGCGCGCCCTCCCAACGTGCCGGTGAAAGGACGCCGCCCCCTTCGGGCGGCGCCCTTTTTGCCTCAGACGCAGTGCGGGAGGTGATCTCTTTTCCTTGCTATTTCATGCGGCGTATGGTATGATACCGGCGTTAAAGAGAAAGAGGTATTGCCTATGGACCAGAAAAAACTGCATATCCTGTCGCTGCTGGCGGCGCTGACCGCGGCCACCATCTTCGGCATGAGCTTTATGTTTTCAAAAATGGCGCTGGCCACAGCGGCGCCCACAGTGCTGCTGGCTTTCCGGTTCACGGTGGCGGTGGCGGCCATGTCGCTGGTCATCGCGCTGAACGCTCTGGTGGGCAAGGTACGCGGAAAGCCGCTGTTCGCCTTCTCCCTGAAGGGAAAGCCGGTGGGCAAGCTGCTGCTGCTGGGCATCGTGCAGCCGGTGGCGTACTTCATCTTCGAAAACTACGGCATTCTGTACACCTCCGCCGCTGTGGCGGGGACCATCATCGCGGCGGTGCCGGTGTGCTGCATCCTGATGGACGTGCTGGTTCTGCATGAGCGCGTCACCCGGCGGCAGGTGCTGTGCGCCCTGGGCGCGATCGGCGGCGTAGCGCTGATCTCCGTGGGCGGGGCGGTGATGATCTCGGCGCTGGGCCTGCTGTTCCTGCTGCTGACCATGCTCAGCGACACGGTGTACTATGGGCTGAGCCACGATGCCGCCAAGCGCTTCACCCCCTTTGAGATGACCTATGTGATGTTCGTGGTGGGCATGGCGGTGTTTATTCCGGTGGCGCTGATACAGGCCGGTGGGATAAGCAGCGAGCTGATCACCGCGCCGGCGCAAAGCGGCAGCTTCTGGCTGGCGGTGCTGTATCTGGGCATACTGTCCTCCGGCGTGGCCTACGGACTGCTGAACTTCGCCAACAGCCACCTGACAGTGTCGGAGAGCTCCCTGTTCTCCAACGTGACCACGGTGGTATCGGTGCTGGCGGGCGTGCTCTTCCTGAAGGAGGACTTCAGCCTGTGGCAGGCGGCAGGCGTGATCATCATTCTGGTGTGCGTGTTCGTGGCCAACGTGTCCGGCAGCGAAAAAAAATAAAAAGATCTCCCCCGGCCGGGGGAGATCTTTTTATCTGCGGATGAGGGTCCCAGCCTTCACGCCGGTCATTTCTCCGTTCTTCACGGCCAGCCGGCCGGCCACCAGCACGGCGTCCATACCCAGGGCCGTTTGGCAGGGGTCCTGATAGGTACCGCGCTCGGTGAGGGCGGCGGGGTCGAACACACACAAGTCCGCGTCCGCACCCACGGCGATAACGCCCTTGCCCGCAAGGCGCAGGGCCTGTGCCGGAGCCTGGGTCAGCTTGTGAACGCCCTGCTCCAGCGCCAGCACGCCCTGTTCCCGAACGAAATGCTGCAGCAGGCGGGTACAGCTGCCGTAGACCCGGGGATGGGGCATCCCCTCAGTGGGGTAGGTGGCATCGGAGATCAGGCAGCTGAGGGGACTGCGGAGGATAGCGGCGATGTCTTCCTCCGCGGCCATGAAGTCGATCATAGTCACCTGGCAGTGCTCGCGGATCAGCAGGTCGCAGCAGGCGTCCAGCGGGGATTTGTGCTCCATGGCGGCCTCCTGGGCAATGCTTTTGCCCAGCAGCGGCGCGTCCTCCGGGCAGTGAAGACTGCTGAGGAAGATGCCGTCCCAGCCAGCCAGCTTGGCGATGTCGTCAAACCCGCCGCCGTCTTCAATACGGTGAGCCAGCGTCTCGCGTTCGTGAGGGTCGGCCAGGCGTCGAACAACGGCGTCCATGCCACCCTCCAGAAACTCCGGCGGCAGGATATGCAGCAGCTGGGTGGAGCCGGCGGTGTAGGGGTACACGTCGCAGCCCACGTCGAGACCCTCCTCCTGCGCCCGGTGCAGCAGCTCCAGGGCCCGGGGTATTTTTTTGCCCCAGTTGTCCCGGCCCATGGCTTTCAGGTGGCTGATATGCAGAGGGACCCGCAGTTCCCGGGCCACCAGCAGCATCTCCTCGATGGAATCGCAGACGCCCGCGCCCTCCTGCCGCATATGGACGGTGAGGGGGATGTCCTGCCCCGCGATGGGTGAGAGCGCACGGATCAGCTCCGCCGTGGTATAGAAGCACTCCGGGGCATAACCCAGGCCCAGAGAGACGCCCAGCGCGCCGTCGGCCAGAGCCCGCTCCAGAGCGAGGTGCAGGGCGCGGTAGTGACGGTCCTCCAGGCGCTCCAGCTCGTAGCCGGCCGCGTCCGCCCGAAGGACGCCGGCACCGGCCAGCATACCCACATGGACGGGGATATTCGGCACAGAGGCGAAATAGCCGGAGAGGGTTTCCGTCACCAGCTCCGGCGGGAGAGCGCCGGTGATGGGGCGCAGGTAGTCCCGGATGGCGTCGCCGTGGGCGGGGCCAAAGGGGGCGGCGCTGAGGCCGCAGTTGCCGTTGACGATGGTGGTAAGGCCCTGACACAGCTCCGCCGCGCCGAAACCCGGGCGGAACAGCGCCGCGTCGGCGTGGCGGTGGATATCAATAAAGCCGGGGGTAACGGTCCTGCCGGCGGCGTCGATTACATAAGCGGCGGACGCTGCGGACAGATCGCCGATGGCGGCGATCCTGCCGCCGGAAACGGCCACATCGGCCGCAAATGCGGGGCGGCCCGTGCCGTCAACAACGGCGCCGCCCCGGATAAGGGTATCAAACATGGTCTGTGCCTCTCTCCTGCTTCCCTGCCGTCAGGGGCAGGGAGATACTGAAGGTGGTCACGCCGCCGCTGCTGTCACAGCGAAGGACGCCCCGGTGGGCATCCACGATGGCTTTGGCAATGGGCAGGCCCAGGCCGAAGCTGTCGCCGTCGGTACGGGCGTCGTCGGCGCGGTAAAAACGGTCGAAGATGCGGGGGAGCTTGTCCGAAGGGATATCCGGCCCCTGATCGGTCACGGATACCACAGCGCGGCTGCCCTGCCGGACGGCGGTCAGGCGGATGGGCGTACCGGGTGCGGCGTATTTGACGGCGTTATCCAGGAGCACCGCCAGGGCCTGGCCCAGCTTGGCGCCGTCGCCCCGGACAGGAAGAGACGGCGCAATATCGTAATCCAGCACATGGCCGGCCTCAAAGGCCACCGGCTCAAACCGCAGGGCGGCGGTCACCGCCGCCTCCGACAGGTCGGTGACGGTGTCCGGCGGGCTGCCGGCGTTCTTCTGGGCGCGGAAGAGGGTGAGCATATCCTCCACCAGGGCCTTCATGCGGCGGCCCTCCGCCCGGATATTGTCCACGTAGACCGCCTGCTCCGGCGAAGCGCTCTGCTCCAGCAGCTCGGCGGAGGAAAGGATGACCGTCAGAGGGGTCTTCAGCTCATGGCTGGCGTCGGAGAGGAACTGCTCCTGCTGGGCCCAGGCGGCACCTACAGGCTTGGTAACCACACCGGAGAGCAGGTAGCTGCACAGAAACAGCACCACCAGTGCGCCGCAGCCCACCAGAGAGCAGGCCTTCAGCAGTGTGTGCAGGGAGGTGTATTCCAGATAGGTATCGGTAAACGCAATGGCAGTAGTGGTGTAGCCCCGCTGGCGCAGGTAGCGCAGATGAAATTCGTCCAACGTGCCGGCGTCCTCGTCCGCCGCCAGGGCGGCAGTGACGATCTCCGCCATGCGGGTCTCGTCGCTGAGGTCATAGTAGCTGTTGCCGGCCACGCGGACGGTGCCGCTGCCATAGACCTCGGCCACAAAGCAGGGGATGCTGTCCATGCCGGGCTGGCTGCGGCCATAGTCGCCCTGCTCCAGCGCCTGGTACAGCTGCTGCTGCACATTCTTGTGATAGTTGCCCCGGGAGATGAAGTACACCGCCGCGAACACCGCCAGCAGCACCAGCGAGATCAGTAGCATATTGGTGGCCACCACCTTCCAGCGAAGGTGCCGGATCATGCCTCCACCTCCAGACAATAACCCACCATACGGAGGGTCTTGATCTTCACAGTGGATTGCAGATGGGTGAGCTTGCGGCGAAGGAAGGAGATATAGACCTCCACGTTGTTGTCCTCGGCGGCGGAGTCGTAGCCCCAGACCTTCAGGATCAGCTGCTCCTTGGAGACGATCTGACTGCCGTTCCGCATCAGCAGTTCCATCAGGTCGTACTCCCGGCGGCTGAGGCGGACGCTCCGTGGACCACATTCCAGCAGGAATGTGCCCATATGCAGCGTCAGGTCGCCGAAGGCCGTCACCTCCGGGTCGGCAGCGGCGTCCTCACCGCCACGGCGCAGCAGGGACCGGATACAGGCAAGCAGCTCCTCCGGCTCGAAGGGTTTGGTCAAGTAGTAGTCCGCACCGGCGTCCAGGCCGCGGACGCGGTCATTCAGCTCACTGCGGGCGGTGAGCATCAGCACCGGCAGGCGGCTGCCGCCGCCGCGCAGCTGGCGCAGCAGGGTAAAGCCGTCAATGCCGGGAAGCATGGCGTCCAGCACCAGCAGGTCGTAGATATCGCTGCGGGCGTTGTCCAGGCCGGAGATGCCGTCATAACACACGTCGGCGGTATAGCCCTGGCGGCGCAGCAGGTCCTGCAGGGTGCCCGCCAGGCGCTTTTCATCCTCCACGATCAGTATACGCATAGCCGCGCCTCCCTTTTCATGGCTTACAGCCCCGTCTCGGACAGGGTCAGGATCTGGGTCAGGGACGACTCCTCCATCCGGTAGATGGTGGTGTCGCCGTCCAGGGCCACATAGCGGCCGCCGTCGCCGGTGGACAGGCCGACGGCAAGGATCAGCGTCCGCTCGGCGCTGTTGTCAGCCAGGTAGTTCACCGTCAGCGTGACCTCCGGCGTGTCCAGGCCGCAGACGGCGGCCGCACCCTCCGCCGGGTCGTAGTCCACGCAAGCGGTGAGCGTCAGGGCAGCGATCTCATCAGCCAGGGCGGCGGTCTTTTCCGTGACGTCCCGGTTGGCGCTGCGGCGGGTACCGTCCTCGGCGGTGTAGAAGGAGACGGCAGCGGTGCCGTCGGCGCGCAGCAGACTTACGCTGACCAGCCTGTCCGGCTCGATGACCGGCAGAACGGGCAGGACCGCCATGGCGTAGATGCTGCGGCTGAGCAGCATCTTATTTTCGTCAGAGGTATAGCGCACCGTGCCGGCAGGGGTGAGTACATACCAGCGGCCATCCGCGGCCTGGTCGCCGAGATAATAGACGACGTCCACGCCGTCGGAGGTGACGGTGATGTACTTCTTGGGAGCCTCCAGGCCATAGACGGCCAGCTCCTGCACATCGGCCACCGCTTCGCCGCTGTCCAGGGCGGCGGGCAGGGCCAGCAGGTCCTCCAGCGCCGTCTGGTCCAGTGGGAAGGCGGGGTCGTCAAACCAGGTCCAGGCGCCGGTTTCGTCCTTTTCAAAACGGAGGGTCACATCGCCGTCGCACAGGGCCAGGGCGGTGACGCCTTCTACGGGCGGGGCGGTCTGGGTGGAGGCGTCCACCATCTCTTTACCTTTTGTATTGCCGCAGGCGGACAGCAGCAGCGTCGACCCCAGCAAAAACGCCGTCAGGCGCAGAATTCGCTTCATCATGGCTTCGGTTTTCTCCTTTACTTTCGTTTACTTTCCGTTGCTTTTGCTGTATACATTCGCGTTCGCTATATGTTACGTTTGCTTTCAGTATAGCAACTTTTCAGGAAAAAGAAAAGTACATTCCGTGAATTCTCCCGTTCCCGGCGGCGCGGACAGGCGAAGCGCAAAAAAGGCCGGCCCGCGCCGGTCTTTTTTTTGTCGTTATCCACAGAGATGCAGCAGGTGTGCTGTAATGGCCGAGACGGCAGCTCCGCGCCGATCTTTTTCTTTGCGTTACTTGCAGAGATAGCTGAACCAGCCCTCGCTGCTGCGCTGCTCGAACACATCCCAGCCGTCGGCCTTCAGCTTTTCCAGCACCTCCGCCGCCCGGTCGTCGATGATGCCGGAGCAGAGGAAGCGGCCGCCGGGCTTCAGGAAAGGACGGACGTGGGGGCTGAGGCCCATGATGACATCCGCCACGATGTTGGCCACCACGATATCATAGCCGGCGCCCATCTCCTGCCGCAGGGCGGCGTCGGTGAGCACATCGCCCCAGCGGACGGTGTAGCGGTCCTTCCCGATGCCGTTCAGGGCGGCGTTCTCATAGGCCACGTCCACGCACTTCTCGTCGATGTCGCAGGCGAAGGCGCTCTCCGCGCCCAGGCGCAGGGCGGCGATGGACAGGATGCCGCTGCCGCAGCCCAGGTCCAGCACCCGCTCACCGCCGTGGATGTGCGTATCCAGCGCCTGCAGGCACAGGCGGGTGGTGGCGTGGCTGCCGGTGCCGAAGGTCAGGCCGGGGTTCAGCACCAGCTTCACCCGCGTGGGGTCGGCGGCCTCCTCCCACTCCGGCACCACCAGCAGGCGGCTGCCGATCTCCATGGGCTTGTAAAACTGCTTCCAGTTGTTCTCCCAGTCCTCGTCGGCCACGTCGGCCATGGTCAGCAGCAGGGGCGCGTACTCCGGGTGGTCCTTTTTCAGCGCCGACATGGCCATACGCACGGCGGCCACGGTGCCGTAGGCGTCCTCGTTCCGTTCCAGATAGAACGTCACGCGGCTGACGCCCTTCTTCTGCGCCAGCAGGTCGTCATCCACATAATCCCAGTATTGGCGGTTGTTCTCCAGAAAGCTCTGAAAGTCCGCCTCGTCGTCGATCATCACGCCGGTGACCCCCTGCTGCTCCAGCATTTCCGTCACCGCGTCCAAGCCCGCGTGGCTCGTGTCGATCTTGAGTTCCAGCCAGTCCATAGGATGACCTCCCGCAAAGTTGAAATGCACCGTACACCGCCAGCGGCGACGGGGCTTGTGTCCCGCCGATGACAAACCTCTAACGGCAATGGATCTTGTGCCAGGACGAGGCGCCCCATCGATGTCGGATCTTGCGTCCCGCCGATGGCAAGCCTCTAACGGCAATGGATCTTGCGCCAAGACGAGGCGCGGCGGCGCAGGCGTACTTTGTGTACGGCAAGCCGCCGCAACGAAGTATTGGCGCAAGAGACGCGCCGTTATCTCTTGGTGCCTACGAAGAATATGCCCATGGTATTCGGCCCCGTGTGGCTGCCGATCACAGGCCCGATGTAGTTGATGTAGACCTCCTTGACGCCGTAGCGGGCCTTCATCTCCTCGGCCACGGCGCGGGCCTCCACCTCGCAGTCGGCATGGCAGATGAACATGACCTGCTCGCTGGGCTCGATGCCCAGCTCGGCGATCTTGTCGATGAGGGCCTTCAGGCTGGCCTTGCGGCCGCGGACCTTGCTGACGGGGACCAGCTTGCCCTCGTCGGAGGTGTGCATGACGGGCTTGATGGAGAGCATGGAGCCGAAGAACGCGGCGCCGGCGCTGAGACGGCCGCCCATCTTCAGGTAGTTCAGGTCGTCCACGGTGAACCAGTGGTCGATGTGGAGCTTGTTGTCCTCCACCCACTGCACCAGCTCCTGAGCGGAGAGGCCCTCGCGCTTCTTCTGGACGGTCAGATAGAGCAGCAGGCCCTGGCCCAGAGAGGCGGAGAGGGAGTCCACCACATAGATGTTGGCATCGGGAAACTCCTCCTTCATGTCCTGGGCGGCGATGCACGCACTTTGGTAGGTGGTGGAGAGGGCGCTGGAGAAGTTGATGCTGACGATGTCCTTGCCGTCAGCCAGAATGGGGCGCATGGCCTCCTGAAACTGGCCTACGTTGGCGGCGGAGGTGGTGGCCAGCACACCGCCGCGGATCTTGCCGTAGAAATCCTCGAAGCTGATGGCGCTGCCGTCCAGCAGGTTAGGGTAATCGTGCCCATCGATGTGGACGGTCAGGGGCACCACGGTCAGCTCCAGCTCCTTGGCCATGTGGTCGGTCAGGTCGCAGCAGCTGTCGGTCATAATGACATATTCGCGCATGGGATAAACCTCCTTGGGAGTGATATTCCCCGCTATCATAGCATGAAAACCGCCGCAGGAAAAGAGCCAAATTGTAAATAATACGGAATATTAGCAGAAATACAGGTGTCTATCGCCTATTTCCCCACGCAGAAGCGGGAGAAGATGGTGTCCACCAGATCGTCGCGGACCTGTTTGCCGTTCAGTTCACCCAGCGCGGCCAGTGCCGCCTCGCAGTCGGTGAGCACCACGTCGGGGGTCATGCCGATACGGAGGGCGCCACGGGCCTCGGCCACGGCGGAGAGGGCTCGGTTGGCGGCGTCGGCCTGACGGGCGTTGGTCAGCAGCGCGCCGCCGGCAGTCTCGCCCGACGGGAACTGCGCCGCGATGGCGTCGGTCAGCGTGTCCAGTCCCGCGCCGGTGGCGGCGGAGACGGACAGCACGTTGTCGAAGCGGTCCGCCAGGGCGCCGACGTCCAGCGCCCTGGGCAGGTCGGATTTATTGACGGCCACGATCAGGTGGGGGACGGTGTTGGCCAGGGCGATGGCGGCCTCGTCCTCCGCCGTCAGCTCCCGGGAGCCGTCCAGCACCAGCAGGGCCAGAGATGCCTGCTTCGCGGCGGCGCGGCTGCGCTCCACACCCATGGTCTCCACGGCGTCGCCGCCGTCGCGGATGCCCGCCGTGTCGATGAGCCGCAGGAGCACGCCGCCCACGGTGACCTTTTCCTCCACCGTGTCGCGGGTGGTGCCGGCGATGTCGGTGACGATAGCCCGGTCATAGCCCAGGAGGGCGTTCAGCAGAGAGGATTTGCCGGCGTTAGGCTTGCCCAGCAGCACCGTGGGCACGCCCAGCTTCAGCAAACGGCCGCGGGAAAACCCGGCCACCAGCGCTTCCAGATCGTTCTGGGCCCGGCGCAGGGTGTCCAGCATCTGCTCGCGTTGGAGATCCTCGATGTCCTCGTCCGGATAGTCTACCACGGCGTAGAACCGGGCGGCCATGTCCATGAGGCCGTCGTAGATACGCGCCACGGTGCGGCTCAGCGCGCCGTCCAGCTGGCAGACGGCGTTGTGGGCCTGCTGGGCCGTCTCGGCGTCGATCAGGTCCGCCACGGACTCCGCCTGGAGCAGGTCCAGCTGCCCGTTGAGAAAGGCCCGCTTGGTAAACTCGCCGGGACCGGCCTGGCGGCAGCCGGCGGCAAACAGGGCGCGGAGGCCCGTGTCCAGCACGATGGGGCTGCCGTGGCAGTGGAGCTCGGCGCAGTCCTCTCCGGTATAGCTGTGGGGCGCGGGGAAACGGACGCACAGCACGCTGTCGATGACCTGCCCCGTCTCGTCCAGCAGCTCGCCCAGCACCATGGCGCGGGGGCGCTGCTGCGCGGCGGCGCTTCTGCCGTTTTTGGCGCGGAACACCGCGTCCAGCGCGGCACAGGTATCCGGGCCGGACAGGCGCAGGATACCGATGGCGCTGGGCTGTCCGGGCGTGGCGATGGCGGCGATGTTGTCGGACATAGGCGGGACCTCCTTGCAGGGTGTTTTTTTCAGTATACCACAGGCGGCGGGAAAAAGAAATATCCCCCGGCGGACCGGGGGATATAAAAAACGATGCTTTACTTGATGGGCTCGCCGGCGGCTTCCTTGGCGGCGATCTCCTTCATGGCGTCCTTGTGGCTCAGGTTCACGCGGCCCTTTTCGTCGATCTCCGTGACCTTGACCCACATCATGTCGCCGATCTTGCAGGCGTCCTCCACCTTCTCGATGCGCTTGTCGGCCAGCTTGGAGATATGGACCAGACCGTCCTTGCCGGGGGCCAGCTCCACGAAGGCGCCGAAGGTCATCAGGCGCACGACGCGGCCGTAGTACAGCTGGCCCACCTCGGGCACGAAGACGATGTCGTCGATGCACTTCTTGGCCTTTTCGCAGCTCTCGGCATCGGGGGAGGCGATGTGGATGGTGCCGTCGTCGTCGATGTCGATCTTGGCGCCGGACTCGGCCACGATCTTCTGGATGACGGAGCCGCCCTTGCCGATGACGTCGCGGATCTTATCCGGGTCGATGTGCATGGTGACCATCTTGGGGGCGTACTTGCTGACCTCGGGCCGGGGCTCGGCGATGCAGGGCAGCATGACCTGGTCCAGGATCTGGCAGCGGGCATCGTAGGTGATGTCCAGCGCGTTCTTGATGATCTCCATGGTCAGACCGTCGTTCTTCAGGTCCATCTGGATGGCGGTGATACCCTTCTTGGTACCGGCCACCTTGAAGTCCATCTCGCCGTGGAAGTCCTCCACGCCCTGGATGTCGATGAAGGTGGTGAAGGAGCCGTCGTCATCCTGGATCAGGCCGCAGGAGATGCCGGCCACAGGGGCCTTGATGGGCACGCCGGCGTCCATGAGGGCCAGGGTGCTGCCGCAGATGGAGCCCTGGGACGTGGAGCCGTTGGAGGACACGACCTCGCTGACCACGCGGATGGCGTAGGGGAACTCCTCCACGGGAGGAATGACGGGCAGCAGGGCGCGCTCGGCCAGCGCACCGTGGCCGATCTCGCGGCGGCCGGGGCTGCGGGCAGGCTTGGCCTCACCCACGGAGTAGCCGGGGAAGTTGTAGTGGTGCATATAGCGCTTCTCGGTCTCCTCCCAAATGGTGTCCAGCTTCTGGTTGGCGGACAGAGTGTCCAGCGTGCAGACGGACAGGACCTGGGTCTGGCCGCGGGTGAACAGGCCGGAGCCGTGGACCCGGGGCAGCACGCCCACCTCGGCGTCCAGGGGACGGATCTCGTTCTTCTGGCGGCCATCCACGCGGTGACCCTCCAGCAGCCACTTCTTGACGATCATCTTCTGGAACTTGTAGGTGATCTCCTCCAGGTACTGGTCCATGTTGGGGTACTCTTCCAGGTACTTCTCGTGCCACTTCTCGATCATGGCGTTCCAGCGCTGCTCGCGGACGTTCTTGTCGTCGGTGTCCATGGCGGCCTTGGCCTCGTCCATGAAGTCGGCGGTGATCTTGTTGAACAGCTCGTAGTTGAAGTCGGCGTGGGGATAGTCGAACTTGGGCTTGCCGATCTCCTGCACCATCTGGTTGATGAGGGCGATCTGCTTCTGGTTCTCCTCGTGGGCCTGCTTGATGGCCTCGAACATGACATCGTTGGGGACCTCGTTGGCGCCGGCCTCGATCATGACGACCTTCTTGCCGGTGGAGACGACGGTCACGTCCAGGTCGCTGACCTTGCGCTGCTCGGCGTCGGGGTTGAAGACCAGCTTGCCGTCCACCAGGCCCACCTTCAGGGCGGCCACGGGGCCGTTCCAGGGAATGTCGGAGATGGCCAGGGCGGCGGAGGTGCCGATCAGCGCGGCGATCTCGGGGGAGCAGTCGTGGTCCACGGCCATGACGGTGCACATGACGGACACGTCGTTGCGGAAGTCGTAGGGGAACAGGGGGCGGATGGGGCGGTCGATGACGCGGGAGGTCAGGATGCCCTTCTCGCCGGGACGGCCCTCGCGGCGGTTGAAGCTGCCGGGGATGCGGCCCACGGCGTACATCTTCTCCTCGAAGTCCACGGACAGGGGGAAGAAGTCGATGCCGTCGCGGGGACGGGGGGCGGCGGTGACGCAGCAGAGGACGCGGGTGTCGCCGTAGCCCACCATGACGGCGGCGTTGGCAAGCTCGGCCAGCTTGCCCACCTCCAGCGTCAGGGGACGGCCGGCCAGGTCCATGGTGTATTTGTGATAGTGGGGGAACTGGCGCTTGGTGATGATCGTTGACATATCGTTTCTCCTTTTTTGTGAAATGGCATTCTGCCCGCGACCTATCGCCGTTAGCACTTGAAAACGCTCCGAAACCCTGAATTTCGGCGCATTTTCAACTGCTAATGGTCAATTTGTACACGGCGCAGAATGTGAAAGAAGGGTGATGCGCAAGCGCACATCACCCTGTTTCAACTTACTTACGCAGACCCAGCTTGGCGATCAGGGCACGATAACGCTCGATGTCCTTCTTGGCCAGGTAGTCCAGCAGACGACGGCGCTTACCGATCATCATCTGCATACCGCGGCGGCTGTGGAAGTCATGGGGATGGACCTTCAGGTGCGCGGTCAGCTGGTTGATACGCTCGGTGAGAATGGCCACCTGGACCTCGGGGGAGCCGGTGTCGGTCTCGTGGGTGCGATTGGCCTCGATGATAGAGGTCTTCTGGTCTTTCAGCATCATGGTTGTGTTTCCACCTTTCTTGAAATACGCCCGCAGCCTGGGCCGTGGGAGAGATGGAACGCTCCGCAGGGCTAAGGCAGGGGTCGGACGCGCTTAGCGCGTACTTTGAGATGATACCACAGAAAATCACCGTTGTAAAGTGGTTTTTGCGGCATTTCCGGGGATTTTTACGCCGTTACCTGAATGGCGGCCACGGGACAGCTGTCCGCCGCCTCCTGCACGCCGATCTTCTGCGCGTCCGGGATAGGGTCCACCGTCACCCGGGCGGGCTCGCCGCTGTTCAGCGCAAACACCTCCGGGCACAGCCCCGCGCACAGTCCGCACTGGATGCACGCCTTCTCCAACACCATTGCCTGCATGGAACACACCTCCTTTTGATTGATGGAAGTATTTTCCCCGGTTTGCGGCGGGGTTATTCAGCTCTCCGCGATGTGCCGGGCGAAGGCCGCCGCCTGCGCCTCGATGCCCGGCAGCTTCACCAGACTGCCGCGCTCATTGGCCGTTTCCAGCAGGGAGAAACGGGGCGGAAGGTAGAAGGACTTGTTCATATTCAGGGCGGAGATCAGCTGGCGGGCCAGCAGGTCGCCGCCGGAGTAGCCGGAGACGATCAGGCCGAAGAGCCGCTTGTCGTACATACGGGTCTGGCGGAACAGGGCCGTGAGCCGGTTGACACAGGCGGTCAGGTTGGCAGCCAGGGCGTCGTTGTAGTTGGCGCAGAGCATGACCAGGGCGTCGCATTTCCGCACGGCGGGATAGACCTCGTCCACCATGGGGCCGCCGTAGAAGCAGCCGCCCTGCTCGCCGAAGTGGAGACAGGCGGTATAGCTGCACCCGTTGCAGTCGGCCATGGTGCCGTTGCGGAGGCAGATCTCCTGCACGCCGAGGTCCGACGGCAGGCCGGCCTTCACCAGCTCCCACAGGGCCAGGGTGTTGGACGTGGCGCGCTGGGAGGCGTGGAGAGCCAGCACATGGCGGAGGGGGGCGGGCTTTTCCCAGCCGTTCAGGCGGGAGAGCAGCTCTGCCACGGCGGCATGGAAGGCCGTGACCTCATCGGTACCGCCGATCTGGGCCTGGGTGCGGAAATTCCGCAGGGAGCCGGTGGCCTCCACCAGCGGGCGGCCGAGGAAGCCGCAGCCCGCCTGGTTGGCGGCGAAGACCATGTCCCGGGCCACATCCTTGGTGTAGAACTCGCCCACGCCGGTGACGATGCACGCGCCGATACTGTCGGAGAGCAGGTCTGTGCTGCGGCGCAGGCGGGAGAGCATACGGTAATAGGCCATATTGCAGCCGCCCTCGTCCAGCGCCACAGCGAACAGCAGACGGCGGCCGGCCAGGTCCTCCAGCCCGTCATTGGGGTCGCGGATATCGCTGCCCGGGGGCAGCAGGGGCGCCAGCAGGTCCCGCAGGGCGGGGCTGCGGTCGTTTTCGGGGAGCAGAACGGTGAGCATGGCGGATACCTCCGTTATTCTATGGCGTTCAGCTTGGCGCGGGTGTCGTCGATACGCTTTTGCAGGGCGGGCGGCAGGGTCAGCGGCTCCGTCTCGATGCCGGCGGGGGTCAGACGATTGCGGCATCCCATGAACACCTGGCCGTCGTAGACGGAGGAATAATGCCACTGCCCCCGCAGCAGGGCCAGCAGGCTCAGCGCGCCGGAGGACAGGGCCGGGGCCACATAGGGCTTGTAGCCCAGCTTACGCATCTCCAGATTGGCGTGGGCCACCTTCTCCGTCAACTCACGGGAGAGGGCGTCGTCGTAGTGCGCAATGGAGTTGGCCAGCACCAGGTCCTCGCCGTGGGGGCCGAAGGCGCGGCCCTCGGTGAGGTAGGACGCGAAGCGAGAGTCCCTCCGGGCATAGTACAGGGCGCGGGCGTGCATAACGCCCAGGCCGAAGCCCCGGACCTGGGCCGGGGACAGGCCGCTTTCACGCAGGACGGCGCGGCAGAGGGGGTCCACCGGATCGCTGACCACGCAGAACAGGCCCCTGTACCGCCTGTCCCGGGCCATGCGGGCGTAGATGGACACCAGCTCCCGGTTCAGGCCGTACTGGGCCATGCGGACATCCCCCGCCGTGACGGAGGTATCCGGGATCATCCGGGAGGCGCAGAACAGGAACACATCGCCGTCGAACAGCTGCTCCGGCGCGATGATGTCCACCGGGGGCAGCGCCGCACCGTCCGGGGACTGTATCTGGTTCAGCTCGAACTCCCAGCGCTCGGAGACGCCGGGGCGCACGTCGCAGATGCCGACGGAGCCTATCACGTCGCCGCCCATGAGCCGCAGGCCCGTCAGCAGCGTGCTGCCCACATCGCCCAGAGCCAGCAGGGTGACTCGGCACTCAGACGGGATGCGCGGCAGGTTGGTATCGTTGAGATCGATCATAGTAGTTTCTCCTGTTTCTATCTTTTTGCCTCCGGCGGGGTGCTGACGCGCAAATTTCACGCCACGGCAGGCCCCCTGAGGAATAGAGAATGTGCCGGATCTTTCGTCCTGCCGATGATGAGGCAGCGCCGCACAGTCTTGATAAGGGTTCAGATTTTGTGTCAAGACGAGGCGCGGAGGCGCAGCCCCCCCTTGAGGAATAGAGAATGTGCCGGATCTTTCGTCCTGCCGGTGACGAGGCGGCGCCGCATAGTCTTGATAAAGGTTCAGATTTTGTGTCAAGACGAGGCGCGGAGGTCTCCCTGAGGATTAGAGAATGTGCCGGATCTTGCGTCCTGCCGATGGCAAACCGACGAAGGCGTACCGTGTGTACGTCGAGGAGATTTGACGATGGCAGGGCGGAAAAGACGGTGCATTATCTCGCGGGGCGCATGCGTTTCAGGAGCTCTATATCTCCCTCAAGATACGTGCTGGCGGCGCGGGAGAGATCGTAGGTCATGCAGCCGCCCTTGTCGGGACAGAGGGGCAGGATGACCGCTTCGCCGAGACGGCTGAGGGTGAGGTTGCGGGCGTAGAGGGAACGGAATTCCGTTTCAAGGGCCAGGAGGATATCGCGGGCATTCTCAAGGCAGCAGAGGGAGAGCTCCCAGGCGGTCTCGTCGTCCATGCCGGTGTATTCGGGGGCGGCGTAGGGCAGGATGCGGTTGACGGCGGGCTGAAGGCCGCCGGGCAGGGCCTCGCTGCGGCGGACGGTATCGCCGCCGATGAAGGGATAGAGCGTGGACTCGACGAAGCGCAGGCGCAGGTTGGGCAGGTAGTAGATGGCGTCCACGTCGTAGCCCAGCTGCTCCATCAGGTCGCGGCCCATGCCGGTGAGGTAGCCCACCAGCACCTGGTCCACGGGGGTATTCGTCTCGGCGAGCAGCGGGGCCAGGCGGCGGATGCGCTTGCCGTCGTGGAGCATATCGTCCACGAGAATGACGGGGCGGGCAAAGGCGTGGATGGTGCGGACCTGGTCGGGCAGGGGCGAGTAGTCCGGGTAGGCTTCGATGGAATAGGTGCTGAGGTCCGGCTCATAGACCTTGTCGGTACGCAGGGTCTTGGTGACGGTGTTGGGCACGGCCACGCCGCGGAGGATCTTGCCGTAGGGGACGCAGATATCCGGGCCGAGGACGCGGGGCGTGGTGGGCTCCGCGGGGACGCCGTTGCGGCCGGTGATACGCTGGAGCAGCCGGTGGTAGATGACGCCGGCGGACAGGCTGAGCACCAGAGATCCGGGCTGCAGCTTTGTCAGCGCCGCCTGCAGGCGGCGGTGGGCGGCGGCGATGGCGGCAAGCACCCGGGGCGAGGAGCTGAAGGGCGCCTTCACCGCGGTGTCCACGTTGCGGCTGAGGACGATGGGGCAGCGCATATCCACGGCCAGGGCGTCCGTGCTGTCACCCGCCGGGACGAAGCCCTGGAGCGTCAGCAGCTGGCGGCCGTAGCCGGAGACGGCGCCCTCCAGGGGAAGGTAGAGGGCATAGGTGAACTCACGGCTGAGGGCCAGGGTCAGCACCTCGGTGATGAGCAGCTGGCAGAGGTCGCTCTGGCGCTCGCCCCGGGGCACGAACAGCCCGCTGATGAGCAGGGTGCGGCCGCCGGCGTTCTGGCGGACCAGACCGGAGAGGGCCGGGTCGCCCAGGCGGGCGAAGAGGCGGGCGGAGTCCAGGCAGGCGTAGCTGGCCGCGCCCAGAATGGTGCCGTCGGTGTCCCGGCAGACCATCACGTCGTCGCCGCGGCTCTCGATCTGCGTCCGCAGCGCCGCGGCGGTGGGCACGGAGAGCATGGTGCGGAGGAATTTCTCCGCCGTCTCCGGCGAGGCGGGCAGGAAGCTCAGGTCCTCGGTGCGGAGAACGGGCTTGTCCTGGGGCTCGCGGAGGTACAGGCCGCGGCGATAGATGAACTCCTGCACCGTGGGATCGATGAGGTTGGAGATGTCGCGGTTGGCATCCACCGCCTCGCGGATGCGGGTGGAGCTGATCTCCTCCAGCTGGGGCGGGAGCGTCAGCTCCAGCACCTTGCCGGTGATGCAGCTGTAATCCGCCGGCTCGGCGTCCGGCTCGGTGCGGCGGAAGACCACGTGGTCGAAGGTGTGGATGGAGTCCGGCGTGACGGACTTTTTGTAGGACGAGGCGTGGAGCACCACGTCGCTGCCCACCACGATGGACACGCTGCGGCCCGGGAAGGCGGCGCGCAGCTCGTGGAGGTTCTCCGGGTTGGCGATGTTCACCGGGAAGTCCTCCGGGAAAATGCTGACGTGGAACACGTCGGCCACGGCCATGGCGGCGATGCGCCGGCGCAGGCGGTAGGGCTGGGTCTTTTTGGACCAGGAGAACTCGTCAATGGCCAGCAGGACCTCGAAGCCCTGGTCGCGGATGGCCCGGACGATGCCCTTGTGGGACAGGGTGAAGGGGTCGAAGGTACCGGGGAAGAAGGCCACGGGGCGGGGCGCGCCGAAGTCAAAGCCCTTGTGGAACAGGCGCTCCTCGGTGATGAAGCGGTAGAGCTTGCCCAGCATGGCGGCCCGGTAGTAGAACGTCAGGCCCTCGCCGGGGAATTCGTCCTGGGCGGAGAGCAGCTTGCGCTGGGTGAGCATAAAGGCGCGGCGCTTTTCGTGGCGGCCCAGCTCTCCGGAGCCGAAGACCCGGCGGCCCAACACGAACAGGGCCTCCTGCCGGGTGGCGCCGTCAATGCCGCTGAGGCCCCGCATCAGCAGGCCCAGCAGCCGTTCACGGCGGCGGCGGTAGGCGTCGTCCGTCTCCGGGAAGCGGGAGCGATAGGCATCGTACGCCTCATAGATGACGCCCACGGTATCCAGCACGGAGGCGGTAACGCGGCTGTCGGAGGAGCTGAGGTTCACGCGAAGGTCGTCCAGCACCTCATCCAGCTCCGCCGGGGGCAGCCACAGGGCAAAACGGCCCAGGTAGTCGGGGATATACTTGGTGAACTCCTGCTGGCCCAGCTCCAGGCCGCGGCACAGCTCCACCGCCACCTCGTTGCGCTGGTCGGCCGTCAGTCGGGGCGCCAGGGCCAGCAGGGCGTTGCCGGCACTGTGGCGGACGGTAACGCGGTCGCTGACCTTGATGAGATTGGACAGGTGGGTGGCGATATGGAGGGCGGGGCTTTTGCCGCTGCGGGCAAAGTCCGTCAGCAGGCGCAGGTTGCCCTGCTTGGTGATCCACGGCGTGGCGGTCTTCAGGTTGTCCAGGAAGATCTCGGAGACCACGTCCTCCGGCAGAAGAAGGGGCGCGCCCTGAGAGAGCACATCCTGCTTGAGATAGCGCAGGGTGCCGCTGTCGCCGTCGGGGACGGCGGTCACGGCCTCCAGCGCGCGGCCGTCCTCCGGGTACAGGCGGGCGAGACGGTCCAGCAGCAGCACGGCGGCCATGCGGACAGTCAGGTCCTTACGCAGGGACAGGGCGGCGGCGAAGGCCGTCATCTGCCGGGCGCGGCTGGCCGTATAGGCCGTATCCGGCAGAGCGGCGGCGGTATCCAGCAGCTGGAAGGCGGTGTAGTCGTCCAGATCCTCCGGCCTGCGGTAGTAGGCGAACACCGGGGCCAGGAAGCGCTCCTCCCGGCCGGGGCAGTGGCTCAGCAGGGAGCCGACGGCGAATTTCAGGGTATAGCCGATCCAGCGGCGGTGCTGGGGCATGAGCTTATGGTCGGGATACAGTATCTTGTCCAGATAGAGCCTCCACTGGTCCACGTCGGTGATGGCCCGGGGGTCCGGGCGGATGTCGGCGGGGCGCTCCTTGGCGTAGCCGGCGTGGAAGCCGGCGATGATCTCGCCCAGCAGCGCCGCCGCCTGACGGCGGATATCGCCCTCGCGGTGCATCAGCAGCTCATAGAGGAACGTCAGGGTCTGGACCTTCTGGGGGATATGCAGATAGAGGGAGTAGGACTCCATCACCGCCAGATAAGCGCGGAGACGGCGCCAATCCGTCTCGCCGCGGGCCTCCTCCAGCAGACGGGCGAAGCTGCGCTGGTCGGTGAGGCGATGCATCAGCTCCATATTGTGGCCCACGCAGCGGAGCGTCAGGGCGCGGAGGGCCTCGTCGTCGGTCATGAGGGCCGTGTGCTTCTCCGGCAGAGGAGACGTATCGCCGCCGGACATGGTGACATCCACGCCGCGGCTGACCATATACTGCTCAAAGTCCTCCAGCCGGGCGTAGACACGGGTATAGCGCTTCTGCTTCTCGCCGTCCACGTCGTCCAGCTTGTCCAGGATCACCTGAAAGGCCTCGGCCAGAGTGGAGATACGTGTGATCTCCCGGCCCTGCGCATCGTGGAGCTGCTTGACGCGGAAGTCGGCGTAGATCAGCAGCAGCGCCTCCACGGAGAGGTAGTCGGGCTCCAGGTCCCAGACGGAGTGGTTGGCGGCCACGTGGCCGATATCGGTCATCCGGCGGCGGCGGAACCACTGGTCGGTGTAGAAATAGTGCAGGTAGGGCACGCGCTCGCCGGGGCGGCAGCCGAACTTGCCCAGATCGTGGCCGGCAGCGGCGCCGGAGACCAGGGCCACGTCCACGGCCACGCCGCTTTTCCGCAGGGCGCGGGCGGCGGTGACGGCGAGGTGGTGGACGCCGGCGATATGCTCCAGGGTGCGGTAGGGCGTGACCTCCAGGCCCAAACGCATCAGCTCATAGACGAACTCCCGCCTCCACAGGCGCAGGAAGCGCTGATAGGACGGGGCACAGGGACTGCCGGCCAGCTCATCATCGGTCAGGAAATCGAAGGTCCAGGCCGGGTCGTGGGGCAGCAGCTCCGCCTCGGCGGCAAACAGCACCTGCAGCACCGACAGCAGGAACACCGCACCGGGGGCGAAGGGCTCCGCATCGGTCTTTTCCGGGTAGAGCAGGCGGCGGGCATAGTCGTAGGCATAGGCCAGCCAGCCCTCGGACGGTTCGCCGGGGCACAGCGTCTCCAGCTCCGGGCGGCAGAGGGCCAGCACGTCGGCGCAGCGGAGGCGCGCGCCGCTGAACAGCCCGGCAAAGCGCTGCATATAGCCCTCGGTCTCGAGGGTGCGGAGCAAGGCGTCCCCGGGGGCAAAATAGTCCGCGGCGGGACGGTCGGAAAGGCGGCGGCGCAGGGCCAGGTCCATCTGGCGGATACGTTTTTTGTTCATGGCAAACCCTCCTGCCGGTGGTATCGTACGCGGGCCGTGTCCACCGAAAGGCGCCCGTACACCGGTAAGATGTCCGGGATGGACACGGCACACCATAATAATAGGACACTCCCCCGCACGCTGTCAATATTCCGCGGGGCGTTTTGCCACCGTTTTGATACGGAACCTTAGTAAGGTCTTAAGCGTGTGTTCACGATTTGTTCACATTTTGAGGGCCAGGCGCATGATATGATATTGTCGGGGGCAGCGGCGGAACGGAATGACAATTTCTGCCGTCTAAGTAAATAGGCAAATCATCCCGCGGGCGCGCGGGAAGGAAAAAGGAGAACACGACATGAAAAAAGCGGCTTTTGTACTGGCGCTGGTGATGCTGCTGGGCTGTGTGTCCGGCTGCGGCGCAGCGGAGGGCGAGGCCTCCGTGCAGTCGGTGTCTATGATCTGCGGGCTGGGGTCCGTAGGTCTGGCGGACCGGTTCGCAGGCATCGTCAGCCCGCTGGGCGAGACGACCATCAAGAAAAACGACGCCATGACCATCGACACCATCAAGGTGAAGGTGGGCGACAGCGTGAAAAAGGGCGACGTGCTGCTGACCTATGACCTCAGCCAGATCCGCACCGACCTGGAGATGGCCCAGCTGGAGCTGGAGCAGCTGAACGCCACGCTGGAGGACCAGCAGGCGGAGCTGGAAAACATACAGAAGCTGATGGACAGCACCTATGACGACGCCACCAAGCGGCAGTACGCCCTGGACCTGCGGGAGCAGAACGTGAAGGTGCTGGAGACGAAGGCCAACATCGCCACCAAGAAAAAGGACATTGAGAAGCTGAAGGCCAACACCGCCGACAGCACCGTCAAGTCCCCGGTGGACGGCGAGGTGCAGTCCCTGAACCCGGACGGCGGTACGGACAACTCCGGCAACGCCCTGCCGTTCATGACCATCGTGGAGACGGGCGGCTTCCGCATCAAGGGCTATGTGAACGAGAACAACGCCGGCGTGCTGACCGAGGGCACGGCGGTGGTCATCCGTTCCCGGGTCAGCGACCAGACGTGGAAGGGCAGCATCAGCTCCATCGACTGGAACAACGCCCAGCAGAGCCGCAGCGACTACGGTGACAGCGACACGGCCATGTCCAGCAAGTACCCCTTCTATGTGACGCTGGACGGCGGCGGCGAGGGCCTGCTGATGGGCCAGCACGTGTACATAGAGCCGGACTACGGTCAGGAGGACACCCAGGACGAGAACCTGATCAACCTGCCCAGCTACTTCATCAACGACACCGAGGGCAAGCCCTGGGTGTGGGCTCAGAACAGCAAGGGCAAGCTGGAAAAGCGGAGCGTCACCCTGGGCGAGTACAACACGGAGACGGACACCTATCCCGTGACGGACGGCCTGACGGCGGAGGACTACATCGCCTTCCCGGACGAGAGCCTGAAGGCAGGCATGACGTGCATCACCTATGACGAGGGCACCTTTGACCCCGGCGCCAGCGGCGGCGAGGTATACCCCGAGGGCGACGGTGAAAAAATCGACGAAAACGTGCCCATGGACGGCATGGACGGCGGCGATATGCCCGCTGAGAACGACACCGTCACGGACGACGGCAGCACCGCAGCCGTGATTCCCGGCGGCGCGGACGCCTCCGCGCCGGTGATCACACCGCCGATGGAGGGCTGAGCATGATTTTGGAAATGCGAGATATCTGCAAGGACTACCCCATGGGAAAGTCCGTGGCACATATCCTGAAAAACGTGAACCTTGACGTGGAGGAGGGGGAATACCTGGCTATCATGGGTCCCTCCGGCAGCGGCAAGACCACGCTGATGAACCTGATCGGGTGTTTGGACGTGCCCACCAGCGGCAGCTATCTGCTGGGCGGACGGGACGTGACCACCTGCAACAACAAGCAGCTGGCGGAGGTGCGGAACAAGGAGCTGGGCTTCGTGTTCCAGAGCTTCAACCTGCTGCCCAAGCTGACGGCGGTGGAGAACGTGGCGCTGCCCCTGCTGTACGGCGGGGTGAAGAAGGCGGAACGGCTGGAACGGGCCCGGGCCGCGCTGGAGACAGTGGGGCTTTCCGACCGGGTGGACCACCGGCCGGACCAGCTGTCCGGCGGACAGTGCCAGCGGGTGGCTATCGCACGGGCCATCGTGGGCAAGCCGAAGCTGCTGCTGGCCGACGAGCCCACCGGCGCGCTGGACAGCGCCAGCGGCGCGGCGGTGATGGAGCTGTTTCAGCAGCTGCATGACGGCGGCTCCACCATCATCATGATCACCCACGACCATTCCATCGCCAACCACGCCGCCAAGGTCATGACCATTCGGGACGGCGTACTGTCGGGAGGTGACGACTATGAGTGAGAAGCTGACGCTGCGGGAAAAGCTGCATATCGGCGAAAAGAACCCCGATGGCGAGAAGCCGCGCATGAGCAAGAAGCTGAAAAAGGGCATTATCGCCGCCGCCTGCGTGGTGGGCGTGTGCGGCGCGGTGTGGGGCGGACTGACCATCGCCCGGAACGCCCAGCGGGGCGACGTGAACGTATACGCCGTCAACGACTTCGCCATGACCAACTACTGGGGGGACACCTCCAACACCAGCGGCATGGTGACCACGGACAAATTGCAGAAGATCTACATCTCCCAGAGCCAGACGGTGAAGAAGGTGTGGGTCAAGGAGGGCGACACCGTAAAGAAGGGCACGGCGCTGGTGAGCTACGACTCCACGCTGACACAGGCCACCGTGGAGCGCGCCAAGATCGACTATGACCGGCAGACGGAGAACCTGGAGGTCATGAAAAACGAGTTGGAGCTGCTGAAGAAGGCGAAGAACAAGGAGACGCTGCAGGCGGAGTATGATAAGCTGGAAAAGGAGCTGGCGGAGGAGATCGCCAAGCTGGATAAGGAGGGCGGATACAAGCCCGACGAACCTATCGAGGAGGGCAAGCTCGAAGTAAAGGGCGCCACCGGCAACAGCGAAAACGCACCGCTGTACTACCAAATCAAGTCCACTACGCTGCTGAACGACCAGACACTGAAGGGCATCCTGACGGCGCTGAAACGGCCCACGCCGATGGGCACGACCACCACGGTGAGCACCTATGTGGTGCTGGTGTACCGCGAGGGCGACAAGATGGGCGGCGAGCCCGTCAGCCGGGGGCTGGTGATCACGGAGACCTTTACGCCGGACAGCACCGGCGAGACGTCCACCACGCCCGGTGAGGGCGGCGAGACGTCCACCACGCCCGGCGAGGGCGGCGGCGAGAGCGGCTCCGGCACGGTGAAGCTGTCCTTCCGGTTCTGCGACCTGACGGGGTATGTGGACCCGGAGCGCACCTACAGCAGCGACAAGTACAAGGAACTGACCAGGAAGATCGCCCAAATTCAGGAGCTGCTGGATACCTCCATGACCCAGCTGGATCTGAACAAGGCCATTCTGGAGAAGGCTCAGGCGGTAAAGGAGCAGGAGGTCAATCTGAAGGTGGCGAAGCTGAAGCTGGACAAGAAGCTGGCGGAGCTGGGCGACGGCA
>OGYC01000920.1_pt1 | contig 27755 bp, 20 predicted proteins | sample 1576461 | NCBI WGS metagenome assembly OGYC01 (sample SAMEA3541569, study PRJEB24748) | human gut metagenome | biome: human gut; feature: human-associated habitat; material: faeces | place: China | collected 2012 | reverse complement strand
CCATCACCAGCTCGTTGGCCCACAGGGTAGCGCGCTTGCCCACGGTGGTGGGCTGTGCGGGCTGGCAGTGGGTGTAGGCCATGCAGGGCATATCCTTGTACTCCTTGGCAAAGTGTGCCAGCTTTGCCAGCACACCCACCAGCTTTTTGCGCACCAGCTCAAGGCCCTGCCGCATCACGATGATGTCGGTGTTATCGCCCACATAGCAGCTGGTGGCACCCAGATGGATGATGCCTGCTGCCTTGGGGCACTGCTGACCGTAGGCGTAGACGTGGCTCATCACGTCGTGGCGCACCAGCTTTTCCCGCTCGATGGCCACTTCGTAGTTGATATCGTCCACATGAGCTTCCAGCTCGGCTACCATGTCCGGGGTGATGTTGGTCAGGCCCTGATCCATTTCGGCACGAGCCAGTGCCACCCACAGCCGCCGCCAAGTGCGGAACTTGTTGTCGTCCGAGAAGATGTACTGCATCTCATCGGAAGCGTAGCGGGTGGAAAAAGGGCTGATATAGCGATCATGCTGTGACATTGGTTGTTTCCTCCTGAAAGTAACTCCCCCAGTCGCCTTCCGGCGACAGCCCCCTCGAAGAGGGGGCCCTTCAGCCTCCCTCTCCGAGGGAGGTGGCATCGCGCCAGCGATGACGGAAGGAGTTTTTTCTCTATTCTACCATCAAACCTTGAAATAGTCCACGCCGCCCTCAAAGATCGGCTGGTATTTATCGCCGGTGACGTTCTTGTACAGATACTCGCCGCTGCGCTCCGAGTGACCCATCTTGCCGAACACGCGGCCGTCCGGGCTGGTGATGCCCTCGATAGCCAGCACAGAACCGTTGGGGTTGAAGCGCTGATCCATGGTGGGCACACCGGTCAGATCCACATACTGGGTAGCCACCTGACCGTTGCGCAGCATGGTGTCCAGCACCTCCTGCGGTGCTACAAAGCGGCCTTCGCCGTGGCTGATGGCGACGGTGTGCATCTCGCCCACCTCACACTTGCTGAGCCACGGACTGCCGGTGGAAGCCACACGGGTGTGCACCAGCATACTCTGGTGACGGCCGATGGTGTTGAAGGTCAGGGTGGGGTCGCAGGCGGTGATGGGGCGGATATCGCCGTAGGGCACCAGACCCAGCTTGATCAGAGCCTGGAAGCCGTTGCAGATGCCCAGCATCAGGCCGTCGCGCTGCTGCAGCAGACGGCGCACAGCCTCGGTGACCGCAGGGTTGCGGAAGAAGGAGGCGATGAACTTGGCGCTGCCGTCCGGCTCGTCGCCGCCGGAGAAGCCGCCGGGCAGCATGACGATCTGGCTTGCGTCAATGGCCTTGACCAGTGCCTCGCAGCTCTCGGCAACGTCGGCGGGGGTCAGGTTGCGCACCACCAGAATCTCAGGGTCGGCACCGGCGCGGGCAAAGGCCTTGGCGGTGTCGTACTCGCAGTTGGTGCCGGGGAACACCGGGATGATGACCTTGGGCTTTGCCACACCGATCTTGGGTGCGGCGGGAGCGGTCAGGCTGCCGTTGATCTTCTCCACGGCAGAACCGGCCTTGCGGTAGGGATACACAGGCTCCAGCTTGCTCTCCCAGATCTCCTGCAGCTCGGCCATATCCAGCTTTTCACCGCAGGACTCGAAGGTGTACTCCTTGGTGGTCTCGCCCAGCAGCATACCGGCGGGAGAATCAGACACCATTTCCAGAATGATGGAGCCGTACATGGGCTCGAACATCTGGTGGGTGGTCATATCTGCACGCATCTTGAAGCCGATGCGGTTGCCCAGACCCATCTTGAACAGTGCCTCGGCAATGCCGCCGTAGCCCACGGAGCAGGCAGAGGCAACCATGCCCTCTTCGATCATGTTCTCCACGATCTTGTAGTTAGCCTTCAGGGAGAAGAAGTTGGGGCAGCCGGTCTCCGGGTCGATGATGGGACGGATGAGCACCACAGTGCTCTCGGGCTTCTTGAACTCGGTGGAGACTACGCGGCTTGCCTTGCCGATGGCGGTGGCAAAGGACACCAGCGTGGGGGGCACATCCAGCTGCTCGAAGGAGCCGGACATACTGTCCTTGCCGCCGATGGAAGCAATGCCCAGACCGATCTGTGCATCCAGTGCGCCCAGCAGGGCAGCCAGCGGCTTGCCCCAGCGCTCGGGCTTGTTGCCCAGACGCTCGAAGTACTCCTGGAAGGTCAGGTAAGCGTCCTCGTAGCGGAAGCCGGTGGCAACCAGCTTGGTCACGCTCTCAATAACAGCCATCCGTGCACCCACATACTGGTTGGCGCTCATCAGATAGGGGTTATAGCCCCATGCCATGCCGGAGCAGGTGGTGGTCTCGCCGTCCACCGGCAGCTTTGCCACCATGGCGTTCTGAGGGGTCAGCTGGTATGCACCGCCAAAGGGCATGAGCACGGTGGCAGCGCCGATGGTGGAGTCGAACCGCTCGGAAAGACCCTTCTTGCTGCAAACGTTCAGATCGCCCACCATGGACTTCATCTTCTGGCTGAAGGTCAGGCCGGCCCACTGGGGCTGCCAGACGCTGCCCTTTTCCACATGGACGTTCTGGTGCTTTTCTGCACCGTTGGAGTTCAGGAACTCGCGGCTGATGTTCACGATGGAAACGCCGTTCCACACCATGTTCAGGCGCTTTTCCTCGGTGACCTTGGCCACGGGGGTAGCCTCGAGGTTCTCCTCGGTGGCAATAGCGATGAACTTGTCCACATCCTCCGGGGCAAGCGCCACAGCCATGCGCTCCTGGCTCTCGCTGATGGCCAGCTCGGTGCCGTCCAGACCCTCGTACTTCTTGGTGACCTTGTTCAGGTCGATGTACAGGCCGTCGGCCAGCTCGCCGATGGCAACGGAAACGCCGCCGGCACCAAAGTCGTTGCAGCGCTTGATCATCTTGCAGGCGTCCTCGCGGCGGAACAGGCGCTGCAGCTTGCGCTCGATGGGCGCATTGCCCTTCTGCACCTCGGCACCGCAGTGCTCAAGGCTGTCCAGCTTGTGTGCCTTGGAGGAGCCGGTAGCGCCGCCGATGCCGTCACGGCCGGTGCGGCCGCCCAGCAGCACGATCACATCGCCGGGAGCGGGGCACTCGCGGCGGACGTGGGAAGCAGGGGTAGCGCCCACAACAGCGCCGATCTCCATGCGCTTTGCCACATAGCCGGGGTGGTAGATCTCGTCCACCTGACCGGTAGCCAGACCGATCTGGTTGCCGTAGGAGGAGTAGCCGGCGGCTGCGGTGGTGACCAGCTTGCGCTGGGGCAGCTTGCCGGGCATGGTCTCGCTGACCGGCTTGAGCGGGTCGCCTGCGCCGGTGACGCGCATGGCCTGATAGACGTAGCTGCGGCCGGACAGCGGGTCACGGATGGCACCGCCGATGCAGGTAGCAGCGCCGCCGAAGGGCTCGATCTCGGTGGGGTGGTTGTGGGTCTCGTTCTTGAACAGGAACAGCCAGTCCTCGTCCTTGCCGTTGACATCGCACTTGATCTTGACGGTGCAGGCGTTGATCTCCTCAGACTCGTCCAGATTCTTCAGGATGCCCTGCTTCTTCAGTTCCTTGGCACCGATGGTGGCAAGGTCCATCATGCAACGGGGCTTGTTCTCACGGCCCAGCTCGGTACGCATGGCCATGTAGCGGTCAAAAGCTTCCTGCACCACGGCGTCATCGATCTGCACATCGTCCAGAATGGTGCCAAAGGTGGTGTGGCGGCAGTGATCGGACCAGTAGGTGTCGATCATCTTGATCTCGGTGATGGTGGGGTCGCGCTGCTCGGAGCGGAAGTACTCCTGACAGAACTTGATGTCGCCCAGATCCATGGCCAGACCCTTTTCCTCGATGAACTTGGCAAGGCCAGCCTCATCCAGCTGGTTGAAGCCCTCCAGCACTGCCACGGCAGCGGGCACGGGGTAATCCATCTTCAGGGTCTCTTTGGTCTCCAGAGAAGCCTCGCGGGCTTCCACAGGGTTGATGACATACTTCTTAATTTCGGCCACCTGCTCGGGGGTCAGAGCACCCTCCAGCAGGTAGACGCGAGCAGAGCGCACCAGCGGGCGCTCGCCCTGACTGATGAGCTGGATGCACTCAGCAGCAGAAGCTGCGCGCTGGTCGAACTGACCGGGCAGATACTCCACCGCGAAGGACACGCCCTCGGCAGCGGGCAGCTCGGCGTAGGTGTTATCCACCGGCGGCTCGCTGAACACGGTGCTGACGCACTGGTTGAACAGTGCCTCGTCGATGCCTTCCACATCGTAGCGGTTCAGCAGGCGCAGACCGGTCAGGTCCTTGATGCCCAGCAGGCTGGTGAGCTCGTTTTTCAGACCGTTAGCCTCGACATCAAAGCCGGGCTTTTTTTCCACATAAATACGATAGACCATTGGGTAGGTTCCCCCTTTGTATTCTTTCTTACTGCTTCTCTGCCAGCGCTTTCAGGGCACGCAGGCCGATATCGCTGCGCTTGTGCAGCTTTTCAAAGCTGATCTTTTCGGCTGCTTCGTAGGCGTGGCTCAGGGCGTTGGTCAGACGCGGACCGGTGGCGGTAACGCCCAGCACACGGCCGCCGTTGGTCACAATCCGGCCGTCCTCGGTAATGGCAGTACCGGAGTGGTACACCGTCACGTTCTCCTCGTCGGGCAGCTGGCCGTCCACAAGGCCGGAGATGGGCTTGCCCTTCTCGTAGGCCACAGGGTAGCCGCCGGAAGCCAGAATGACACAGGCCGCAGCACCATCGGAGAATTTGACCTCCTGCTCTGCCAGCGTGCCGTCGGTGCAGGCCTGCATGATGTGCAGCAGGTCGCTTTCCAGCAGCGGCAGCACCACCTGCGTTTCGGGGTCGCCGAAGCGGCAGTTATACTCGATGACCTTGGGGCCGTCCGGGGTGAGCATGAGGCCGAAGTACAGGCAGCCCTTGAAGGGGCAGCCCTCGGCGTTCATGGCGCGGATGGTGGGCAGGAAGATCTTTTCCATGCACTCCGCAGCCACTTCCGGGGTGTAGTAGGGGTTGGGGGCAATGGTGCCCATGCCGCCGGTGTTCAGGCCGGTGTCGTGGTCGTTGGCGCGCTTATGGTCCATGCTGGAGACCATGGGCTTGACCACCTTGCCGTCCGTAAAGCTCAGCACGCTGACCTCCGGCCCGGTGAGGAACTCTTCCACCACCACATGGTTGCCGGATGCGCCGAACTTTTTGTCCAGCATGATCTCCTTGACGCCGTCGGCGGCCTGCTGCTCGTTCTCACAGATGAGCACGCCCTTGCCCAGTGCAAGGCCGTCTGCCTTGATGACCACCGGGTACTTGCCCTCGGCGCGGATGTAATCCATGACCTTTGCGGGGTCATCGAAGGTCTCGTACTTTGCGGTGGGGATGCCGTATTTCTTCATCAGGTCCTTGGAGAACACCTTGGAAGCCTCGATGCGGGCAGCGGCCTTGTCCGGGCCAAAGGCGGGGATGCCCACCTTTGCCAGCGCGTCCACCATGCCCAGTGCAAGGGGGTCGTCCTGCGCCACCACAACGTAATCGAACTTTTCTTCCACTGCAAAGCCCACCATGGTATCCACATCGGTGGCCTTGATGTTCTTGCACTTAGCGTCATAGCTGATGCCGCCGTTGCCCGGTGCGCACCAGATCTCGCCGCAGTCGGGGCTCTTTTTCAGTGCCTTGATGATGGCGTGCTCGCGGCCGCCGCCGCCCACTACTAAGATTTTCTTAGCCATATCATTTTCTCCTAAACTTTCGTTCTTTCCGTCCGCTGCCTCGACCTCTCAGTCCGCTTCGCGCCCAGCTCTCCCAAAGGGAGAGCCCTTGGCAAAACCGGAAACTTTGCCGCACTGCCAAAGCCTCTCCCTTTGGGAGAGGTGGCATTGCGCAAGCAATGACGGAGAGGGCGAGCCGCCTATCAGAAAAGGAAGAATATTATGGCAGAACAACTCTGGAAGGGCCGTTTCTCCAAGGCGGTCGATTCGCGCGTCAATGACTTCAACTCCTCCATCCGCTTTGACCAGCGGATGATCGCGCAGGATATGCGCGGCAGCGGGGTCCACGCCGCCATGCTGGCCAAGCAGGGCATCATCTCCGAAAAGGACTGCGAGGATATCCTCAACGGGCTGGCCTCCATTGCCGACGATCTGGCAAGCGGTGCGCTGGAGATCGACCCCAACGCCGAGGATGTGCATACCTTCGTGGAGCAGACCCTGACCGCCCGCATCGGCGATGCAGGCAAGCGCCTGCACACCGGCCGCAGCCGCAACGATCAGGTGGCGCTGGATATCCGCCTGACCCTGCGGGACTACAGCCACACCCTGCAGGCTTACATCGTGGAGCTCATCAAGGTCATCTGCAGGAAGGCTGCGGAGAATACCACCGCTGTCATGCCCGGCTACACCCACCTGCAGCGCGCCCAGCCCATCACCTTTGGCCATGCGCTGATGGCCTACGCCTCCATGCTCCTGCGCGACCTGCAGCGCTTTGAGGATGCCACCGCCCGCATGGATGCCCAGTGCCCGCTGGGCTCCGGCGCTCTGGCTGGTACCACCTACCCGCTGGATCGTCAGTTCACCGCCGAAAAGCTGGGCTTTGCCGCACCCTGTGCCAACAGCCTGGACGGCGTTTCTGACCGTGACTTCTGCATCGAGCTGGCCAACGCCATCTCCATCTGCATGATGCATCTGTCCCGCCTTTCCGAGGAGATCATCCTCTGGTGCAGCTGGGAGTTCAAGTTCATCGAGCTGGACGATGCCTTTACCACCGGCTCCTCCATTATGCCCCAGAAGAAGAATCCCGATGTCACCGAGCTGATCCGCGGCAAGACCGGCCGCGTCTACGGCGACCTGAACACCCTGCTGGTGATGATGAAGGGCATTCCTCTGGCCTACAACAAGGATATGCAGGAGGACAAGGAAGCCATCTTCGATGCGGTGGATACGCTGGAGCTGTGCCTCAAGACCGTCACCCCCATGCTGGACACCATGAAGACCCTGCCTGCCAACATGCGCCGCGCTGCCGCCAAGGGCTTTATCAACGCCACCGACTGCGCCGACTACCTGACCAAGAAGGGGATGCCCTTCCGGGATGCCTACAAGCTGACCGGCTGCATGGTCTCCGACTGCATCGCAAAGGATAAGACCCTGGAGGAACTGACCCTTGACGAGTTCAAGGGCTACAGCGCCCTGTTCGAGAACGATATCTATGATGCCATCGACCTCATCAAATGCTGTGAGGGCCGCACCAGCTACGGCGGCCCCAGCGAGGCAAGCGTCAACAACCAGATCCGGCTGGCCATGGACCAGCTGGCCGCATGGGAGGCGAACAACGCATGAGCGTAAAGGTCTTTATCGACGGCTCCGCAGGCACCACGGGTCTGCGCATTGCCGACCGTCTGGCCGCCCGGCCCGAAATTGAACTGCTCTCCATCTCCGAGGAGGGCCGCAAGGACGTGAACGAGCGGGCAAAGGTCATCAATTCGGCTGACCTCGCTTTCCTCTGCCTGCCGGATGCCGCCTCCAGAGAGGTCATGCCCCGGCTCCGTCCGGATGTCAAGGTGCTGGATACTTCTACGGCTTTCCGCACGGATCCCAACTGGGTCTACGGCTTCCCGGAACTCAGGGGCCAGAAGGAAAAGATCAAAAATGCCTGCCGCGTGGCGGTGCCCGGCTGCTATGCCAGCGGGTTTATCAGCATCATGCGGCCTCTGGTGGAGCTGGGCCTTGCCGGAGCGGGTGATTTTTACAGCTGCACCGGTATTTCCGGCTATTCCGGCGGCGGCAAAAAGATGATCGCTGACTACGAAAGCCCCGACCGTCCGGCCCACAGCAAGCTGGATGCACCCAAGAGCTACGGTCTGAGCCTTGCCCATAAGCATCTGCCCGAGATGCAAAAGATCAGCGGGCTGGCAAACCCGCCCGCCTTTGTGCCTGTGGTCTGCGACTACTACTGCGGGATGCAGGTGCTGGTGCCGCTGGATCTGACGCTGGCAGGAACCACCGCCGAACAGGTGGCTGCGGGTATTGCCGGATACTATAAGGATGCCGCCACCGTCAAGGTGCACGCCCTGAACGAGCCGCTGCCCGAGAACGGCCTGTATTCCAACGCCATGGCCGGTACCGACCGCATGGAGCTGTACAGCACCGTGAACGCCGCCGGGGATCAGATGATGCTGGTCTCCCTGTTTGATAATCTGGGCAAGGGCTCGTCCGGCGCGGCAGTCCAGTGTATGAATCTGATGCTCGGTTTTGAAGAGACGGCTGGATTGGAATGAAATGGCTCACCCTCTCAGGCCGCTTCGCGCCCAGCTCTCCCGAAGGGAGAGCTTTTGACAAAACCGCAAACTCTGCGGGGAATGCCAAGGCCTCCCACTTTGGGGGAGGTGGCAGCGCGTTAGCGCTGACGGAGAGGGTGAGGATGCTGAAGGGAGAAAGTAGTATGTATCAAGAAGTTGCGGGCGGCATTTGTGCCCCCAAGGGCTTTGCGGCGGCTGGCGTGCATTGCGGCATCCGCGCAAACCATAATGAAAAATACGATCTGGCACTCATCAAGGCAGAGGTGCGCTGTGCCGCCGCCGGTGTCTACACCACCAATAAGGTCTGCGGTGCGCCCATCAAGGTGGACCGTGCCCACCTGAAGGACGGCTATGCACAGGCCATCCTTGTGAACAGCGGCAACGCCAACACCTGCGCCGCCAACGGCGTGGCTCTGGCCGAGGAATGCTGTGCGCTGGTGGGCGAGGCGCTGCACATCCCCGCCGAGGATGTGCTGCCCGCCTCTACCGGTGTCATCGGCCAGCCCATGGTCGTTGACCCCTTTGCCCGGGGAATCCCTGCCGCCGCCGCAAAGCTGGCGGCCACTGCGCAGGGCAGCACCGATGCAGCCACGGCCATTATGACCACCGATACCCACAAAAAGGAGTACGCCATCCAGTTTGAGCTGGGCGGCAAGACCTGCACCGTGGGTGCCATTGGCAAGGGCAGCGGCATGATTGCCCCCAACATGGCCACCATGCTGGCCTTCTACACAACCGATGCCGCCGTTTCCTCCGCTCTGCTGGAAAAGGCCCTCAAGACCGTGGTACCCGGTACCTACAACCAGATGAGCGTGGATCTGGATACCTCTACCAACGATACCCTGATCATCATGGCTTCCGGTCTGGCCGGAAACCCCGAGATCTGCGAAGAGAACGCCGACTACGATGCCTTTGTGGCGGCCCTGACCGCCATTGCTGAGCACATGTGCGCCGAGCACGCCGGTGACGGCGAGGGTGCCACCCACCTCATCACCTGCGAGGTGACCCACGCCCCCGACCTGAAAACGGCCCGTGCTGTCAGCCGCAGCGTGGTCTGCTCCAACCTGTTCAAGGCTGCTGTCTTTGGCCGCGATGCCAACTGGGGCCGCATCCTCTGCGCCATCGGCTACACCCCCGGCGATTTCTCCATCGACAAGGTCTGCGTCTGGCTGAGCAGTGCCGCCGGTGAGGTCTATGTCTGTGAGAATGCCGCCTACCACCCCTACAGCGAGGACGAGGCCGCCAAAGTTCTGGCGGAGCATGATATCCTTGTCAAGGTGGATATGGGGACCGGCGATGCCAGCGCCAAGGCATGGGGCTGTGATCTGACTTATGATTATGTGAAGATCAACGGGGATTATAGAACTTAATGGAACTCCTCCAGTCGCCTGCGGCGACAGCCCCCTCACGGAGGGAGCCTGAAAGCCTCCCTCTTTGAGGGAGGTGGCATCGCGTAGCGATGACGGAAGGAGTTCGTCTTGGTGAAAAACGAATGCCGGAGCAAGCGTGCTGGCGGCAAGGAGAGTATATGAAAAACGAAGAAATGGCCCTCCTGTTTTCGGAGGCGACCCCTTACATCCAGAAATACCATGGCAAGACCATGGTCATCAAATACGGCGGCAACGCCATGATCAACGAGACGCTGAAAAACGCCGTGATGAACGACCTTGTCACCCTGACCCTGCTGGGGGTGCGGGTGGTGCTGGTGCACGGCGGCGGCCCGGCCATCAACGAGATGCTGAAAAAAGTCGGCGTGGAGAGCCATTTTAACAACGGTCTGCGGGTGACGGATGATGCCACGATGGAGATCGTCCAGCAGGTGCTGGCCGGTAAGGTGAACAAGGACCTTGTGGCAAAGCTGCGCGGCCGCGGCGTGGGCCTGTGCGGCATGGACGGCCAGATGCTCCGCTGCACCGAGCTGGACCCCGCGCTGGGCCATGTGGGCGAGATCATCCATGTGGACCCCACCCTGATCTCCACCCTGCTGGACGGCGGCTATATCCCCGTGATCGCAACGGTGGGCATGGACGATCTGGGCCAGGCCTATAATGTCAATGCAGACACCGCCGCCGCACAGATTGCCATTGCCCTCAAGGCCGAGAAGCTGGTTTCCATGACCGATATCGCCGGCCTGCTGCGGGATAAGGACGATGAGACCACCCTTATCCCCGAGGTGGAGGTCAGCGAGATCGAGGGCTACAAGACTGCCGGTATCATTGCGGGCGGCATGATCCCCAAGATCGGCGGCATGGCCGATGCCATCTATCAGGGCGTGCACGAGGCGGTCATCATCGATGGCCGCGTGCCCCACTCCATCCTGCTGGAGCTGTTCTCCAACCGGGGCTCCGGCACCCGGTTCTACCGCCGCAGCCATCAGGAATAAGGCTTGCTGAAAATTATATCGGGCGATATAATAAAGATGAATAGGCTCCCCCTTTGGGGGAGCTGGCGAGCGAATGCGAGACTGAGAGGGCGAGGACGCTAACCAAGGAGGGTATATCTATGGATTCCGAAAAAGTCATCAAGCGGGACAACGAATATGTCCTGCACACTTATAACCGCAACCCCATTGCACTGGAAAAGGGCCACGGCCTGTATGCCGAAGGCCCCGAGGGCCAGAAGTATCTGGATTTCACCAGCGGCATTGGCGTGAACAGCCTGGGCTACTGCGACCTGACCTGGGCCGAGGCTGTCTCCGAGCAGGCCCATAAGCTGCAGCACACCTCCAACCTCTATTACACTGCCCCCTGCGGCAAGCTGGCCAAAAAGCTGTGCAAGCGCACCGGCATGAGCAAGGTATTTTTCGGAAATTCCGGTGCCGAGGCCAACGAGGGTGCCATCAAGGCTGCCCGCAAGTACAGCTTTGACCACTACGGCAAGGGCCGCGATGTTGTGATCACGCTGGTCAACAGCTTCCATGGCCGCACCATTGCTACCCTGACCGCCACCGGTCAGGAGGTGTTCCACAACTACTTTGGCCCCTTCAACGAGGGCTTTGTCTATACCACCGCCGGTGACATCGAAGGCCTCCGGGAACTGGTGGATCGCCATACCTGTGCCATTATGCTGGAGCTGATCCAGGGCGAGGGCGGCGTGATGGCGCTGGACCCTGAGTATGTGCAGGCTGTGCGCGCCCTCTGTGATGAAAAGGACCTTGTCCTCATCGTGGACGAGGTGCAGACCGGCGTGGGCCGCACCGGCACCTTCCTGTGCTGTGAGCACTACAACCTCAAGCCCGATATCGTCACGCTGGCCAAGGGCCTGGGCGGCGGCCTGCCCATCGGTGCCGTTCTGCTGAACGAAAAGACCGCCGAGGGCATGGGCCCCGGCAGCCACGGTTCCACCTTTGGCGGCAACCCGGTGGTCTGCGCCGGTGCCAACGTGGTGGTGGATCGGATGGATCAGAGCTTCCTGGCCAATGTCAGCGAGCGGGCCGTCCAGCTGCGCACCGGTCTGGCCAAGCTGCCCATGGTGAAGAACCTTTCCGGCATTGGCCTGATGGTGGGCATCGAGTTCTTTGGCGGCATCCAGGCCGCGGATGTGCTGGCCGCCTGCCGCGAAAAGGGCCTGCTGGTGCTCACGGCCAAGAGCCGCCTGCGCCTGCTGCCCCCGCTGACCCTGACCGCCCACGATGTGGAAAAGGCTCTGGGCATCCTGAACGAGGTGCTGACCGAGATGGAGCAGAAGGCTCCAAAGGAGCAGGCATGAAACATCTGCTGAAAATGAGCGACCTCTCCCCCGCTGAGCTCCACCACATCCTTGATGTGGCGGAGGAGCTCAAGGCAGAGCAGAAGGCCGGGACGACCCCGGCGCTGCTCAAGGGCAGGAGCGTGGCGCTGATGTTCTCCAAAAATTCCACCCGCACCCGCACCAGCTTTGAGGTGGGTGTCTACCAGCTGGGCGGTCTGGGCAATTACATGAACGCCGCCACCGAGCTGCAGTCCGGCCGGGGCGAGCCCCTCAAGGATACCGCCCGGGTGCTGGGCCGCTACTACGACTGCGTGGTCTGGCGCACCTACCGTCAGAGCGATCTGGAAGAGTTTGCCGAGCTGGCCGGGGTCCCGGTCATCAACGGCCTGACTGACTACGCCCATCCCTGCCAGGTGCTGGCCGACCTGATGACCATCCGGGAACGCCGGGGCACGCTGGAGGGCCAGAAGCTCTGCTTTATTGGCGATGGCTGCAGCATGGCAAACAGCCTCATCGTGGGCGGCCTGCTGGCAGGGATGCGTGTGACCTGCGTCTGCCCCGAGGGCTACCGCCCTGCCGCCGATGTGCTGATGTTCGCCCACAGGTATGGCGAAAAGTTTCACCTGCTCACCGACCCCGCCGAGGGTGTGAAGGATGCCGATGTGGTGGTGACCGCTGCATGGAACACTGCCCCCGGCACCCCCGAAAGTGAGCGCCGCCTGCGGGACTTCGCGGGCTTTCAGGTGACCAGCAGGCTGATGGAGGGCGCAAAGCCCGATGCCATGCTCCTCCACTGTCTGCCTGCGCACCGGGGAGAGGAGATCTCCGCCGCTGTCTTTGAAGAACACGCCGACGAGATCTTTGACGAGGCCGAGAACCGCCTCCATGTGCAGAAAGCCGTGCTGGCCATCCTGCTGGCAGGTCTGTAAAAACGAGAAAGAGCCCTGGGGCTGCAGAAAATTGCAGCCCCAGGGCTCTTATTGTTTCTCTCAGGGTCTGTGGCTCAGGCCGTGGCCCTCATCAGACCCTGCCAGCGCCCTTGTCCAGGATCTTATTGAACTGGAGGAAGAAGGTGGTGGCGGTCACGGCAGCGGCGATGATGTCACTGACGGGTTCGGCAAGGAACACGCCGAACACGGGGTTCGCGACCACATGGGGCAGGATGAAGATGAGAGGAATGAGCAGGATGAGCTTGCGCAGGCAGGCCAGCAGCAGGCTGACCTTGGCCTGACCCAGCGCCATAAAGCTCTGCTGGCAGGCGATCTGGACACCGGTGGAGAAAATGCCCGCCATGTAGATGCGCATGGCCCAGGTGGTGTAATCGATCAGGGAGGCATCCGAGGTGAAGATGCCAGCCACTGCACCGGGAACCAGCATCATCAGCAGCCAGAAGATGGTGGTGTAGCCCAGGCAGAGGGTCAGCTGGAAACGGAATGCCTGCTTGACGCGGTCCTTCTTGCCTGCGCCGAAGTTGAAGCTCATCACCGGCTGGCCGCCCTGGCAGATGCCCGAGATGGGCATGGTGCACAGCTGGGAGGCGCTGGTGATCACGGTCATGGCACCCACGGCCACGTCACCGCCGTAGCGGGCCAGGCTGGAGCTGAAGCTGATGGACAGCAGGCTCTCGGTGGAGAGCATGACGAAGGTGGAAATGCCCAGTGCCAGCACGGGCACGATGATCTTCCCTTCCAGCTTCATGTCCTCTTTGCGGATCTTGAGGATGGTCTTGGGGCCGGTGAGGAAGCGGATGACCCAGATGGCACCCACTGCCTGGCTCAGCACGGTGGCAATGGCAGCACCCTTTACGCCCATGCCCAGCCCAAAGATGAGGATGGGGTCCAGCACGATGTTGATGACCGCGCCGATAACGGTGGTCAGCATACTGATCTTGGCAAAGCCCTGCGCAGTGATGAAGGTGTTCATGCCAAGCACGATCAGCACGCAGATGGTGCCCAGAATGTAGATGCGGCTGTAAGCCAGAGCGTAGGGCAGGGTGGTGTCACTGGCACCAAACAACCGCAGCAGAGTGGGTGCGGCGGCGTAAAAGACGATGGTCAGGACGACCGAGAAGAGCAGCAGCATGGTAAAGCTGTTGCTGACGATCTTTTCTGCCTGCTTCTTGTCGCCCTGGCCCATGGCGATGGCGGTGCGGGGCGCGCCGCCGGAGCCGATGAGCATGGCAAAGGCGTTCAGAAGCATCAGGATGGGGGTAAACAGGCCCACGCCGGTCAGAGCCGCCGCGCCGATCCCCGGAATGTGGCCGATGTAGATGCGGTCCACGATGTTGTACAGCAGGTTGACCACCTGCGCCACAACGGCAGGGATCATCAGCTGAAGCAGGAGCTTTTTCACGTCACCCGTGCCCATATCCTGCTGTTTTTTCTGCGTTTGTGCCATGGAAAGTGTCTCCTTTGGTTTGGGCGAGACGGAGAGGGCTTCCCTCAGAACGTCAGGCCGAAGTTCATCTCGTAGTAGTTGCCTGCGGCATCACGGTAGGCGTAAGCCTTGCCGTTCTCGTCCTTCATGCTGTCGGGCATGTAGGCATCCTTTGCAAAGCCGGGCACGTCGTTGGGGCTGATGCAGACACCGTCCGCGTTCACAGCCAGCACCTCGTCGCCCTTGGGCAGGGTCAGAGGCAGCTTGCCAACGGGAGCAAAGCGGCCGAACATCACATCCAGCGTTGCGGAGGGGTAGGTGTCAAAGCCGACGGTCAGAGCATCGGAGACCTTCTCTACATTGCCGACCTCCCAGGCCAGCGGGCAGTTGATGTTGGAAACTACCTTGCCGCCGTGGGCGTGGACCGCAGCAGCGATACCGGCCAGACGGTTTGCGCCCACCAGAGTGGTCTCCTTGTGGGTCTCGGTGGTGGGCTTGCCGCTCTCGTCCACGTTGCAGACCGTCTTGTCCTCGCAGATGTCCAGCTCCAGGTAGCCCGGGGTGGCGTTGAAGTATGCACCGGACTGGGGGCTGACCATCAGCAGGGCCACCTGGGCCTCATCGGGGGTGTCCACCAGAGTGACATTGCCCAGCATCTCGCGCAGAGCCTTGGTGGCGGCCTCACCGGCCTCGGCGCTCTTGCCAAAGGCCTCAGCGTAGACCTTGGTGCCGTCCTTCAGGGGCAGGGTGCCGTCGTTCTTCAGCAGGACAACGGACTCGCGGTGCACGCGGGAAGCTTCCTCCCAGTCGGCCTTGGTGGCAACGACCTCGGCGGCCATCTTGGGATCGGCGTAGGTGTCCTCGAACATGCCCTGACGGAACAGCTCGGTCAGGGTGCGGCTGACAGCGCGGTTCAGGCTGGCATCGGTCAGCACCAGATCTTCCTTCTTGAAACCGGCGGGCACCGCGTGGGTGTCGTAGTAGTCGTTGGTGCCGCGGGCGTAGCTCTCCTCGCCCAGCTCGTTGTCCAGCAGGCCGGAGATCAGGTCCACGCCGCTCTGGGTGACAGCATAGCCGATGCGCTCGGGCTCGTCCAGCATGTCAACGCCCCAGCACATGTTGTGGACAATGCCGGTGTCGGAGTTGATGTAGCCCTTGAAGCCCATCTGGCCGCGCAGCAGGCCGTCGATGAACACCTTGTTGTAGGCAAAGCCGTAGGGCTGGAGCTCGATGGGGCTGCCGTTGAAGTCCTCCTGCGGAGCGCTCTTCTCGGCGCTGGGCTTGGAGTAGTAGGGCATGATGGACTCGGCATTGTGGCGGATGGCGGCACGGAATGCCGGGATGTGGTACTTCTGCAGGGAGCCGGGGGTGGCGTAGATGTTCCACTGGCCTGCTGCATAGTGGGGGTCAAAGCCGTTCTCACGGGCACCGCCGCCGGGGAAGTGCTTCACAGTCATGGAAACACCCTCGGGGGTAACGCCGTTGCTGCCGCCCTGGATGCCGGGGATCAGGTGGTCAAAGATCTCCTCAATGAGCTCGGGGTCCTCGCCAAAGGTGCCGAAGGTGCGCTGCCAACGGGGGTCGGTGACGCAGTCGGCCATGTACATGTAGCCCTTCTTCAGGCCGCAGGCATTCCACTCGCGGCGGATGGTGTCGGCGAACTTGTCGATGATGTCGATGCGTGCGGTGCCCTTGACGGCAGCAGCAATGCCCAGGGTGCCGGGATAGGTGGCAAACACGCCGGTGGCATCGTTCATGCCGAACACGACCTCGCCGTTCTCGTTGCGGCTGTTGGACATGACCTGCATGGGAACAAAGTGGTCACAGGTCTCGGTCAGGTACTGCAGCTGGTTCAGGTAATCTGCCAGATCCTCGGGCGTGGGGCTCTCGCGCAGGATGACGTGGCGGTTGAAGCTCTTCTTGACCATGTCAGAGGTGCTGGGCAGGGACTGGGAGCCGAAGATGCTGTCGGAGACGTTCACGGGTGCCTCGTCCAGCAGGCCGCTCTCGTCCGCCACGGGCTTGTGGCCGTTGGCTGCCAGACGGGGGGAAGGATACTTGGGGCCCATGCGCCAGTCGGAGGTGAAGATCTGGCCGATCTTCTCGCTGGTGGTCAGGACCTTGACATAGGCCTCGGCGCGCTCAGCCGGGGTCAAGCGCCAGTCGTTGACTGCGCTGACGGTGCCGGTGCCGTCGATGTCCTTGAAATACAGGCCGTCCTGCTCGATGACCTTGCGCTCCACGGTGCTGATGGTGGGGCCGTTGGGGTTCTGGTAGCGCTTTACACGCTCGGATGCTTTCACTGCCATAGTGTTTTCTCCTTTTCTTTTGAACGCAGCGGCCCATGCCACAGAGCCGCAGATGCTATACCCATTATAATAGGCCGCCGCGCGGAACAACTAGAAAATTTTTTGGATATTTCCGCACTTTCCTTGTATTCTTTTTTTGCGCGCGGTTGGAATACAAGCCTGTTTTGTGGAATGTGCTGTACTAGTATCTTACAATCATGTGCAAAATGACGAACGCTGTTTTTTAAAACTGTTGATTTCGCCCAAGGAGAGTAAAATTGTCCTGTTTTACCTCAAAATTTTACTAACAGAAATTTGAGGGATAGTTCATAATGTATACATAAAAATCCCCCGGTTCGCGATGTGGCAGCCGCAGCCCACGGGGGACCGAATGAAAGGCCGGAGTGAGTGGCAGCACACCGGCCGCAGAATTGAAAGGAGAGCTTCTCTATGGCAAAGGTCAAACAGCCGCTTGAAGAAAACGGCATCCACAGAGCGAAAATGTGGGAGATCATGATGTACGCTCTGAACAACACCTCCACCAACACCTACATGGTCGTGGTCGGTTACATCAGCTACTTCCTGATCGGTATCGTCGGTCTGGCATCCGTGCTGGCCGGTTCTATTGTTACCATCATGCGTGTCTGGGACGGTGTCACCGACCCGTTCGTTGGTATGATGGTCGATAAGACCAACGGCAAGTTCGGCAAAAATCGTCCGTTCATCGTTATCGGTCAGATCATCATGTTCGCCACCACCTTCGTGATGTTCAACTTCATCCCCAAGATGGGCACTGGTGTCCGCTTTATTGCGTTCATCATCATCTACATGATCTACATCATTGGCTACACCTGCCAGTGCGTTGTCACCAAGTCTGCTCAGACCTGCCTGACCAACGATCCCAAGCAGCGCCCCATCTTCGCAATGTGCGATACTGTGTATAACATTGTTCTGATGAACATCATGTTCCCCATCATTGTCACCGATGTCCTGGTGCCCAAGTTCACCCTGACTGCCGAGGCCAACGCTGCCGAGATCGCTTCTCTGGTGGCACAGAACCCTGCTCTGGCAGGCATCGTGGAGAAGTCCGGCGGCAGCCTGTCCGCTTTCTACAACCCCGGCCTGTTCACCACCATGCAGCTGATGTTCGGCGGCCTGTCCGCTGTCTTTGCAGTCTGCGCCATCATCGCCCTGTGGCGTAAGGACAATCCGAAGTACTTCGGTCTGGGCACCACCCAGAAGGTCGGCATCAAGGATTACGTTGACACCCTGGCTCACAACCGTGCCATCCAGATGCTGGTGGTCTCCGCATCTACCGATAAGCTGTTCATGTCCACCAAGAGCAACGCTACCGTTATGATCTGCCTGTTCGGCATCATCTTCGGCAACTATGCCGCATTCTCCAGCTACTCTCAGATCACCTCTATCCCCATCTGCCTGATTTCTCTGCTGCTGATGAACAAGATCGCTCGTCAGATGGGCCAGAAGGCATCCATGCTGGTGGGTACCTGGGGCGGCATCATCGGCTCCATCGCCATCACCCTGTTCCTGTTCTTCTTCAACCCCAAGGGCGATGCTTCCAAGTTCTCTCTGCCCGCATTCCGCCTGATCCGTCCTGACACCTGGGGCACCCTGTTCACCGGCTGGACCACCACCGCTTTGATCTTCGTGCTGCTGGTCATCGCATGGTCCGGCGTGCAGGCACTGTCCTCCTCCATCGTTATCACCATGACCGCTGACTGCGCCGACTACGAGGTCTATCGTACCGGTAAGTACGTCCCCGGCCTGATGGGCACCCTGTTCAGCTTTGTGGATAAGCTGGTCTCCTCTTTGGCTGCTACCGTTGTGGCTCTGTTCTACTCCATGGTCGGCTTCAAGGACGCTCTGCCCGACACCATGACTCCGTACTCTGACGGCATCTTCTGGGCAACCGTCGGCTGCTTCGTCCTGCTGCCCATCGTTGGCTGGCTGTGCAACGTTGTTGCCATGCACTTCTATCCCCTGACCAAGGAGAAGATGGCAGAGATCCAGGCTGAGATCGGCCGCATCAAGGCTGAGGCTGCTGCAAAGCAGGCTTAATGCCAACCATCTCCCTGCGGAAATTTTGAATCCGGGACAGCGCCGCTGTCCTGCATCGTAACCGGAAATGTCCTGCGGCGGGCCATCCTCTGCCGCAGGACTTTCTGATACCCTGAGACCCGGAAGGAATACCACTATGGCAGAAGAAAACAAGCTGAACCAGACCCCTGAGATCACCCCGGCCCCCGCCGCTGAGGCCCCGGAAAAGGCCCCCACCACCGGCGAGCTGCTGGGCGATGTGGAGCACTACGACGAGGAAAAGGACGATTGGAGCACCGGCTATTACGGCACCGGCAGCCGCCAGCAGGTAACGGACGATGTGTTCCACAAGCTGGAGACCGGCGAGGAGCTGACCCGGGATGACTTTATCAAGGCGGAGCTGGCGCTGCAGGATGCCAAGCTGGAAGCCGGCATCGATCTCGAAAAGGAGAAGAGCCCGGGCCTCATTGGTAAGTATCACGATTGGAAAAAGAACCGCGTAAGGCACAAGGTGAACAAAAAGAAGTACCTTCTGCTCTGCCTGTTTCTGGGCTGGTGCGGCGGCCACCGCTACTATGAAAAGCGGTATGCGCTGGCGGCCTTCTACACCCTGTTCTTCTGGAGCGTGGTGCCCTTCTTCCTCTGCGTGACCGACCTTCTCATTGCACTGCCCATGCAGGCCGATGAGAACGGCGACATCCTGATCTGACATCTTCCTCTATTCATTCATTTACCTCCTAGCGCCGGAAAGGGCCTGCGGCATTTGCCGTGGGCCCTTTCTGCTGCCGGAGAACGCTTTTTGCAGTGCATGGCATAGTGGCAGCTAACTGGCGTTGTGCTATACTAGTATATCAATTGATTGTGCAATAAGCACAATAGAATTTTTCACATTCGTGAAACTTTTTTCATAATCGTAAAAATGACCTGTTTTACCTTAAAATATTACTAACGGGTATGTAAAAAAACGTTCATAATATAGACACAAAGCTTCGGACGGGTTGGTACGCAGTGGCAGCTGTAAGCCCCATGGAGAAAACGGAGAATGTTCCTGTGTGAACAAAGGAGAGAATGAAATGGCAAAAACCAGAAGTCTGCCGGACAAGTTCTATGATAAGGACTATGAGCACAACGGCATCCACCGCGTTCCCCTGTGGCGTATCGCAGGCTACGCGCTGAACAACACCGCAACCAACGTTTATCTGATGATGATGAACTACGCTACCTACTACCTGATGGGCTGGGTCGGCGTTGGCATGATGGTCGCTTCCTCCCTGACCATGATGATGCGTATGTGGGACGGTGTTACCGACCCGTTCATCGGCTTCATGGTCGATAAGACCAACGGCAAGTTCGGTAAGAACCGTCCGTTCATCGTGATCGGTCAGATCATCCTGTGCGTCACCAGCTGGGTCGCATTCCATGTGACCCACAAGCTGCCTCAGACAGCCCGCTTCCCCTTCTATGTGGTCGTTCTGATGGTCTACTACCTGGGCTACACCTGCCAGTGTGTCGTTACCAAGTCCGCTCAGTCCTGTGTGACCAACGATCCCAAACAGCGCCCCATGTTCGCTTCTTTCGACGGTGTGTATAACACCTTGGTGTTTGCTATCCTGGGCATCATCATTCCCCGTATCGCCAACAGCTACAACGATGTGGGCGGTTACGCATCTCTGGAGTTCTTTGACACCCTGTGGAAGATGACCGCCATCATGTCTGCGATCTTCACCACCATCGCTGTGATCTCCATCGCTCCCAAGGATCGTTCCGAGTTCTTCGGCACCGGCAAACCTGTCAAGGTCGGCCTGAAGGATTACTGGGATACCCTGAAGAACAACCGCGCCATCCAGATGCTGGTTCTGTCCGCATCTACCGATAAGCTGGGTTCTTCTGCAAAGTCCAGCGCCGTCATGGTCGCCATGTTCGCCTGCATCGCCGGTTCCAACCTGCTGCAGAGTAATGTTACCGGTCTGGTGACCATCCCCAGCACCATCGTGTGCTTCCTGTTCATCAGCTTCTTTGCTACCCGTCTGGGTCAGCGCAAGGCTATGTTGATCGGTTCTGTGGGCGGTCTGATCACCAATGGTATCCTGGCAGCTCTGTGGCTGTTCGGTGATCCTACCACCATGACCTCCAACCCCGAGACTGGTGCTCTGAACTGGGGCTACTTCCTGATCATCTATCTGGTCTTTACCATCATCACTGCTGGTTTCCAGGGGATCTCCGGCAACATCGTTATCCCCATGACCGCTGACTGCGCTGACTACGAAGTCTACCGTACCGGCAAGTACGTCCCCGGCCTGATGGGCACCCTGTTCAGCTTCGTCGATAAGATGGTCTCCTCTTTCGCTCCCATGGTCGCCGGTATCATGTTCAGCATGTGCGGCTTCACCGATCACAACCCCGTTATGGGTGACCCTGTTACCCCGGGCCTGCGTGTGGGCGTTGTCTTCTGCGCTTACGGCATGATCATGCTGGGTCTGGTCTGCAACCTGATCGCTATGAAGTTCTATCCCCTGACCAAGGAGAAGATGGCTGAGATCCAGGACGAGGTCGCTCAGATCAAGATGAAGACCATGGCTGAGAACGCCTAATTGGTACTTGCAATTTTCTGCGGAAACCTGTAAAATCAAATAGGAAAACCGCTCGCCCTTGCGGCGGGCGGTTTTCTGCTTTTGGAACAAAATTCAGACAAGAGGTACATCGTAAATGGAAGAAAAGACACAGTGGGTAAAGGACCCGGACCACGGGATCATCTGGAACACCATCGACCACCTGTTATACTGGAAAGAACACCGTGAAAAGCACTGTGTCAGCCGCAAGAAGTATATGCGCCTGTGCATTCTGGGGGCGTTTGGTGCCCACCAGTTCTATGCCAAGCGCCCGGTGCTGGGCCTGCTGTATCTGGCAACCTTCTGGAGTGGTTTCTCTGCCGCTATGACCATCGTGGACTTCATCATTGCCGTGCCCATGAAACCGGACGAGGACGGCAACATCTGGCTGTAAAAAGCCCTCTGGCGGCCTGCTGGGCCGGAAAGGAAAACACCCTATGGATAATGTCATGCAGTTTCTGTTCAACACCAACCACGAGCAGCCCAGCATCCTGGTCTGGATCCTGCTGATCGTGATCGCGGTCGTGATTCCCAATTACGTCAGATATCGGATGGAGCAGAAGCACTCCAATGGTTCTGTTCCCACCCAGAACCCTGCCCGTTCTGCCCCGCGCAAGAAGAAGCGCAGCAAGAAGCGCTGAACCACAGACTGAGATCGTATGGTATGGAGCTCCGGCTGTGCCACAATAAAATGAGCCGGTTCCACTCCCCGATGTCCCTGCGTCTGCCACCGCTTTGATATTTCATAATCTCCCATAACCGAAAGGGCCCTGCAAATGCCGCAGGGCCCTTTTGGTTTGCAAGAGAGTGTGGGAGATGAGAAAATAGATTGACGGCTGATAGCAAATGTGCTATCATAAGGCTGAGGGATAAGCCGCACATAGAAGAGGAACATGAATGTATACAGTCGAATTTTACGAGAACGACAGAGGCGTTTCCGAACTGTGGGACTTTTTGGAAGAGCTGCGGATAAAAAGCGCATCCAATAAGGATGCGCAAATACAGTATAAACAGATCGTGTTGTATATCCAGCTGCTGCAGGACAACGGAACACGGCTTTCCGAGAATGTGACGAAGCATCTGATGGATGGCATCTGGGAGCTGCGTCCGGGAAATAACCGGGTATTCTACTTCTGTTGGCGGGGTGATCGGTTTGTGCTGCTGCACCAGTTTCGGAAGAGATCGCAAAAAACACCGCGGCGTGAAATTGAACGAGCAAAAGCGGAACGTGATGATTGGCTTGCAAGAAAGGGTGAGTGAATATGAGGACCTGGAACGATTATAAGGAGCATGTGGCAGCTGCTGACCCGGAAATTGCAAAGGATATCCGGGAAGCGGAAGCAATGTCTGCAATCGTGAAAGCAATGGTAGAGCAGCGCAATGCGATGGGATTGAGCCAGCGGGAGCTGGCAGCGAGGTGCGGCATTCCGCAATCCTCGGTGGCACGGATCGAATCCTTTAAGACGATGCCCAATCTGGATACCCTGCTGAAGATCTTCCAGCAGCTGGGCTTGAAATTGACCATCTCGGCGGCCTGATTCATCTTGCCATTTGCCGCATACAAAAACCGCCCCGGCGGCTGCTTTGTGCAGTGCCGGGGCGGTTCGTTCGTTTTTGGTGTTCAGATGCAGGAAGTACTTACTTCTTGATCTTGATCAGCTGTGCGTTCAGGCTCTCGATAAAGCCATCGGGCATGTTGATCATCTTAGCCATAGTCTCAGGGGTCATGCGCTTCATCATATCCCACATGCCAACGCCGGGCTTGATGTCAAAGTTGGTGGCCAGCTTGACAGCCCTGGTAGCGAGAGCCAGAGCCTCTTCGTTCTTGGAGAGATCTTCCATGCTGTCCTTGATGCTGTAATAGCCTTCGGGGAACTCCATCGGAGCCTTCAGATCCAGGCTGCCGACCTGCTTGAACCAGTTGGCAACGCCCTCCTGACGCTCGTTGAACTCAGGCAGGGTGTAGTAATCAGGCTCCTTCTCGACCTTTTCCAGCGTGATGGAATCCTTCACGTCACCGGCAACGGCCAGGATGGTGTTGAAGCCCTCTTCCAGAGCAACATTGAACTTGAACACGCGGTGTGCAGTCTGCTGGCCGACTTCCTTGCCGTTGACGTACAGCACAACGGTGTCCTGGTTGGAGTAGACCTTGATCTCGGTGGTCTCGCCTGCGCGCTGTGCATGGCGGCGGCCGGCGATGTGGACCATGGGCAGCTTGGACCAGTATGCCTGGTAGACAAAGTAGCTGTCCTTCTTGGTCTTGCGGTCAATGGTCATCAGGCCCTTGTTGTTGCGGCCTGCAACGCCGCCCTCGTGGCGGGCAGCACAGCCAAAGTCGAACATGTTCCAGCAGTGGGTAGCCCACACCCAGGGACGATCCTCGAACACCTGAGCCAGATGCTCGTGGTACAGTGCCTGATACTCCTCGGTGTAGTCCTTGCACTGGGGATCGTTGCTGTGCCAGTTGATGATACCCTCGGTGCCGTACTCGGAGATGCCGATGCAGATGTCGGGGTGCTCGGCGTGGAACTTGTCCAGCCAGGGGCCGTTCTGCTCCATCTTGCCGCCGTACCAGCCGAAGTAGTGGTTGTAGCTCTCTACATCGGTAATGTGATGCATGGGGCCGTCAACAGGGGTGTTGGAGACGTGGGCAATGGTAGTCAGACGGGTGGGATCCAGCTCACGCACCAGCTTCTGCAGGTCGTGGTGGTTGTCCACCAGCTCCTGGCAGATGCCGCCGATGAGGATCTCGTTGGACAGGCCCCAGAACATGATGGAGGGGTGGTTGTAGTTCTGGATGATCAGTTCGGTCATCTGGTGACGGCAGTTCTGGTGAGCGGAGGGGTCCTTCTTAAAGACGCTGATGAAGGGGATCTCAGCCCAGACGGCGAAGCCCAGCTCGTCACATGCGTCGTAGAAGTCCTGGCTGTGCTGATAGTGGGCCAGACGGATGGTGTTGGCACCCAGCTCTTTGATGAGCATGGCATCCTCGTAGTGATCCTCAGCGGTCAGGGCGTTGCCCTTGTACAGACGATCCTGATGGCGAGCCACGCCGCGCAGCGGGGTGGGCACGCCGTTGATGGAGAAGCCGTCGTTCGGGGTCACAGTATAGCTGCGGACACCCACGTTGGCGTAGATCTCGTCAAAGGTCTCGTTGTTCTTCTGCAGGCGGGCGGTCACGGTGTACGGGTTGGGCTCGTCCATGCTCCACAGCTGGGCATCGGGAACGTACAGGGTGACCTTGGTGCTGTCGCAGGGGCGCACGCCGGAAGCAACTTCGTTGCCGTAGCAGTCCTCGATGCTGTACATCACAGTGTAGGCCTCTTCGCCGTTGGTGACCCAGCTCTCGATCTCAAAGGTGGCACCGCCGTCCTCGGTGGGCTTGGGGGTGACCTTGATGCCGGGGCCGCCGAAGTAGTCCAGGTCAAAGTGGGTGCCGGGCACGCTGATCAGGTTCACGCCGCGGTACAGGCCGCCGTAGAAGGTGAAGTCGGCGGAAGCGGGGTACATGGAGGGGGTGTCCTCGTTGGAGACCTCGATGGTCAGCTCGTTGTCGCCCTCGTGGCACAGGTCGGTGACATCGGCACGGAAGATGGAGAAGCCGCCCTCGTGGGTGGTTGCCACCTGGCCGTTGACCTTCACGGTTGCGGCCAGAGCAGCTGCCAGCACCTCAACGTAGGTGCGGCCGCCAGCCAGAGGCTGCTTGGGCTGGGTAAAGGTGCGGGTGTAGACACCGGTGGTGCGCAGATAGCTGCCGTTGCCGTCCATGCCGTCCACAGCGTTCCAGGTGTGGGGCAGGGTGACCTGCTCGGTGGGACGCTCGCCCTTGGGGAAGGACAGGGTCCAGTTTTCGTTCAAGGAAATGATCTCTCTCATCGATACTGCTCCTTCTGGTTTTCTTCTTTGTTTCGGCGGCCTGTATGGCAGAAGAAATGCCGGAAACAGGCCGGTTGTTGATTTTAGTATAGCACATCAGAGGGGGGTAGGGTTTGTACAATCTTTCGGCAAAATAGTAATATTTTGTGAAAATCCAGACGATGATTCCACGATTTTACAATCTGGCCCTTGGAAATGACAGTACAGCATGGAAAAGATACCCCAAAGCAGAGACGAAAAAGAGGGTGTCCGTCCCCGCAGAGGGAGGCAGCGGCTTCCGCTCATCCCTGACCAGAGAGCCTCTTTGGCGCTGTGGGTCCCTCCGGCAGAAAGTGTTGACGGAACGGTGGCTTTTTGCTATAATTATAAAGCTATGAATATGGAGATGTATCGAAGTGGTCGTAACGAGAACGACTCGAAATCGTTTTGTCCTTAACCGGGCACGTGGGTTCGAATCCCACCATCTCCGCCAGAAGTCGCAGATTCAAACGAATCTGCGACTTTTTTATTTTGCGCTTTTACTGCTTGGAACGCAAAAGCATCGGCAAAAACCGGGCCGCAGATGTCCGTTCTCTCCTAAATTCTCTCCAACAGGAAATTTAACCGGTCGCCTGTTGAATCTGCTAAAAATACTACTGTTTGTTGAGACTGCTGTATCTTTGCATCCACTTGAATATGTAACTTCTGCCGCTGACACCATCAGTGTACCCAACGGCGGGAGAGAATGCAAGGATGTCACGCCCGAACCATGCTGCCGGGTGCGAATCCGATAAGATAAGTTAAAAGGTGTGCCTTGGGGATGCGGAAATAGGAGAACAACTCGCCCGACTGCCCATAGAAATAGTCTAGCGTCATTTGGCGTGGCCTCGGATTTTCAACTGTGAGTGCTTGTTCATGTGGAAAACTATCACTCCTTTCCTGTCAGGTGTAAATATTGGCTCCAATGAAAAGGGTACTAAGCAAACAGGACTGCCTCACAAGATGTTGTGGAGCAGTCCTATTTACAAATTATTACATGAGAAAAATCACATCAAAAGAAGATGAGAATCTTCCTGTGCAAGCTGCTGCAAGTCCTCAGAATAACCACTGATACAGAATAGAGCAAAGTATTCGTCTCGATTCGCATTCCCCCACGGAACGACAGCAGCTTTTTCTTTCAGTTGGTGCAGTTCCGACAGCTGCATCGGAACATTTTGATGAAATTTGCACTCTCCAAAGATGATTTTGCTTCGGTCTGTGGTATCAATGGCGACAATATCGATTTCTGTATCTTTTCCACCCCACCAACGGCCAACACGGTCAAAGAGAAAGGGCAGTTTTCCTTGCGCGTTCAGCTCCCACATCTTTTGTCTGCAAATATCCTCGTAGACGTAGCCAACATGATTGGGGATAAACCCGGTTTTCAGCTTTGTCATTGCGATTTCCGGGTGGTCGCTTTCAATGAAAGAGCGCATGGGGTAAACAAATCGGAACCAGAACGCAAGAAAATTATCTTTAATGCGGTATTGCCCCTTTTTGCTGGTTTCAATATTTTTTTCGGTGGGAGGCACTTCTCGCTCCAGAATATCCAGATCGTACAATGTTTTTAAGGGCTTTGACAAACTGGTGGCTGGAAGCGACAGCGCAGAAGCAATATCAGATATCCTCATGTTTCCAGATGCAATCGCACGGATGATGGAAAAGTAACTTCCGACATCCTGAACCTCCTGCCGCAGTAAAAATTCAGGTTCTTCATACAAAAAGCTCTGAGGAGTCATTACATTTTGCAGAATGGCGGTATCAATATCGGCACATGGATGAAATAATTCGATATACTTCGGAACACCGCCTGTGACAGCATAATATAAAATGCGGGTCTGTTCATCAAGATCAGGGAAGAATCGGTCGTAATAAGCGTATGGAATCTGCTTCAGCCGAATCTGTCCTGTTCTACGGCCATACAAAGGGCTAGAGTAAGAAAGGGTCTGCTCCATCATCATGTGAACCAGAGAGCCGCAAAGAATCACTTCTACATTTTTGTTTTTCAGAATAGTATCCCAGATTTTTTGAAAAACAGAAGGAAATGCTTTGTCTGCCTTGCCCAGATACTGAAACTCATCCAACACAATGACCAGTTTTTTATTTTCCTGAGCAGAGAGAAGAACGGAAAAAATCATCTCCCAGCTTGCATCGGTTGCACTTTTCAATAAATCGTTCTGGAGAAAATCAGCAGCCATCAACCGGAAGGCGTTTCGGTTTGCCTGAATGCTTTCCTCCGTTGCCAGATAATAAAGAGACGGCTTCTCTTTGCAGAATTCTGACAAAAGCGTGGTTTTTCCTACACGGCGACGACCATAGAGAACGAACAAAGAAGATTCCGGCTTTTCATAAGCGGTCTGTAATACGGACATTTCCTGTACACGGTCAACAAAAAACATAGCGGCTCACCTCACGACTGATTTGATGACAGGTTCAGCTTCATTGTACGCCTCAAAGATTATTCTGTCAAGAATAATTACTTAAAGAATAATCTTTGCATCTAAGCAAACAGGACTGTCTCACAAAATGTTGTGGAGCAGTCCTGTCTGTTTAGTATGTAATGGTCATTGCACCCTCGTGGCA
>OGYC01000911.1_pt1 | contig 28060 bp, 24 predicted proteins | sample 1576461 | NCBI WGS metagenome assembly OGYC01 (sample SAMEA3541569, study PRJEB24748) | human gut metagenome | biome: human gut; feature: human-associated habitat; material: faeces | place: China | collected 2012 | reverse complement strand
AAATATGCTTTGCAATAACTATACCATTACTGCAAAGCATTTACAATTCTTATTTATATTGTTTTACTATTCTGCTCCTGTCCTACATATTTCTTATTCAATCTTGTGATCTTGACAGGCAATTCATAAATGTAATAAAGAATCGTTTCAATAAAGTCAAGCAGCGCGTATACATCTGCTTTGGACAGCTCTTCATTCTCGTCTCCATGTGCTCCGGAATTACCAAGTTTTCTGATCAGAAAACTGCATTTATCTAAGGTCTCCGGCAGAATATTTTTGCTTACCATTTCCTTCAGCATTGCTTCCAGATTCTTTTTCTTACTGCCTCGTTCCTTACAAATCTTCTCAAGCACTGCCCTGATTGCAATCAATGACACATTCAGATCCACATTAACAGTCTTCACCGCTGCATTGTATGATTTCAGAATGCCATCCGGAACATGAATAAAAGAATATTTACTTCCCGGATATTCTATTGTTTCTTCCGTAAAGTAACCCCCCTCTGAATCAAACATCGTGTCATTGGAGTATGATTTATGTAAAGATATGCCCTTACATACCGGACATTCTACCATAGTCCAGTCAGTATATTGCTGAAAAACCGGCTCTCCATCTGCATAGTCGGTAAAGCTCTGATGATGTTTGCCTACAATCTTCAGCAGTCCCTTGTTTCCACAATGTTTACATTCTTCAAATAAATAATTTTTATCTTTCATGGTACTATTGCAACTTTGCAATCCACGGCTGATATTCTTTTCCTTCTAAAATATCTGCAATTCTCTCACATGCATGTCCATCTCCATATGGATTACATGCTTTAGCCATGGCATCATATGCATCTTTATTCTCAAGAAGCTCTTTAAAATTCTTATATATTACTTCTTCGTCAGTTCCTACCAATCTAAGAGTGCCAGCTTTAACGCCTTCCGGTCTCTCTGTTGTATCCCTCATTACCAAAACAGGTTTTCCATATGACGGAACTTCTTCCTGGATTCCACCAGAATCTGTTAAGCACAAATGACATCTAGCTTCAAAATTATGACAGTCAAATACTTCTATTGGATCAATGATATGAATTCTGTCACATCCACCTAATTCTTCTTCTGCAGCTTTTCTAACAACCGGATTCATATGAATTGGATATACAGCTTTACAATCTGGATGTTCATCCAATACTCTCCTGATAGCACGAAACATATGATGCATTGGCTCGCCCAAATTTTCTCTTCTGTGAGCTGTAATAAAGATTAATTTATCATTTCCCACCCACTCAAGCTCAGGATGCGTATAGTCTGCTCTTACTGTGTGTTGCATTGCATCAATTACTGTATTACCAGTAATAAAAATCTTACTTGGATCTTTGCCCTCTTTTATAAGATTATCAGCAGCCATCTGCGTTGGTGCAAAATTGTACTGCGAAATAATCCCTACCGCTTGCCGGTTAAATTCTTCTGGATATGGCGAATAAATATTATAAGTGCGCAATCCCGCTTCAACATGTCCAACCGGAATCTGCAAATAAAAACAGGCAAGTGCAGTAACAAATGTCGTTGATGTATCACCATGTACAAGAACAACATCGGGTTTTACATCTTCCAGCACTTTTTTGATTTTTTCCAAGATACCTGTTGTTATATCAAATAGCGTCTGTCCCTGCTTCATAATAGAAAGATCATAATCCGGAATAACATTGAATGTATTTAGAACCTGATCCAGCATCTGACGATGCTGACCGGTTACACAAACCACTGTTTTCAATTTTTTTCTTGTTTTTAATTCAGTTACAAGCGGACACATTTTTATCGCCTCGGGGCGCGTGCCGAATACAAGCATTACCGTTTTCATATTGTCTTTCTCCTCATATAATATCTTTAGATACATAAATACCTGTATCTCAGTTAATAAGTTCCAAATAAATATTGTTCAATAGGCTTGTTAAAATCCATAATATAATTATCCCATTGTCAATCAAGTAATAGTTCTTTTTCCCTCTGTTGAACCAGTAAGGGTTACTACAAATGGATGCTCTTTTTTACTCACTTAATAGGTGAAAAGCAATATGTGAATATTCCGGTCTCGGTGTCCATATAGTCCGGTGATAAGGAAACCGATTGGTAATTATGAATAATACAAAAAATCTCACAAATGTAAAGCCGGCTTGTGCCCCACAAAGCGGCTCTGGGCTTGACATTCGTTCAATTCCTTATAGGTTTTAATCAAGCCAATCAATGGTGGTCCCCTCTCCGAAATACCAGTTTCCAAGTTACCGGAATCTGGTTTTCTTGAGACAAGAATATTCAATATGCAATTAAAACGCAGTAACTATGTGGTTTTCAGCCACTTACATGGTGTAACGTGAATAATCTAGGATCAATTATAATATTGACATTTTAACTATTAATAAATTTTTCAAATCCTTGCTCAATTACTGCCTCAAACATTTTTATATCTTCTTGAGTAGTAATTTTAAAATTTAATGGGGAACATTTAATTATTCCTATATTTTCATTTTTCTCAAACATTTGATCTATTCCAATATTATTATATTTATCTATTTGGTCTAGTGATTGTTCTAAGTATAGCTTTCTCAATATTTTAAACCTATATCCTTCAGGTGAAGTCTGTCTAAATACTCCATCTCTTTGTATAATCTCAGCCAAACTGTTGTTTTGAGTTTTTAAAATTGTTTCATATACCTCAACCCCAGTTGTTACAATATTATATTGTTCAAGAGCCTCCAAAACCTTATCGATTTCTGAAATTCTAACACAAGGTCTAGCAGCATCAGAAACAATAATTTTTTCATCATCGTCAACATAATCCTTCAGTGCATATATAGCATTGAAGGTTGACAATGCTCTTGTTCTTCCTCCTGAAAGAATCATTTTAACTTTAGCAAACTTTTTGCATATATTTTTCATTTCATCAATATAGTCTTTGTTTGAAACAATTACTATAAATTCAATATTTTCTGAAGCAGAAAATGCCTTCAGAGTATATTCAATTATTTGATGCTTTTCAACCTCTAAATGTTGTTTTGGGATTTTGTTTCCCATACGTGCTCCTTTTCCACCAGCCAACAAAATAACACAACTCATTTTAACTGTATTCCTCTCTTAAATATGCTAAGAAATCATGATGACCATTTTGCTCACTAATTGGCGGATATTTCATGTAATCACCATATCTATGTGACAGTATTTTGTGATATTCAGACGGAATATTAACTTTAATGTTTTCAAAATCAACTCTCAATATATTATCAAACCATTCTCTTCTAAATATATCAACCGAATTACTTTTCCCAATCCATTCCTGCATTAGTGTACCTTTCCGATATATCGCCCAGACAGTTGTAGCTACATACTCATCTTCAAATTTATATTTCATAGATTGGTAATCCATCTTTTCTAATATTTTGTTTATTCCAATACAATTAGCATATTTATAACAACAAAACTTCACCAAATTACCCACTAATCCGGATTTACTTTTTTCATATTTTTCTGGAGCTCCAATTCCTGCTAAAAATCTCTTATTTCGATTTTTAACAAAAATATGCTCTGCACTTTTCACATTGTTACCACATCCATCGAGTGGATATACATCAATAAACACACCTAATCCATATTCTCTGACATGATTTTCAAGAACCTTTGTCCTTTTATCATAAAATCGAGCCATTCCCATACAATAATTAATATTATTTCTATAATGTGCCAATTTATAACATCCCATTTTTTCTTCATTATCAATACAATATTTTACAAATTTCTCATAATCAGGTCGTGGCATCCATATATCTACATCATCATCCCATGGTATAAAGCCTTTATGCCTTATAGCGCCTAGTAAAGTACCATACGCTAAATAATATCTAAAATTATTTTTCATACATATTTCATCAATTTTTTTTAATGTCTTTAATTCATAAAATTTAAATTCCGAATTCGTCAATTCATGCATTCTACATCTTCCTCATCTTTATCTTTCTAATCTTATTAGTTACTTCAAATTCTTTAAATATAACACTGCCATAAATGACCGCTATCACAATTGAAAGTCCCCATCTTATAATCGGAGAATACATTAATCTAAATGCAACTACCCCAAATAAAATAACTCCGCATGACATTATCACTATTTTTTTTGTTTCAAACAAACATTTATGTGCTATACGCACAGAAATCAAGTAATGGAACAAAAAATATAATAAATATGATATTAACGTCGTATAAGCAGCTGCAATATATCCATATTGATGAATAAAAATAGAATTAAGAATTATATTTACTATCGCTGCCAATATAGAACCAAAAGCTATATATTTTGTTTTTGCATAATAATATTCAACCTGACACGGAATATAATATAAGAAAGAAAAATATCCTCCTATCACGATTGGAATAACACAATATATCGCATTCCAGTATTCTTTAGGGCCCAAAAATTTAATTATTTCAGGTGCAATAAGCATCAATAAACTGCTAATCACAGCCATTAATAATCCATATTGCGTACTGGTCTTTTTTATTTTTAAAAAATTGTTTTCTTTCAAATTATCGAAAAACCAAGGTCCCCATATTTTATCAATCGAAGTTATAGTAATCAATAAAATAGAAAACATTGTATATGCAAAACTATAAATTCCAGATTCTGATTCACCTACTATAGAAGTTATCATAATTCTATCAAACTGATTCAAAATTATTTGTGACAAGCTATGCGGAATAATTGGTATGCTATAAAGTAACGCATACCTTATACAATTTTTATCTAAATTTGGTTTATTCTTAGAGAAAAAAAACAACAATATATATGTGCTCAAAAAAATAGTAGGTATGGTCATTCCGGCAATTCTGCCTATGCCCCTATTATTTGAAAAAAAAGTCAATACCAATAGCAATGACATCACGATATTCCCAATTGCACCAATCGCTGATATTAATACAAATTTTTTATATTGATAATCTAATCCAACATAACTATTGTAATAAGTTATAATTGCAGTAGAAAAACTATATGCAAATAATAGAACTAAAATCCATCTGTCAAGTCCTAAATATCTACTATAAATTGGATATATAATTTGTACAAAAATCAGAAAAACCAACGATAAAATAGAAGAAAATGTAATGCATGCTGAAATATATTTTTCTATCTTACTAAATTTAAATCTAGCAGCATTAAAAGAAGAATAAAACGATACTCCTAAAATAACAGTCAAAATGTTTTCATATGCTAAAAAGGTATTGTATATGCCAAAATCTGCAGTTGTTAATAACCTTGTAAATATTGGCAACGTAAAAAAGGCAAGACCTTTTATCAAATAATTTGCTATTGTATACCCAAAACCTGCTTTAATTACCTTATTACTATCCATTGTATTTTCTTTTTCCCTTTATAGCCATTTTTTTATAAACATCAAAATAACTATTTTTCATTTTTTCCAGTGAAAATAGTTCATTATACGTTTTTACAACATTTTTGCACATTCTTTCATATCCATAGGTCGTTAAATCTTCCATAAAAAAATCTTGCCATGTAAAAGCATCATTAATTATCCATCCATTCTTTCCTGACTCAATAAACTCATTTACACATCCAACATCATGTGTCGCCACAGGAGTTCCCGTTGACATACATTCCAACATTGTTAATGGCAATCCTTCATATCGTGAAGGCATTAATAAAGAATCATACTCTACAACTATTTTTTTAGGATCTATAGTCGTTCCTTTATAAAAAAAGATATTTTCAACCCTAAGTTGTTTTATTAAATCCATTACCGCCTTAAGTTCCTCGCCTTCTCCCCAAATATCAATCCTAATATTCTTACGAACACTTTCATCCAAACTTGCAACAGCTCTCACAAGTATATCAATTCCCTTCTGCTTTGAAATGCGACAAACAATACAATATTTCTTACTTATGTCATACGAAACTCTTTTTTCTCCTTCACTAGCTCCGTTATAAATTACATCAATATTTGCAGATTTAATATATCTTTGGTCTGACAAATACGTATTTGCTAATCTTTTTGACGTGGCTATCCACAAATCAACTTTTTTTCTCAAAATCCATTTTTCAAGTATACATACTGGTATTTTGGGTTTTTCCTCCATATGTTGTGTCCTAATGTGAATAATATTTCTTTTTAAGCACAAGCATACATAAACCATTTCTTTTCTTGCATGCGTATGTACAATATTGGGATTAACTGTTTTTATACATTTTTTTACTGAATGTAACGTTTGTCTAATAGAAGAACAATCTAAAGGAATCACTCTTTCAACATCAGGGTGGACGTATGATACAAACGCTTCATAATATTTACTGTCAATCCCTATATAACAATCGATTTTTTCATTTGATTCTAATAATTGACTTGCAATTCTCTCCACACCTCCCATTGCACAAGGGAATAATATCTGAAGAACTTTCATAGCAGATCTCCTCCAATAAAATTATGACAAATCACATATATTTGAAATCAAACACAATATAGCAACAAGTGTAATTTGAGGAATAAGAATATAATCTCCCACAAAAATTGCAGCTCCATAGCATAATAATATTTCTATATTTGCTGCACAAAAAATATTTTTAAATACGATACTGGATAACAAAACCCAAAAAATCGTTCCTATTATTCCAAACATATACAGTATCATCAAATAAGAATTCTCAAATATAATTTCTCGTCCATCAAATAGACCATTTCCCAAAATAAGCTTTAATGTATTAGTGAAAAAAGTTTCAATCTGCATAGCATTTTTTTCCACTCTTCCATTACCATTCATTAATGTGTCTACGCGCAAAAAAGTCAAAATATTATCCCAATTATTGATAACTACGCATATAACTAATACACCTATTCCACTAATAATAATCAGCCTCTTGATTGAAACATGTTTATTCCTAATTTGTCCAACCACTAATGAAGACACAATATATATTATAAAAAGGAATATTCCAGTTCGAGATTGAGTTAAAACGAGCCCAATAACGCTAATTGACATCATTAGCAAAAACTTTTTTTCTTTTTTCTTTTTCCAAAAAATCACCATTAAAACAAATGAAAAAAACAGATAAACACTCAGTACATTCGGGTCTACCATAAATGATATCGCTCTATTATAGATTCCCAAAGGAGTCCAATCAGTTTTGGTCCTTAACGAATCCCAAGCCGCAGGATTATGTGAAGATCTTATTAATGAAGGATATATAAATTGTATAACGCAGCCTATACTCATTATCATAGTTGTGATGAAACAACCATAGCAAGTTATCTTAATTATTTCAGCTTGTCCAAAGCGCGTATCATTCTCAATTAAATAAAAGAATATATAGAGTAGTAATGCTCTTAATCCGGAAATTGCAACAGATAAGTCATTCATATTCATAACAAAATAAATCACCAATAGAATCACAAGCGCAGCTACATATTTATTAAATAAAACTACAATCTTTCCTTTTTTCATCCTAATAACGGATATGCAGAAAAGACCAATTAATAATATTACTTCCAATAATGTTCCATACAAAGAACTCCATTCTTTAATAATTGGCAAAAACGGATAAAAAAACATTGTAAGAAACATTAAAATTTTCCTATTTCTATTACTTATAAACATTACAACTCCTCATATAAAGAATACAGTCTCTTTTCCATTTCACTCCATGAATATTCTTCTTTATATATTTTTTGCATTCTTTTTTTCATTTCCTTCCACTCGTCTTTTCTATCAACTAAATTTTTTACTCCTAATATAAATCCTTCTTCTGAAAAATCAATTAATTCACCCAAGTCGTTTTCTTTGATTACGTTTGACATTCCTGTTCCTTTTACCATTATTAAAGGTTTTCCTAAAAAAAGCGCTTCATAAAATTTGTTCGGTGCGGCATAATAATGATTACCTATACTTGGATCATAAATCGCCGTCATAATATCACAATCATTTTCTAATGCAATCGTATCCTTATATTGCAATTTTCCATAATAAATAATATTCCTATGATTAATAGCTTCAGTTTTAATATCCTCTTCATATTTTCCAAATCCACCTATATGCAATTCTAAATAATCCATATTTTCTATCGCATGCACCATTTCTTTTATCAAACGATAATCTTGCAAAATTCCTACATAACATATTTTTATCTTCTTTTTATCAGTTTTTCTTTTCGTGTTTTCTATTTCTATAGCTTCAGGCGTATTATGAACTATTACCAATTTTGCAGGCTTAGCATCTCTAATCTGCTGCCTTCTTTCTTCAGTACATATTATTGTTGCTGTTGAATGATTTATAATATTATCTTCTGCGTGTTTAATAACCTTTTGAAATAAGTTGTTTGCATCTGTACTTAAATAATCGAATATATCAAATATGTACTGTTTCTTACATAATCTTGCTGCCTTGCTTCCAAAAAATGCGGTATCAAAATCACACAAATGAGCTATATCATATTCATTTTTGTTTTTCACCAACCAGCAAAATAAACGTTTTTGAAATAATAAATATGACTTCAAACTTTTTAGTCCGTCTCCAAATCCAGCTTTACATCCAAATGATATTCTTCTTACACTAGAATCAGATAAAGTCTTTTTGTCTTCTCGTATGCGATAGTTATTTGATCTATCCCATGCTAAAATCGTAACATCATACCCCGCTTTAGCAAGTGAATTTGCTTCCTTTTCAACCCTACTATCAGGTTCCACAGCGTTAGATCTTGCTATAACAATCTTTTTAATCATGATTTAACTCTCCTATTTTGTGGTTAACTTTTCTCACTATGAATTATATTGATATATCTCATCCATTCTCCGATTAATCTCATCACTAAAGAATCTCTTTATCTTCTCTTGATTATGTTTACCAAGCCCAGCATTATCGGCACTTAGAACATACTCAATTGCTGACTTACAGCCCTAAGCATCATTCACCATGAACATTACTCCATCTTCCTCATCCACCAAATCCGTATTACATCTTATTGGGCTACAGGCCACTGGAAGTCCACTGTCCATGGCTTCCATCAGGCTCACATTCAAGCCTTTTCGAATAGAAGGGAGAATATAGACATCCGCTGCATCATAGAAGTCAGCCACATCATTTCTGTATCCAGTGAGACGCAGGTCAACATTATTTTCATCAGCCATTGTCTTCAATTCTGCTTCCTTATCTCCCTTGCCAACTATCACATAGGTGATATCCTTGCCAGCTATGGCTTTTATGACAGATGCATGATTCTTGTTTTCGTTTAGTTCGCCAACAGAAAGAAGCATAAAATCTGTATCTTCTAGTCCCAGCTCTGCTCTTATCTTATCCCTACCAGATTGTCTAGGTGCAAATTTCTCCACATCCACTCCCGCACCAGAGATATAAAACATCTTCTTGGCATGGAACTTCTCGGTTGCCCTCTTGTAGTCCTCGTTGTTGATGGTAATAAGCACATCCGTATAACGAGACAGACACTTCTCTACCGGATAGAAAATCAGCCAATTCTTCAATGGCGCACCATTGTAAAAATGAAATCCATGGGCGGTGTAAAAGAGATGGGGCACATACTTTTTATGTGCAGCTATTCGCCCTAATACCCCCAACAGGTGTGCGACAATGTATCAGGTCAAATCGTTTCTTTGTGCAGCAGATTCCGCAGTTCCTTATAGGCACATATATTTTGTCTCCAAAAATCCATTTGCCTGCATTTTCCGAACAGGCAAGTCTGTCGGTAAGTAGTACGTTCACAAACGGTTTAAACAGATAATATTACCACAACACATTACATCTTGTATTATGGGAATGCCCTATGACAACAGGCACTTTACATATTTTAAATCATCTGTCTCCCATATAATGATCTTATATTATTGTCATAAAATTGCCATATAGTTTTCTCATCTTATTTTGAACTCGACTATAGTCAAACTGCATTACCTTTTCCTTATTAATCTCACCCATATAAGATAATTCACCACTAGCAATATGTTTCATGCCCTTACTAATCCCATCTATATCATTACAATCATACACTAATCCACCTTTATCATTTTCCACCAAATCAATATTGCCTCTAACTGAACTGCATATTATAGGCAATCCAACACACATTGCTTCCATTAAGGCTACTGGCAATCCCTCCTGTAAACTTGGAAAAACAAATCCATCTACTGCATGTAAAATTTCATAAACATCTTCTCTATATCCCGCAAAAATGACCCTATTAGATACATTTAATTTTGCTGCAAGATTTTTTAAATATCCTTCCAGCTCCCCCAGACCAACAATTAAATATTTAACTGTTTCATCATGAATTCTTGATAATGCATAAATCACAACTTCGTGATTCTTCCGTTCTGAAAGCTGTCCTGTGCTCATAAAAACAAAATCCTTGTCAGATAAACCAAACTCTTTTCTTTTTTTATTTCTGTCAATCACAATATTTTGTATATCTGCCACATGAACACCTATTCCAGGAACATATATCACTTTACCCGCTTTAAATTTTTGTGCTCTAGCATAATCTTCTTTATTAATTGTTATTAATACATCTGTATATCGGGCACATATCCTTTCAATTGGATAATATATTAGCCATGCTTTTTTACTTGCTCCTTTAAAAAAATGGAAACCATGGGCAGTATATATTACCTTTGTTCCCCTACGTCTTGCGCCTATACATGCTAATCGACATACAACTCCCCCAATTGGAGAATGACAGTGTACAATATTGTATTCCTTATTATTAACCATTTTCTTTACAAACAGATATGATTGAATTATTTCTCGAACCTTATATATACTTCTAGGAATTGGAACATGGTAAGTACCTATTCCCCTTTTTTCAAGCAATCTTCTATATTTTTCTACATGATCATTACTCGTTATGCTACCCTCTTTAAAATTACATGCAACATCAACTTTATATCCTAACTCCAATAATACATTTATATTATCCTCGTTAAATAAATCTATCATAGATGCTACAGAAGCTAACATGAGTGCATTTTTTTCTATTTGTATTTCTTCTGTCTTTAGCAGGCTATCTTTCAAATTCGTTTTGATATATTTTACCCCACTATAATTACTCATTTGTGATTCATAGCAGCTATTTCCCAACGCCTTATTTACCATCCCACCAATCTTTCCTGGTACTTTTCCGCCAATCCAAACTGCAGGTTTTAATATCTTAAGCAGCTTAATCTTCTTTCCGGAGGCTTCAGATATCATTCTTACCATATCACTTGTTCTGGTCCACTCACCATTTTGTGGAATAAGAACAATTGCATTTTCTTTAATTTTTTTCACTAACATAATCTGACATAAGAATTCGCAAAGATTTTCAATATAAAGCATACTGCGCTCATTATTTACATCTGGAAATATTGGAAGCTTCTTCGCAAGTTTAGCCAAGATTGGATAATTACCTTTACTGCCTTTTCCGTAGATCATCGGAGGTCTGAGTACAATTACCTTAAACTGATCATCCGCAAGTGCTCTTACCGCCACATCTGCCTGCAATTTACTATCACCATAGAAATTTGCCGGATTAGGAACCGTATTTGCATCAATCACTTTCTTCTTTCCATATGGTGCTGAATCACCATATACAATCATAGATGACATAAAAATAAATTCTTTCACGCCATCCATTTTAGCCTTTTTACAAACTTCTACAGTAAGATCTGTATTAATAGCATAATACTTTTCTTTCGTTTCATCATCTACATTTCCAACATCTGCATGCGCAATTCCCGCAACATGATATACAATATCATAACCTGAGAAATCCTTTTCTCGCCAGGAACCATCCAGCATATCTAATTCCTCAACCTCAAGTGCCGGAAACTTTTCTTTTGCATATGCAATAAAGCTTTCTCCAATATAAGAGCCCGCTCCTGTAATTAACACTTTCTTTTTACCATCAGTATCAACTTCAACTGGGTCCCCAAATCCGATGTGTCCAATCAGTTCCTGCGCAGACTTTCCATCTGTATAATGACGACCTATCTTTTCTTTTGCAGAACCTTTCTTCATTTCTCCCGTTCCACCTTCAACCACACTATCATCTTTACCAAATACATGCAAACTTCCAAGAAAAACTTTTATATCCATCCAAAGCCCCATATGTGCAACGTAATAACCATCCAGCTTTGCTTTATCCGGAATTTCCAATTCATCTCGTCCATTGATCTGCGCCCATCCGGTAAGTCCCGGTCTTACATCATTTGCCTGATATTTATCTCTTTCAGAAGTAAGCAGATCCTGATTCCATAGTCCCGGTCTTGGACCGATCACACTCATATTTCCCATAAAGATATCCCAGATCTGTGGTAATTCATCCAGCGAATGTGCACGAAGGAATTTTCCCACTTTCGTGATATACTGTTCAGGATTATCCAGCATATGCGTTGGTACATCATGTGGAGTACACATTTTCATGCTTCTGAATTTATGTAATTTAAAATATTCCTTATTCTTGCCAAGTCTCTTCTGTGTAAATAATACCGGTCCTGGGTCATCAATAATGATTGCAACGGAAATTCCCAAAAGGAACGGACTGAGCACAACCAAGCCTCCAAATGACAGCAAAATATCGATTCCACGTTTCACATATTTCTCATAAAAGCCCGGCTTATAATCAGAATCTCCGATTGCTTCCAGATGCCCTCTTACGCCATCCGCATTTTCGGGCTCATTTTCATTATAGACAAAAACAACCTGTTTTCCTTCTAATGGATTTTTCTGAGAGGGCTCATTTTTATAGGTAGTGTTATTCTTTTTCAACTTTGCAATAATTGATGTAATTGCAAAACAAGCAGTAAATCCTATAGCAATATATTTTATTACTTTCTTGAGATTGATCTTACTCATTCCCTAATGCTCCCTTTTCTATTCCATTTTCTACCAGTTCAATTTTTTGTCCATCTGGATCTTCTATAAATGTAATATTCCTTCCAAACCAATCCTGCCTTACTTCTTCAGCAGTAAATCCCTTTTTCGACAACTTATTTATTATACTTTGCATATCTTCTACAACAAGTGCTATATGTCTAAGTCCTTTTGCCTCAGGATTCTGTTGTCTTTCTGGATGATTTGAATCTATAAAAATTTCCAATACAACAGCTCCATTCTGCAGAAATACAATATCATCATATTTCCTATGTAAACGCTTTATTATATTGAATCCCAAAGCTTCATAAAAAGTTACACTTTCCTCAGTAGATACAATTACCGCTATATGATCCAGCCCTTTAACCATACATTTACTCCATTTAATACAAATAGCATTGCAACAAAGAATGTGCATTGCGCATCCCCGCGGAGCGTTTTTTATGTAATAGGAACGAAGTTTCCTATTACATAAAAAAATCTCCCACCGCCAAAAAAGCCAAACTGGGAGAATCTTTATCAATTCAATCCATATTTATTTCCCTCGTTATCCCCATTGACGATTTTGCAATCCTTGCTTATCATAACATATGCTTACCTTTCATACAATATCCATTATGGCGAAATTAAGGTTTCTTTGTCGATAATCTTCGGCATATTGCACTCTTGGGTTACGTCAGACTCTCTACATACTCTTCTGATTTACCAAGATTCTCGCTATACACTATATTCCCAGCATCTTCTTAGCCTCAGCCTCTGTAATCTTCTGCGTCTCCATTAAATTTTGTAGCAATTTCGTTTGCATAACCTTCTCGCCCTCGGCTCTGCCACGCTTCTCGCCCTCGACTCTGCCAATTTCAAATCCCTCACGCTTTCCATCCTCATATTCTTCTGCCCGGATCAGTTCCTCACGGCGTTCCCATGTATAATCAAGTACCATGCTCTTGGTCACCTCGCTCCTGTTTTCTCTGAAAAACATTCCCATGATGTGATGCTCTATACAATAATCAATCGCTTCATTAATCGCAGTTTCCAGATCTTCCTCATATGCTGCCTCATCATATTCTGACGCATTCTGCGCAATCTTCTTCTGGTGTTCTAAATTTCCCCGCACCCGGTTCACGAAGATCATATAACCACTCAAGACCTTGCTTTTTGCAAGAAGCTGCGTATTATTGTCTGGATTGATGTTATACACTGTAACTGTCAGTTCAATCTCCGGTGTATCCGTCTGATTGATAAATGCATCTGAGAGTTTCAGCACTTCTTTCTCCGGTCTTTTCTCTGTCCCATTATAGAACACTGCAAAATGCGGCGTTGCGATCTGCACACGTTTTCTGCCATACAGATCCCGCTTCCCAATCGTATTCTTGAGCAGATCTGTTAAATAAATCAGGAAACGCAGCGGTACGTTCGGGCTGTATGTAGACTGATGTTCATACAGATTCAGATAGTTGTTGATGAAAAAGGAAGCGTCATTTCTTACCGATAATGAAATTCCGTTTTCCAGCCGCATGATCTGAATCATATCAGAATCCGTATAAGCTGAATTGTTCATTGCATTATAAACATCCAGTGCATACTCCGGTATTTGCAGCATCATGGAAATCACATCACTTTTGTATTCCCTGTTACCATTACTACGATAGTTTCTTTTCCTGTCTTTCTGTGCCATAAGCATCCTCCTTTGGTGTGATGCAGGGAGTTGCTGCGCTATGGCAAATCAGACATATATCATATCCTTTGCAGACCGGATATATTTATCCTTATCTGCTCTGCAAATCGTCTTGTTATCTTTCACAAATCCCTGCTCTTATTTAGTTACAAGCATGGATTTTCTAAAAGATGAACAGATATGCCACATAAATATTCAGCATCATAAAGATATGGTTCATGGAGACTGATTGTCTCCGAAAAGAAAATATGCTTTGCAATAACTATACCATTACTGCAAAGCATTTACAATTCTTATTTTTATCCTAAACTTATCCAGAACTTATTCTCCAGTGCTACAAACAGAAATGCCATGCAGGCGCACTTACGCTTAGCCTTCCTGCGATTTACTGTGCGTACAGATTGCCTCACTCCGGTCGAAAGAAAAAATCATTGGAAGCATTTGTACCTGACACTATAAACTCATATTATTGGATCTCGTTGATATCATACGGGGTTGTCTGATATACATAGTAGTTCAGCCAGTTGCTGTAAAGATTGTTGGAATGGGCACGCCATTGCAGATGCGGTCTTTTCGTCGGATCGTCATCCGGAAAATAATTGACCGGAAGTTTGATGGAAAGTCCCTTTGCCAAATCCCTTTCGTATTCCTTCTGCAGGGTAACCCGGTCATACTCCAGATGTCCCATGACAAAGATCTGTTTGCCATTCTCTGTCATACATAAAAGCACGCCCGCTTCTTCGGATTCTGCCAGTACAATAAGCTGCGGGCAATCATGGATCGCCTTTGCACTGACCGTTGTATAGCGGCTGTTCGGTGCCATGAAATAATCATCAAAGCCTCTGACAAGCGGTATTTTCCGGTTCATTACCTTATGCTCAAAAATACCAAACAGCTTTTCCCGAAGCTGGATCTTTGGCAGTCCGAAATGATAATACAGTCCCGCCTGTGCGCCCCAGCAGATATGCAGCGTGGACGTGACATGCTTCTTGGACCATTCCATGATCATGCAAAGCTCTTCCCAGTAATCCACTTCTTCGAACGCCATCTGTTCCACCGGTGCTCCTGTGATGATCAGTCCATCATATTTATTATCCTTCAGCTCTGCAAAGGTGGAATAAAAACGGTTCAGATGGTTCGCAGAAGTATTCTGCGAAACATGTGTGCTCGTTTTCATAAAATCCACATCCACCTGCAGCGGTGTGTTAGACAATGCTCTCAGAAGCTGAAGTTCTGTTTCTTCCTTGAGCGGCATCAGATTCAGAATACAGATCTTCAACGGTCTGATTTCCTGACTGATTGCTCTTCCTTCGTCCATGACGAATATATTTTCATTTTCCAGTATTCCCTTGGCGGGGAGGTCACTTTGTATTTTAATTGGCATTTCTTACCATCCTCTGTTTTTGTTTTTGCTTCGCAGTCGCCCGATTTTTCGGGGACTCATTATAGTATAGCACATCTGCGCGGATTTGATAATAGTTACAGCATCCGCATAGCCTCTTCTTCTGTGATGATCGGAACCGAAAGCTCTTTTGCTTTTTTGTTTTTTCCGGATGTCGAGGTAATATCATTATTGATCAGATAATCTGTCTTTCCGGTCACAGAGCCTGTTACCTTGCCACCACGCTGCTCAATCTGCTCCTTGAGCTCATTCCGGTTGGCAAAATGCTCCAGTGAGCCTGTGATCACGAATACCTTACCTGCCAGCGTCTGCTGTTGTGTGTTTTCTTCCGGTTTCTCAAGTTCCAGCTCTTTCAATAAGTTGTCCAGTGCTGACAGATTTTCATTTTTCGTAAAATATGCTCTGATGCCGCCTGCCAGTACTTCCCCGACACCTTCTATTTCCGACAGTTCTTCCACTTCTGCCGATTTTATCTTCTCTATATCATAGTCAAAATATCTGCACAGTACCTTTGCATTGGCAACACCGATCCCTGCGATCCCCAGCGCATAGATCAGTCTTGGCAGAGTTGTCTGTCTTGCTTTGTCGATACTGTCGAGGAGATTTTTGCAGGACTTTTCGCCAAAGCCCTCCATTTCTTTGATCGTATCCGCATGCTGCTCCAGATGAAAGATATCCGCAAAGGAATGGATAAAGCCTTTGCCGATGAACTTCTCCAGAGTTGCCTCCGACAAACCATCTACATTGAGTGCATCACGGCTGACAAACAGTGCAAATGACTTGATCTTTTTTGCCGGGCAGTCCGGGTTGGTACAATATAATACCTCTGCCTCATTTGCCGCTTCGATTTTCGTGTCAGCACCGCACGCAGGGCAATGCGCGGGGATATTCTTCACGCCGCTCTTTGTCAGGTTTTCCGCGATCTGCGGTATGATCATATTGGCTTTATAAACGGTGATCTTATCACCGATCCCGAGCGATAATGCTTTCATCACACTGATATTATGGACACTGGCGCGGCTGACTGTCGTTCCTTCCAGCTCGACCGGTTCAAATATTGCTACCGGATTGATGAGTCCTGTACGGCTTGGACTCCATTCGATCTCCAAAAGGGTGGTCTCTGCTGTTTCGTCCGCCCATTTAAAAGCGATCGAATCACGCGGGAATTTTGCCGTCAGACCCAGAGAAGCAGAATAAGCCAGATCACAATAACAGAGCACCAGTCCATCGGACGGAATATCATATGTCTGTATTGCCTGTGCATACCATTCGATCTCTGCCAGGATCGTATCTGCATTTACCCGTTTATACGGTACAACATCAAAGCCCTGCTCCTTTAAAAAACGGAACTGATTCTCACGGTCATTTTCAAACGGCTGTTCTGCGCCGTCCAGCTCGGCTTTTACATAAGAAAATGCATAGAAGTACACGCTTCTTTTTGCTGTGATCTCATTATTTAACTGCCTGACCGATCCGCTGCAGAGATTCCGCGGATTTTTATATTTGGCATCCGCATCTTCGATCTGTGCGTTGATCTTTTCAAACTCGGAGTACGGAATAACCGCTTCCCCGCGCAGCACCAGACTTCCCTGATATGGGATCCTGCCCGGTATGTTCCGGAACACTCTGGCGTTCGGTGTAATGACTTCGCCGACTTCCCCGTTTCCGCGTGTTACCGCTTTTACAAGCTGTCCTCCTTCATAAGTGAGTACGATCGTAAGACCGTCCAGCTTCCAGGAAAGCAGCCCTTCCTTATCGCCGAGCCAGCTCTTCAGTTCTTCCCGTTCCTTTGTCTTTGCAAGCGAAAGCATCGGTTTTTCATGTCGCTCCTTGGGCAGCGCATCCACGGCCTCATATCCGACCGTTACCGATGGCGAACCCGAAAGTACGATACCTGTTTCTGCCTCCAGTGCCTGCAGTTCATCATATAATCTGTCATATTCAAAATTGCTCATGATCTCTGTGTCCTGTGCATAATATGCCCTGGATGCTTTCTGTAAAACAGGGATCAGTTCCCGCATTCTTGCTATCTTTTCTTCCATCTTATTCTCCCATATTCTGCTTCTGTTATATATGCGTTCTTCCCTCAGGACATTTCAAATCTGTTTTTGAAACTGTTCCGGGACTTGAAGTCCGACAAGCGTATATAATTCCTCTGCCTCTTCCCTCGTCAGCACACGCGACTGCCCGCTATGCAGATCACCCAGTGTTATATTCATGATCCGTACACGCCTGAGCTGTTTTACCCGGTTTCCGCACGCCTGACACATTCTTCGGATCTGTCTGTTCAGTCCCTGGGTCAGAATGATCCGGAATGTATATTTCCCCTCCTGCGTGATCTTGCATGGTCTTGTTGTCTGATGCAGCTCCTCCAGATAAATACCGCCCGCCATCTTCTCCAGAAATTCAGGCGTGATCTCTTTCTCTGCTTTTACCACATATTCCTTCTCATGCTTTTCCGCACCTCTCATCAGCTTCTGGATGAGCTCGCCGTCATTTGTCAGAAGCATAAGTCCCTCAGAATCCTTATCCAGTCTCCCGGCGTAGGTCACTCTCGTTTTGGTATTCACATAGTCGAGTATCTTTTTATCCGCGAAACGGTCTTTCTCCGTGCAGGTCACTCCAACAGGCTTGTAAAAAGCGATCAGCACCTTATCTGCTGCTCCTTTGATCTCTTTTTTGCCGATACGCACCTTATCCGATGCACCTACCAGACAGCCCAGCCCGGCGACCGTACCATTTACATAGACACGCCCCTGCCCGATCAACTTATCTGCTTCCCGACGCGAACAAAGCCCCGCCTGCGCCATATATTTATTTAAACGTATTTTTTCTTCCTGCATATTTTCCGCACTCTCACATTTTCTGTCCGCACTTCATCATTTCTTCCGCACAGAACAATAGTATCATAGCATATTTCTGCCGCTTTCGCGAGTTATTTGAATTTCTGTGATCTTCTCCATATCGATACAGGTATCATCCGTAAGCAATATTGTCTCCCGGTAACTGTCCAGTTTTTTCACGCATCCGGTCTTTTGGACAAATGCGCCTCCTTCTTTTTTCTCATCCGGCACAAAATATGTTATAGTTACCTGCGGCTTACTTTCGAGATTCTCCGCCAGCCACCGGAGCTCTTCATCTATTTTCTCCATTACATACTCATCCAGTTCTATTTCATGTTCTGTCAGCCTTGCTGTTTCCGCGATTGCTGCACCATGTTCCGTCAGTGCGGAAAACGGTGCAAACTGCGCAGCCCTGTCATGGATTGACATATGCGGATGTGTTTTTGACTGATGGTGTTCCAGTCCTATGATATCTTCATAAGAATCCTTTCTGATCTGCATGTTTTCCCTTTCTTATGCCTTGTGACCGCCGATCTGCCGGTTTCGCTCCATTGTCGTGGCACCTTCCTGCAGATTCATGCCCTTGATCAGTGCGTTTTTGCCATATTTTTTCTGCACATTCAAAATTGCCTTCTGGATCTGCTTTTCTTTTCTGCGTTCTTCCTCTTTTTCCTGCTTTTCCTTATTTTTCTGCTCATAATCCGTGAAAAGATCCATCTGTTCGTAGGTCTCCTCCTGCATGACATCCTGTTCCCGCTGAAGGTGCGCCGCCACAACTGTGATGCGGCGGATCAGCAGATCAGGATTGATGATCCTGTCATACAGAGAAAGCATACCTTCCATGATCCTTTTGGTGGAAGAAGTCGCCTCCTCCAGATTTTCTGTCCCATGGGCATGCTTTGGCACCCTTCTGCCATAGCGGTCTGTCGTGATCTCTCCGTGATATTTTTTCAAAGTAACCGGATCAGTCAGATTATCAATATCATAACCGATCGTCAGCACAAGCTGGTCTGTCACATATCCCTTCTCTACCAGCTCCAGCACCAGAAGATCTGTCATCTCCTGCACAATAAGCCGCGCTTTGCCGCATGGATAAGGGCATTTCAGCACCTGTCCTGAGCTGATGCTCTTTGCCTCGGGCTTATATGCTTTGATATCTGCGATCGTACAAGGCTCCCAGCCCCATGCATGATCGATCAGAAGCTCCGCATTGATACCAAACAACCTGTACAAAAGTTCCTCATTATAATATTCCTCCGGTTTACCGAGAGAACATCTGGCAATATCTCCCATTGTGTAAATACCGCATTTTTCCAATTTTCTTGCATAGCCTCTGCCAACCCGCCAGAAATCGGTCAGCGGTCTGTGATCCCACAATAGCCGCCTGTATGATGGCTCGTCTATCTGTGCGATCCTAACGCCCGATGCATCTGCCGGCATTTTCTTTGCCACAATATCCATGGCGATTTTGCACAGATACAGATTTGTCCCTATGCCTGCAGTCGCTGTAATACCGGTTTCCCGCAGCACATCCCGGATCATCTGCATGGCAAGGTCATGCGCATTCATTCCATAGGTCTGCAGGTAGGAGGTCACATCCATAAACACCTCATCGATCGAATAAACATGAATGTCCTCCGGTGCCACATACCGCAGATAAATATTGTAGATCTTTGTACTGTATTTCATGTAATAGCTCATGCGCGGTGGTGCCACAAGATAAGATACTTTTTTATCCGGATCCGATTTCAGTTCCTCATCAAAGCAGGATTCTTCCGTCAGCGGATGTCCCGCGCGCTGCTGGCGCATTTTATTGACCTCTTTCACACGCTGCACCACTTCAAACAATCTTGCCCTTCCGGGAATCCCATACTGCTTCAGTGACGGTGATACCGCAAGGCAGATCGTCTTTTCCGTTCTTGTCGCATCTGCCACAACCAGATTGGTCCGAAGCGGATCGAGCTGCCGTTCCACACACTCAACAGAGGCAAAAAAAGATTTCAGATCGATCGCAATATACTGTTTTTCCATTTTTACCTCCCGCTCTGTCATTTCCTGTTACGCAAAGAAAGAGAAATGGATATTCCGTTTCTCTTTCTGTTTTCTGTTCTTATTCTATTATATACCGATATTACCTGCTTGTATACTTTTGTATCGTCTTAAGAGTGCTTCTTCATCGCCTTCTCTGCTTTGATCACTTTCTGGAATTCTTTAATATCCTTTGCGATTTCACCGCTCAGTGCAAGCAGACAGATCAGGTTCGGAATCGCCATCATCGCGTTTGCAATATCAGAGAAATTCCACACGATCTCCAGAGAAGTAGTTGCACCTACATAGGCGATCAGGGAAAAGAGAATGCGGTAGATCATATTATATTTATGTGTACCAAGCAGATATTCAAATGCTTTTTCTCCATGATATTCCCAGCCTAAAATAGTTGAAAATGCAAACAATGCGATACCGATGCAGACAAGCCATGCGCCCGGTGTTCCAAGTACAGTCTTAAAAGCGGCGATCGTCAGATCTGCTCCTTTATACAGTTCACCGGTGTCCGGATTGACCGCTCCAAGCATACCCGAGCTTGCAATCGCAAGACCGGTGATCGTGCAGACAACGATTGTATCCCAGAATGTTCCTGTCATATTGATATATCCCTGTCTGACCGGATGATCGGTTGTTGCTGCAGCCGCTGTAATGGCTGCTGAACCCATACCTGCTTCATTGGAGAAAACACCTCTGGCAACACCAAACCGCATCGCATTCATCATGGATGCCACGATCGTACCACAAAGTCCGCCGCCCACTGCTTTTACGGAAAATGCCATATGGAAGATCATAGATACTCCTGCAGGCAGGTTACTGATATTTCCGATAATAATGATCAGACCTGCGATCACATAAAAGATCGCCATAAACGGTACAACCACACTGGATACCTTGGAAATAGATCTAATACCGCCTACAATAATAAGAAGCGCCAATGCTGTGATCACAATACCTGTCACTGCAACCGGTACATGGAAGGTTGTTTTGACTGATTCCGCAATAGAATTTGCCTGTGTCAGGTTACCGATACCAAAAGATGCAACAACCGCAAATAATGCAAACAGCCAGCCAAGAATTGCGCCCAGTTTTTTATGTTTAAACGCTTTCTTCATCGTATACATCGGTCCACCGGACATTTCGCCCTTTTCGTTGACCTCTCTGTATTTGATCGCCAGCATACATTCACTGAACTTGGAAGTCAGTCCGAAGCATGCACTGATCCACATCCAGACAAGTGCGCCCGGACCGCCGGATACCATTGCCGTTGCAACACCTACAATGTTACCGGTTCCGATCGTTGCGGCAAGTGCGGTTGTCAGTGCAGAGAACGGTGAAATATCACCGCTTCCTCTTGTTTTCTGTCTTGCCTCTTTACTCAGTGTACTCTTGATCGCATACCCCAGATTCCGCCAGGTCAGGAATCCTGTCCGTATTGTCAGAAAGACACCTGTTCCAACCAACAGGATCAGCATCACCGGTCCCCATACAAAACCATCGACTGTCACCAGCACCTCTGCCAGCTTTTCCATAAATCCATTCATACTTCATCCTCCTTATGGTATATTCTTTATTCTATGTTTGAATTCTGTATTTTCTTCCTTTTTCAGACTCGAAAATCCTGCCAGCTTCGCTGTCAGACGCGCTTCGCGCTTTCTGATTTTCTCGTTGTACGTTCGGGTGAAACCAAATACATGCTTCGCATGTGCTTGGTTTCCTTCCTCACTACAGAAAAAGGACAACACCTATGTGTTGTCCTCTTTGACATAAATAGTATATCTTATATAATTTTGTGCGTCAAGTGCTATTTGTGATACGGTTCACCCGCAATGATCCGATAGCTTCTGTAGATCTGCTCAAGCAATATAACACGCATCAGCTGGTGCGGAAATGTCATCTTGGAAAAGCTGAGCTTGTAATCCGCTCTTTTCAGCAGGCTTTCATGCAGTCCCAGAGAACCACCGATCACAAACTGGATCTGGCTTTTTCCTGTAATCCCAAGCTGATCGATCTTTTGTGCCAGTTCTACCGAATCAAGCTGCCTGCCTTCGATCGCCAGTGCGATTACATAGGCATCTTCCCTGACATGGCGCATAAGACGCTGTGCTTCTTTTTCCTTGATCTGCTCACAGACAACCTCCGAAGCACGATCCGGTGTCTTTTCGTCCGCCACCTCTATGATCTCCAGCTTACAGTATTTTGAAAGCCGTTTGCTGTACTCCGCTATCGCATCCCTGAAATAGCTTTCCTTCACTTTGCCTACTGATAGTATTGATATTTTCAACTTTGCTTCCTACTTCACACTTTCTGTGCAGACCAGCTTCTATTCTTCGTTTTCTGCTGTCTCTTCATCTTCCTCAGATGATTCTTCTACTGATTCCTCATCCGATTCTTCTGAAAGCAACTCCTCATCAGATTCGCCGTATAACTCTTCATACCAGTCATCTGCCAGCTTTTCTAATAAAGCCGGTTCCAGTCCGCCATAATGAGCCTCCAGGAATTCTTTGATCAATGCCAGACGGCTGTAATAGATCTGTGGCATTTCTTCCGGCTCTCCGGCAAGCTTGGCATCGATCACTTCTTTTGACATATGCTGTTCCAGAAGATCCATGATCTGTTCAATGTTCTTCTGCTCTTCCTCTGCAATACCCAGATATTTCTTATACGTCTTTATGGAAGAAACACCCATTCCGATAAACACCAGGAACATAGTTGTCATAATACCGGAAATAAGATACTTACCAAGACCGAACAGATGGATCGGCAGATAATCCATAACAAGCGCCACAATAAATACAACTCCGATTCCACCAACCAGAATAAGCGCGATCGCACTTGATTTGGCATCCTCAGCCTTATTGTTCTTATCTTCATAAAGCGCTGCCCGCTCCGGTGTCTGCTGTTCTTCCGGTGTTTCTGTATCCGCACCGTCCTCAGCATCCACATCCATACCCATGGCAGCTCTTCTTTCTTTTTCCTGCTGCTGCATCATTGCCTGTACATAACTCTGCAGATAGGCTGTCGCACGCTCTGCATGTTCTTCTGTTACATACAGCTCAAATTCATCTTTTCTCTGACCCGGTCTGACAAAGCATTCCACATCCTTTGCCTGCAGAAGCTCTGCCATCCGGTTCATATCGTATTCCGCTCCCGCGATCAGGGCTCTCGGCCCTTCCTCGAGAGAATCTACGAGGTCTACATCACAGTCATTGCAATGTGTGTAGCCCTCTCTGTATTCATTTTTACATACGGGGCACCAAGGCATATCCGATTCCTCCCTACAGGAAATTATTTCTGTGACAGGTACTCATCGATACCCTTAGCTGCAGCCTTACCTGCTCCCATGGCAAGAATAACGGTTGCTGCACCTGTAACTGCATCACCACCGGCGTAAACACCTTCTTTTGTTGTCTTACCGTGTTCTTCATCAGCAATGATACATTTGTATTTGTTGACTTCCAGTCCTTCTGTTGTAGAAGAGATCAGTGGATTCGGGGATGTACCGAGTGACATGATAACTGTATCCACATCCATTACAAACTCAGATCCTTCGATTGCTACCGGTCTTCTTCTGCCGGATGCATCTGGCTCACCAAGCTCCATCTTAATACATTTAATGCCGTTTACCCATCCGTTTTCATCGGATAAGATCTCGATCGGATTTGTCAGAAGATCGAAAATGATGCCTTCTTCTTTTGCATGGTGTACTTCTTCAACTCTGGCAGGAAGCTCTTCTTCACTTCTACGATATACAATATGTACCTCTGCACCAAGTCTTAAAGCTGTTCTGGCAGCATCCATTGCTACGTTACCGCCACCGACAACAGCAACTTTCTTACCATGCATGATCGGCGTATGGGAATCTTCCTTGAATGCCTTCATCAGGTTGCTTCTTGTCAGGTACTCATTTGCGGAGAATACACCGTTTGCCTGTTCTCCCGGAATACCCATGAATTTCGGAAGACCTGCGCCGGAACCGATAAATACTGCATCAAAGCCTTCTTCATCCATCAGTTCATCAATCGTTGTAGATTTACCGATCACAACGTTTGTCTCGATCTTAACACCGAGAGATTTTACATTTTCGATTTCCTTAGCCACTACTTTTGTTTTTGGCAGACGGAATTCAGGAATACCGTATACAAGTACGCCGCCTGCTTCATGTAATGCTTCAAAGATCGTTACATCGTATCCCATCTTTGCCAGATCGCCTGCACAGGTCAGACCTGCAGGACCGGAACCGATGACAGCTACCTTTTTATTTTTCTTTTCCTTTGCAGGAGCCGGTTTGATGCCATGCTCACTTGCCCAATCAGCCACAAAACGTTCCAGCTTACCAATGGAAATAGGTTCTCCCTTGATACCACGGATACATTTGCCTTCACACTGGCTTTCCTGTGGGCATACACGTCCGCAGACAGCCGGCAGTGCACTGGATTCATTGATAATATGATAAGCTGCTTCAAAATTGCCAAGCTTTACCTGCTCAATAAATGCAGGGATATTGATGGATACCGGGCAGCCCTTCATACACTGTGCATTTTTACAGTTGATACAACGGCTTGCTTCTTCCATTGCTTCCTGTTCATTATATCCAAGACATACTTCTTCAAAATTTGTTGCACGAACCTTTGGATCCTGCTCTCTGACAGGTACTTTCTTTAACACGTCCATTACTTGTCACCTCCGCAATGACCACATCCACCGTGATGTGTATCACCTTCCTGCTGTTTTAATAATGCTCTGCCCTCTGCAGTTTTATAGATCTGCTGACGCTTCATAGCCTGATCAAAATCAACCAGATGACCGTCAAATTCAGGACCGTCTACGCAGGCAAACTTCACTTCTCCGCCGACAGTCAGACGACATGCACCACACATACCGGTTCCGTCTACCATGATCGGATTCATGGAAACGATCGTCTTAATGCCAAGCTCTTTTGTTGTCAGACATACAAATTTCATCATGATCATCGGACCGATTGCAACGCAGACATCATAAGATTTGCCTTCTTTTTCAACCAGATCCTTCAATGTATTGGTTACCATACCGCTTCTGCCGTAGGAACCGTCATCTGTTGTAGGATATACATTTCCCGCAACCTTTTTCATTTCTTCTTCATAGATCAGAAGATCTTTGTTTTTAGCACCGATAATAACATCTGCCAAAACACCTTGCTCATGAAGCCATTTTACCTGTGGATATACAGGTGCGGTTCCAAGACCACCGGCTACAAAAATGATCTTCTTTTTCTTAAGCTCTTCTATATCTTCCTTACAGAATTCGGAAGGCTGTCCCAACGGTCCAACAAAATCATGGAAGAAATCTCCCGCCTTTAAGTCTCTCATTTCGTTTGTACCGGCGCCAATCGTCTGTACCACGATCGTGATCGTTCCTTTTTCTCTGTTATAATCACTGATCGTAAGCGGAATACGTTCTCCGTCTTCTCCTGTTCTTACAATGACAAACTGTCCCGGCAAACATGCTTTGGCTACTCTTTTTGCTTCCACTTCAAAGAGATAAATGTTTGTCGTAAGTTCTTCTGCTCTGACAATTTTATACATTTTCTTCCTCCTCCAGTTCATTGACCCGCAGGCCCATATCTTTCTTATAGTAAAATAATTCTCAAAAAAGTGCAATGGTTTTTACTGTAATTTGTGGAGATCGTAGGCTCCAAGTCTGTTTTGCGCTGCTTCAAAGCTCTCTCCGGTCGCAACACACACTGCATACAGCTTTCCTGTTTTCTGGGAAGTCCCATCCGGCGATACAAAGGTCTCCGACAACAGATAATAATACATATCATTTTCCGAAATGACCGCGATCACCGCGTACTGCCGGTTTCCTTCCACACCATCCACATGTCCGTCCGCATCTGTCAGGCTTCCCTGCAGGATCAGAGCCTGTTTGAGCAGATTGACTGCCTGATCCGCCGAAAGTGCCAGTTCCATCTGCAATGAATAATCTTCGTATATAATATCACTTGAATTATCCTTTTCGTCATACATGATGAACGCAAAATGACTTTCTCCGAGCGGCAGCGGGATCGGTCCTGTATACAGATTACTCTCAAAGCCCGGCTCTGAACCGTCTGTCGTATAATATACCTGATACATGTCCGATGGTGTTTCCACTTCTATCATCTGCGGCTCTGTATATGTGCCTGCTTCCAGCGATACAAACGGTGCAGACAGAGTTCTGACATCCACTGTATATGTTTCCTCTGCCACAGCACTTGTTACACCATATGTGTTCACATAGACTGCCTGCAGATGATAGATCCCCGAATCCAAAATGATCGGTGTGATATATCTGGTGCTGCTGCGATCCGGCTGTCTGCCATTTGTTGTGTAATAGATCTCTCCGCTTCCCGGTGCGATCAGCTTCACGGAAAGCATTTCATCATAAGATCCGCCTGTCATAGAAAACTCCGGCGCATCACAACGATATGCTACATATTTATCAAGTACTGTCTGCTCTTTACAGGAAAGCAGAAGCTGTCCGATCTTTTCATATTCCTTCCGGCTCTCATAGATCGGGACAAGCAGATCATATGCCTGCACATAAGCACTGTCTGCCGCAAGCAGTGCTTCCAGTGTCTTTTGTTCCATTTCTGTATTGTTCTGTCCCGCATAAGCTCTTGCCATCATCATCTTGGCATCCGAAGAATTCGGTGCAAGTGCAGCTGCCTCCTTGGCATAATCAAGCATCTGGGCATAATCCTGCGCTTTATACATATCTTCTGCCATTTTTAACTGATACTCATAAGAAGCATGATTGTTCCGATAGATCAAGGCTCCTGTCAGAAATACCAAAAGCACGACAGCCGCGATTCCAATACAGATCCCTGACAAAAATGTTTTTTTATGCAATTTTTTATTATCTGATTCAATTTGTTGTTCTTCCCCATCATCGGAAGATTCCGTCTCCGTTTCTGTTTTGTCCGGTTTCTGCTCCTCCTCGTCCAGAGGAAGCGGTACGATCTGCTGGGTATCGGCAAGGTCATCTGCAATCGAGGAAATTGTACTTTCCAGCTTTGCATCCACCTCTGCATCATACACCGGTACAAGAAGCCGCTCCTTACCGCATTTTTCACAGAAAATCTGATCTTCCTTCATGGGTGCGCCGCAATGTGGGCATTTCATATAGACATCACTCCGTTTGTAAGGCTACACTTTCTACACAGTTGTGCATCAGCATTGCG
>OGYC01000910.1_pt1 | contig 28086 bp, 21 predicted proteins | sample 1576461 | NCBI WGS metagenome assembly OGYC01 (sample SAMEA3541569, study PRJEB24748) | human gut metagenome | biome: human gut; feature: human-associated habitat; material: faeces | place: China | collected 2012 | reverse complement strand
CGATGTGACGCCACAGTTCCAGCATGAATGCCTGTACGAAACGCATTACTTCAGCGTTTGACTTACCACGTGGAGAGAAGTCGGAACCACCCTTACCACCACCCATAGGCAGCGTAGTCAGTGAGTTTTTGAATGTCTGCTCAAAGGCAAGGAATTTCAGGATAGAAAGGTTTACAGATGCGTGGAAACGGATACCGCCTTTGTACGGGCCGATAGCGTTGTTGTGCTGAACACGGTAACCCATGTTTGTCTGAATATTACCTTTGTCGTCCATCCAAGTTACACGGAACTGAAATACTCTATCAGGAATACACAAGCGTTCGATTAAGTTTGCTTTGTCAAACTCCGGGTGTTTGTTGTATTCTTCTTCAATAGTAGAAAGTACTTCTTCTACTGCCTGATGATACTCCGGTTCGTTGGGGAACCGTCTTTTCAGATCGTCTAATACCTTTGCTGCATTCATAATCTTTTTTTCTTTTATTGGTTGATTAAATTTCGATTACCTATTTCTTTTATGCGGTTGCAAAAGTAAAGATAAAATTTGAACTAACAAACATTTTATAAAGAAAAATGCAATAAAACATCAAATTTGATATTTTATTGCATTAAAACTCAGAAAAAAGATATTTATTTATTCTTTTTCATCGACTTATAGACAGGAATAAAGACTAATGCTGCCGAAATGACAAGCATTACTATCGTCATACCGTCAATACGTTCGGCTTTTGTGAGAACTAAATAGCAAAGCGCCAGCCAAAGCAGGCTGACGCAAACTATTTGTGATTTTGATAACGGCCTTCTCATCGGCTTTCGTTTTTCTTCTTCACTACGATGGCGTCGATCACGGCTACAGCTGTGATGTTCACGATGTCGCGGACAGAACTTTCAAAGTCAGTGAAATGGATAGGCTTGTTCAGTCCCATCTGGATAGGGCCGATAAATTCCGTATCGGGGTCCATTGCCTGCAGCAGTTTGTATCCTGCGTTGGCGGAGCTCAGGTTCGGGAAGATCAGCGTATTCACGTCTTTACCTTTCAGGCGGGTGAACGGATACTTGGCGTCACGCAGTTCGCGGTTCATGGCAAAGTTCACCTGCATTTCACCGTCAATGGCGAGTTCCGGATATTCCTTCTGCATATAGTTCACTGCTCCGTGCACTTTGACAGGGCTGCCGGAGGTATCGGCGCCGAAGTTGGAGTACGACAACATCGAGATGACCGGTGTATGGTTGAAGAAACGGACTGTCTTGTCAGCCAGTTTGGCGATGTCAATCAGAGTTTCCGTATCCGGATGACGGTTGATCAGCGTATCTGCCAGGAAGTAGGTACCCTTCTTGGAATTAAGAATGTGCATTGTTCCGAAATGGTTGAATCCGGGCTGGATGCCGATTACTTCTTTGGCAACTTTGATGGTGTTGCTGTATCTGGTGTAGAGTCCGGTGATAAATGCGTCTGCATCTCCGGTTTCTACCATCATCATACCGAAGTAGTTGCGTTCGAACATCTTGTCGTTGGCTTCTTCGTAGGTAAAGCCTTCGCGGGCACGTTTTTCGGCAAGGATGCGTGAGTAGCGTTCGCGGCGTTCCGACTCGTCCGGATGGCGGAGATTGACGATTTCGATGCCTTCCAGGCTCAGGTCGAGTTCTTCGGCCAGTTTGCCGATTGCTTCGTCGTTTCCTAATAAGATAGGATGGCAGATGCCTTCGGCTTTTGCTTCGACGGCGGCTTTCAGCATGTTGGGATGGATGCCTTCGGCAAATACGACACGTTGCGGGTTGCGGCGGGCGGTGTCATAAAGCTGGCGGGTCAGTTTGGATTCGTATCCCATCAGTTCGCGCAGATGCACGCAGTAAGCGTCCCAGTCTTTGATTTCCGTGCGTGCCACTCCGCTTTCCATAGCTGCTTTGGCTACGGCACAGGAAACTTCGGTGATGAGGCGCGGGTCTACCGGTTTCGGGATGAAGTATTCCGGACCGAAAGAGAGGTTGTTGACGTGGTATGCTGTGTTCACTACATCAGGTACAGGCTGTTTTGCCAAGTTGGCGATAGCGTGTACTGCTGCGATTTTCATTTCTTCGTTGATCGCTTTGGCGTGCGTATCGAGTGCGCCGCGGAAGATGTACGGGAAGCCGATTACGTTGTTGATCTGGTTCGGATAGTCGGAACGTCCGGTTGCCATCAGTACGTCGGGGCGGGCGCTCATTGCATCTTCGTAAGAGATTTCCGGTGTCGGGTTTGCCAGTGCGAATACGATCGGCATGGGAGCCATGCTGCGCACCATGTCCTGACTCAGTACGTTACCTTTGGACAAGCCGAGGAATACGTCGGCGCCTTTGATCGCTTCTTCCAGTGTGTGGATATCCGTGCGGTCGGTGGCAAAGTATTTCTTCTGTTCGTTGAGGTCGGTACGTGTCTTGCTGATAACGCCTTTGCTGTCCAGCATGACGATATTTTCGAGGCGTGCCCCCAGTGATACATATAATTTGGTACAGGATACGGCAGATGCTCCGGCACCGTTTACGACGATTTTCACATCCTCGATTTTCTTTCCGGCCACTTGCAGGGCATTTACCAGTCCGGCGCTGGAGATGATAGCGGTTCCGTGCTGATCGTCGTGCATCACAGGGATGTCAAGTTCTTCTTTCAGACGGCGTTCGATTTCGAAACATTCGGGAGCTTTGATGTCTTCCAGATTGATACCGCCGAAAGTAGGAGCGATTGCTTTTACGGCAGCGATGAATTTCTCCGGGTCTTTCTCGTCCACTTCGATGTCGAACACGTCGATACCTGCGTAGATTTTGAAAAGCAGACCTTTGCCTTCCATCACCGGTTTGCCGCTCAGTGCGCCTATGTCACCCAGTCCGAGTACGGCTGTACCGTTAGAAATAACAGCTACCAGGTTGCCTTTGGCTGTGTATTTGTAAGCGTCCTGCGGATTCTTCTCTATTTCGAGGCAAGGCTCTGCCACACCGGGAGAGTATGCAAGTGATAAATCAGTTTGTGTACTGTAAGGTTTGGTAGGAACTACCTCGATCTTACCGGGTTTGCCCTGTGAATGATAGAGCAAAGCGGCTTCTTTGGTTATTTTAGCCATGGTATTGGTATTTTTATTAATAAGTTATCATTTGGCTGCAAATGTAGGAATAAAAGTTATACATTGTTGTCTTTAGATGATAATTTCTATTAATTTTATAGCAAAATGACTGATTTTGCACAAACTAATGGTTGCTATCCGGCCATCTGTACTCCTTATATATTATAGCTGTTTCTTCTTTTCCGATGGTGCGTGAGTGGTGCGCCAAAACGTATTTTTCACTTCACGTGCCACCTCTTTCCAGCTCGGCATACTCTTCAGCGAACGACGGACCGGAAAGTCATAAAGCAGCAGCAACAGGAACAGGAAAATGCAGGCATAAGCCACCCAGCCATAAATCTGTTTGATGCTGACTTCCATCATCTGACTGATAAATTCCTCCATATAATGACCGAGATTGAACGGATTGCTGCTGAACGATACATGATCGATAGCCGATCCGTAGCGCGACAGATTATCCGGAACATAATAAGCCAGTCCTTGTGCATAGACTGCGCAGCCCAGCACACCTCCGACTACCATGTGAAGCATATTGAACACGCTCAATCCCTGAAAGAAATGCTGGAAAGTCATGATTTCTTCCAGGCAAACCATAAAGGTGGCGCTCAATACGGCATAGGCAAAGCCGCGGCAGATGGTAGGCAGATAGAGCTGTGAAATATGTATGTCAGTGGAGAGCGTCAGGTAGAATCCTGTCAGATAGCCGATCAGTCCGATGAACCCGACGATGACAAGACGTACATAATTATACTGTTTGACGTGCATCCACCAGTAGGAGAATACGCAGCCGGCTACTATACCGATTATGGCGAACCAGTCCAGCTGAACGCTTACCAGCTCTTCATACTTCATAACTTCTTCGTAAAAGACCTCTTCCAGTACGTGCTCGGTAGCCAGAAATGCTTCCACCAAAGTCACCAGTCCCAGAAGAGACCAGTAATGGCGGTAAGTCCACATTTTAGGTTCGAGAAAAGGATGGCGGATAGTCATCATTCGCCAGATGCAGAACCCTAAAGTGATCAGAATAGCTATCGACAACTGACGGATGACCGGACTGTTCCACCAGTCATACCAGTCGCCATAGTTGAAGAGGAAAGCGATTTCGGCAAGTAAGGCAGCCCAAAGCGCAGCGCCCAGCCAGTCGATGCCGAATAGCGGAAACTTCTTCATGAACCGGAAATGCTTGATACAAGTCGTTTGTATCAAGAGAACGATCAGCATCAGCCCTGCGATGAACAGGTTCATGTAGGTCCAGTGATAATGATACATCAAATAGGTCGTAATCAGGTCGGACAACTGAATACTGCCAAGAATGACAATGTGAAGCCACGGAAAGAAAACGGTAAAATCCCGTTTCGGCGTCATCCATAACTGGATGTTGGACATACATTCAAAAGTTCCCTGAATCTTGCACATTCCTTCGATGAAGCATATCAGCCACAATAACGGCAGGAAAGTGATGTGCGGCGCTATCAGGTTGCAGAGTAGTACACCCAGTGCGGCAGACGTAAGCAGTGTCTTATTGGTAAAGCGGAACTTCATACGGAACAGCAGCGGGAAGTAGATTGCCATGCCCGCCAGGTTGGCGTACATACACATCAGGATATCTTCGCGCATCAGCGACATACTGCCGATCATCTGATTCAGCGCCCCCAGATACACCCCTCCCGACAGCTGGAAAGTGACGGCAATGAAGAGATAAATCCACGGCTGCATCTTCCGCGGCACAAAGCTGCGGAACATCGGCATCACAAAAGGACCATTTAAAACAGGTGCTCCCATACTTTAATATTTCACCTCACATTCTACGTTGAAACCGGCACGCAGGCGTTTCAGCTCTTCCGGTTTATTTCCTTTCAGACTGATGCGGACCGGAATGCGTTGTTCTACTTTGACGAAGTTGCCGGTAGCATTGTCTTGCGGAATCATGGAAAAGGCTGCTCCTGTCGCATCGGAAATAGATTCGACCATTCCCCGGAAGGTAACGCCGGGCACTGCATCCGCCGTCATTTCCACTTCGGCGCCTTCTCGGATGTTGGAAAGCTGGGTCTCGCGGTAGTTGGCTATCACCCACAGGTCACGACTGTCTACGATGTCGACCATTGTCTGTCCGGGTTGGACTAACTGCCCTTCCAGAATCTCTTTCTTTCCGGTAGTACCGTCACATGGAGCGGTGATTACCGTATAGGATAGATTCAGCCGGGCAAGCTCCAATGCCGCTTCCGCTACACGGACGCCTGCCTCATTCTGTCCCAGCCGGTGCGTTTGCTCGCTTTTGACCAGAGACGTTGACTGCTTGGCACGGGATACTTGTTCGTAGCGTGCTTTGGCGGCTTCATAAGCTGTGTGTATGTTGTCATACTGCTGTTTGGTCACTGCGTCTTCCTGCAGCAGTTTTTCGAAGCGGTTCAGCTCGCGTCTGGCGTTCTCCATCTGTACGCGTACCTCTTCGATGCTTGCGTCGCTTACGCTCAGGTTGTTCTGAGTGGTGGCGATTCCTATCGTGGTGGCTTTCCGTCCTGCGGTGGCATTGGCAAGGTCTGCTTCTGCCTGGGCCACCCGGAGGCGAAATTCAGTGTCTTCGATGATGAGGAGCGTGTCGCCTTTGCGTACTTGCTGATACTCTTCGAAACATATCTTTTTGATAAATCCCGGTACGCGGGTGTTGATCGGAGTGATATGTTGCTTTACCTGTGCATTGTCGGTATACTCGATGTTTCCCAGATGGATGAATCGGGAACAAACATAAATGGCTCCCCCGATGAGGAAGCAAAGAATAAGAATATTGTATATCAGCTTTTGGGCTTTTCTTGCAATCATGATTAGTGCTATTTTTAATAGGTTGAATGTTAATGAGTTGTTCTCTGATGAAATGTTTTAAAACAATAAGACGTTTTTACAGCGTATGGGTAATGTATTTCATCTTGTAAAAGCTGTAGATTACGTTGATGCGTGCGTTTACCAGATTTAAGTCGGCGCTCAGCTTCATGTTGCTGGCATCGAGCATATCGGTGAGCAGAGCCAAATCGTTTTTGTAGCGGTTGCTGGTCACGTTGTAGTTCTGATCGGCCAGTTCCACACTTTTCTCCTGCGTGCGGAGGTCGGTGAAGGAAGTCAGGAAGTTGACGTAATTAGCCTGCACGCCGTTTTCTATCTGCTCTTGCGCTAATGAATATTCTTCCTGTGCTTTCCGCATATTCAGCTTTGCCTGCCGTACCTTCTTATTGTTTTTGAATAAGGAAGAAAGGTTGTACTTTATTCCGACCCCTACATACCAGTAATTGAAGTTGTTGTCCAGTACGGGGACTTCGATGGTGATCGGTCCGTCCAGATGTTCTCCGGCTACGAGTGCTACTTTGGGAAGAAGCTCCGAGCGTTCCAGCTTCACTTTCTGCTCGTTCATCTTTACCGCCAGCTGTGCTTGCTGCAAGCCTACATTGCTCTGCATGGCCAGCAGTTGCCAGTCATTTTCCGCCAATGCCCTGACTTCTTCGTCCAGTAAGGTGGAGTCGGGGACTATTTCTGTTCCGGCTGGCAGGTGAAGGGTAGTCACCAGCTGATGATTCATGATCTTACAAGCGTCCTGCACCTTTGCCAGTTGTAGTTTCAGTGTTTCTTTCTGGAGTTCGTAGCGGGTGATATCATTCTTTAGAGCCGTCCCTTGAGTACGTCTGGCTTCCATGTTGCGAATCACCTGTTCTGTCAGATCAAGGTTTTTCTGTAATACCTGAATTTGGTTGTTCAGTTTGTATAAATCCAGATAGTAGCCGGTCATAAGAAAGCGTATCTCCTGACGATTTTTCTGCCAGTCCAGTGCGGCCATCTGTTGTCCGAGTTCCGCCAGTGTGATACTGCTGTTGATAGCTCCGCCGGCGTAAATAACCTGTTGGGCTTCCAGAGCGAAGTTATTGCCGAAGTGGGGCATAGGGATGTTCTGGCCGTTTTTGAAGTCACGGTCCCACAGATACCCGTCGCCCAGATAGCTGAACGAGAGTGAGGCGCCAATGTCCGGCAATCGTTGTGACTTGGCAGCTTTCAATGCTTCATCCGCTGCTTCTTTCCCGGTTTTATACGTTTGAATACTCTGACTGTTCTCGTCTGCCAGACGGAACATTTCATTAATACCCAGAACTTTCCTGCCAGGCGTCTGGGCAAATAGTCCCTGGCTGCACAGTACTGCACAAAGCGGCACTATGAGCCATCTTTTTTTGCTCATAAAGTGAAAAAGAAATTAAATTGATAATGATAAATATACGGTCCTATATCACGGGACTCCCTGAGAAGGAGTTATCGTTTCGCGTCGTGGCGAGTCGTTTTATGAGAATTATCAAATCTGTGCAGCCACACCCCAACCGTGGAAATCATCCATTTTATTCTTATAACGAACGGCTGTTTGATAATATTTTAGTTTCATCCTGATACCTGTTTTCTATTTTTCGGTTTGCAAAATTATGAAAAATATCAGGTAAGTTGTGACTTTGTATATACGCAAATATAATATTTTTTAACGATTCTGTATGGGAGAATAGGTCGAAGAAACGGAGGGAAGATATCCAATCATCGGTCCGACCGGATACCTTTGATGAAGTACATACTATGTCTTTGTTCTGAAATAGTCCGGTTTTGTTCTGATTTGGTCTATAGACGTACGCAACAAATGCTATACCTTTGCCTCCGGAATAAAAAACAATTGATTATGAATGCAATAAATAAGGAGAACTCAAAGGTGTTTTTGCTGATACTGCTAGGTATGTTATCAGCGTTCGGTCCTTTTGTGACGGATATGTATTTACCTAGTCTGCCAGCCATGGCAGACTATTTTTCTGCCAGTTTGCCAATGGTGCAGATGGGGCTGACTACGAGCATGATCGGGCTGGCGCTGGGACAAATCTTTTTCGGTCCGCTTAGCGATAAGTACGGCAGGCGTCCGTTGTTACTGGTTTCGATGCTATTGTTTATCGTGTCCACGCTGTTTTGTCTTTTTGCACCGGACATTTATTCGTTTGTCACTTTGCGGTTGATACAAGGTATAGCCGGGGCAGGAGGAATTGTGATTTCCCGTTCGGTGGCGACAGACAAGTTTTCGGGAAAAGAACTGGCTAAGATGTTGGCTGTGATCGGAGCAATCAATGGAGTGGCGCCGGTGGCTGCTCCGGTCATCGGAGGTTTGCTGACAGGGAGCGTAGGCTGGCAGGGAATTTTTATGATTCTGCTGTTCATCGGCATTTTGCTGGGCATCGGATGTATCCGCTTCAAAGAGTCGTTGCCGGACGAGAAACGTTCGAAGACAGGCGTATGGGCAACGTTCCGCAGTTTCGGCATCATCGTTCACAACCGCCGTTATATGCTTTATGTATTTCAACTGGCTTTCGCCCAGGGAATCCTGTTTGCCTATATCGCTTCTTCCCCCTTTATCATTCAGCAGCATTACGGGTTTTCTCCTTTTGCCTTCAGCATCTGCTTTGCGGTAAATGCAGTGGCTATCGGAGTGGCTGCCGCCCTATCGGTGAAATTTCGCCGCACCGAGAACGGAACGCTGACCGGATGCATTGGGATGCTGGTGTTCGCAGTCCTTCAGATGGCGGCACTTTATAGCGGCTGTGGCTTCTGGACATACGAACTGCTTATGTTTGCGTTGCTCTTCATGATGGGACTGACTTTCACGGCTTCCACCACTCTGGCGATGGATTGCGAACGTCGGTATGCGGGAGCTGCTTCTGCTCTGCTGGGTGCGCTCTGTTTTGCATCCGGAGGCATCGTCTCTCCGCTGGTAGGACTGGGAGATATCCTCATATCCACCGGGGTGACCTTTGTGATTTGCGCCGTTTGCTCGCTCCTTTGCGCCTTGTGGGCTGTGAAGCGAACGGGGCCGAAAGTTGCACTATGCCGTATTTAGCACATACTATATGACATATCTGCTTTGATATTCTCTGGGCGACATTCCTTCATGCCGTTTGAAATATCTTCCTAAGTACGACTGGTCCGGGAAACCGAGCCGGTCGGCTATATCCTGCATTGTCAGTTCGGTGGACTGGAGCAGTACCTTGATTTCGAGGATGGCGAAATCATCGATGATCTTCTTTGCGGAATCTCCGGTCACACTGCGGCAGATACCTGTCAGGTATTTGGTAGAAATACAAAGTTCGTTGGCGTAGAAATTAACTTCCCGTTGTGAAATGCAGTTTTCGTGCACCAATGCGACAAACTTCTTGAAGATTTCGTCCTGCCGGCTTCCCCCTTCTATTTCCTGTTTGTCGAAGTAGCGGTAGCATTTATCGTAAATATCCAGCATGAAAGACTGGAGATGATTCTTGGCTATCTGGTTGCGGAAGCGGTTCTCGCGATCATTATAAATAGCAGTTGTCGCCTGTATCAATCCGTTGATTGCTCCGGTATCCTTATCGGGAAGCACATAGCATGGTTTTTCCTTCATAAAGCGGAAGAAGGTCGGTTCTAACCGCAGGCAGGCTTCCCGAAACATATCCTTTGGAAATCCGAAAAAGGAGGCTGTGAAGTCACTGCTGCTGCCATTGATGCGGATAATGCTTCCCGGCAGCAGTACCACCTGAGTGTTTTTGACGATTTCGTACTCTTTCAGATCGATGGTGACGTGTGCCCATCCGCTGCGGCAGAAATAGATGGCACCCCCTTCCATTTTCCAGAGGTGATGCATGATAGGTGACAAATTCTCATCGCTTCCGGCAACAAATGATTCCCGGAGAACGGCAAGGGTAGAGTTTCTCTGTATCATAACTATTCTTATTTAGTGGGCAAAAATAGGACTTTTTCACTAAATATCGCTCATATTGTTCCGAAAATGAACAAAACTCTAAACACTATGACCAGTTTTCTATGGTGAAAAGAGTCTACCTTTGCCGCGATCAAAAATTTTAATAGGTAACACAATGAGTAAAAAGGTATGTAAAATGAAGCAAGGGCTATTATTGCTCGGCTGTCTGGTTGCTGCTGCAGGTTGTAAGCAAGCTCCACCCACACAAATGGAAACAGGATATGAAGTAATGACCGTCTCTCCGACCGACCGGATGATTTCGAGTGCCTATTCGGCAACTATCCGCGGACGTCAGGACATCGATATTTATCCACAGGTAGGCGGTACGCTGACAAAAGTCAGTGTCACCGAAGGACAGCGGGTGAAGAGCGGACAGACGCTGTTCATCATCGACCAAGTGCCGTATGAGGCAGCCCTGCAGACGGCAGTGGCGAATGTGGAGTCAGCCAAAGCGTCTCTGGCGACGGCACAGCTGACTTACGACAGCAAAGAGGAACTGTATAAGGAAAATGTAGTTTCCGCTTTCGATCTGAGTACGGCAAAAAATTCTCTTCTGGCTGCCAAAGCGCAACTGGCGCAGGCCAAGGCACAAGAAGTGAGTGCCCGTAATAACCTTTCTTATACGGTAGTGAAGAGTCCGGCAGACGGAGTGGTAGGTACATTGCCTTATCGCGTAGGTGCGTTGGTGAGTTCCAGTATCCCCGAACCGCTGACCACCGTTTCCGACAATTCGGATATGTACGTCTACTTCTCAATGACGGAAAACCAGTTGCTGGGACTGATTCGCCAGTATGGCTCTAAAGACGAGGCGCTGAAAAGTATGCCCGCCATCGACTTGCAGCTGAACGATAAATCGGCTTATCCCGAACAGGGACAGATCGAGTCTATCAGCGGAGTCATTGACCGTTCGACGGGTACTGTCAGCCTGCGTGCCGTTTTCCCTAATAAGGACGGACTGCTGCACAGCGGCGGTGCGGGTAACGTAGTGATTCCGGTACAGAAAACGGGAGCTTTGGTGATCCCGCAGGGAGCTACTTTCGAAATACAGGATAAGAGATATGTATATAAGGTAGTAGACGGCAAAGCGCAGTCCAGTCAGGTGCAGGTGACCCGTGTGAACGGCGGCCGCGAATTTATCGTGGATGAAGGACTGGCTCCGGGCGATGTGATTGTGGCGGAAGGCGTAGGATTGCTTCGTGAAGGTACTCCGATTAAGGCAAAGACTGCCCAGGCATCTACGACAACTACTGAAAATTAAACAAAGGAGGAATCGATCCATGAATTTAAGAACCTTTATTGAACGCCCCGTATTATCGGCAGTCATCTCTATTACGATTGTCGTTGTGGGTATCATCGGGCTGTTCAGTCTGCCCGTCGAACAATATCCCGATATTGCTCCGCCAACCATTATGGTGAGTACCACCTATTATGGCGCCAGTGCGGAAACTTTGCAGAAGAGTGTGATTGCTCCTTTGGAAGAAGCGATCAATGGTGTGGAAGATATGACTTACATGACTTCTACCGCCACCAATGCCGGTACAGTGAGTATCACCGTGTACTTCAAGCAGGGAACAGACCCGGACATGGCAGCGGTCAACGTACAGAACCGCGTGTCGAGAGCGACGGGACAGCTTCCGGCAGAAGTAACGCAGGTCGGTGTGACTACTTCCAAACGTCAGACAAGTATCCTGCAGATGTTCTCGCTCTCCAGTCCGGACGATAGCTACGATGAAAACTTCCTCTCCAACTATATCAGTATCAATATCAAACCGCAGATTCTTCGTATCTCGGGGGTAGGTGACCTGATGATTATGGGAGGTGAATATAGTATGCGTGTATGGATGAAGCCGGACGTGATGGCTCAGTACAAACTGATTCCGTCGGACATCACCGGTGTGCTAGCCGAGCAGAATATCGAATCGGCTACCGGTTCATTCGGTGAAAACTCGAACGAAACCTATCAGTATACAATGAAATATAAAGGACGTCTGATCACTCCGGAAGAATTTGGAGATATTGTCATTCGTTCTACGGACAATGGTGAGGTCCTGAAGTTGAAAGACATCGCCGAGATACAGTTGGGACAGGATAGCTATGCTTATCACGGTGGAATGGACGGTCATCCGGGCGTTTCGTGCATGGTGTTTCAGACGGCGGGCTCCAATGCGACTGAAGTAAACCAGAACATTGATAAATTCCTTGAAGAAGCCCGCAAAGACCTTCCGAAAGGAGTGGAACTGACGCAGATCATGAGTTCGAACGACTTCCTGTTCGCTTCTATCCATGAGGTGGTGAAGACGTTGATCGAGGCGATTATCTTGGTTATCCTTGTAGTATATGTGTTCTTGCAGGACTTCCGTTCTACGCTGATTCCTTTGGTGGGAGTCATTGTTTCGCTCATCGGTACGTTTGCTTTCATGGCGCTGGCAGGATTCAGTATCAATCTGCTCACGCTGTTTGCGCTCGTGCTCGTCATCGGTACAGTGGTGGACGACGCCATTATTGTCGTCGAGGCGGTGCAGGCACGCTTCGACGTGGGGTACAGGTCGTCCTATATGGCAAGTATCGATGCAATGAAAGGTATCAGTAATGCTGTTATCACCTCTTCGCTGGTGTTTATGGCAGTATTTATTCCGGTATCCTTCATGGGCGGTACTTCCGGTACGTTCTATACCCAGTTTGGTCTGACGATGGCGGTTGCCGTTGGTATTTCCGCTGTTAATGCGTTGACGCTGAGTCCGGCATTGTGTGCGTTGCTGTTGAAACCTTATATCAATGAAGACGGTACGCAGAAGAATAACTTTGCGGCACGTTTCCGTAAAGCGTTCAATTCGGCTTTCGATATTCTGATAGAGAAATACAAGAATGTGGTGCTGATCTTTATCAAACGCAGATGGCTGGCATGGTCGCTGCTCGTTTGCTCCGTAGTGTTGCTTGTATTCCTGATGAACACGACAAAGACCAGTCTGGTGCCGGACGAAGACCAGGGTGTGGTATTCGTCAATGTAAGTACGGCGGCCGGTAGTTCGCTGACTACGACCGACGAAGTGATGGAACGCATCGAAAAGCGTCTGATGGATATTCCGCAGATTAAGCACGTGCAGAAAGTGGCCGGCTACGGATTGCTGGCAGGGCAGGGAAGCTCGTTCGGTATGTTGATTCTGAAGCTGAAACCGTGGGACGAACGTCCGAATGACGAGGATAATGTACAGGCAGTCATCGGTCAGGTGTACGGTCGTACGGCCGATATCAAGGATGCCAGTGTCTTCGCTATTTCGCCGGGTATGATTCCGGGTTACGGTATGGGTAATGCGCTGGAACTCCATATGCAGGATAAGATGGGCGGTGATATCAACGAATTCTTTACCACTACCCAGCAATATCTGGGAGCATTGAACCAGCGTCCGGAAATTGCGATGGCATATTCTACGTTCGATGTGCGCTATCCGCAGTGGACGGTAGAGGTGGATGCAGCCAAGTGTAAACGCGCAGGCATTACACCGGATGCGGTATTGAGCACATTGTCCGGTTATTATGGCGGTCAGTACGTGTCCAACTTCAACCGTTTCTCCAAAGTATACAGAGTCATGATTCAGGCAGACCCGCAATTCCGTCTGGACGAAACCTCACTGGACAATGCTTTCGTACGTATGTCGAACGGAGAGATGGCTCCGCTGAGCCAGTTCGTAACGTTGACACGCAGCTATGGTGCAGAGTCGCTGAGCCGTTTCAATATGTACAATTCCATCGCCGTGAATGCGATGCCGGCAGACGGATATAGTACGGGAGACGCCATCAAGGCCGTACAGGAAACAGCCGTACAGTCTCTTCCCAAGGGATATGGCTATGATTACGGAGGCATCACCCGTGAGGAAAATCAGCAAAGCGGTACGACTATGATCATCTTTGGTATCTGCTTCCTGATGATTTATCTGATTCTGAGTGCATTGTACGAGAGCTTTATCATTCCGTTCGCCGTGCTTCTGAGTGTGCCTTGCGGATTGATGGGAAGTTTCCTCTTCGCATGGATGTTCGGACTGGAGAATAACATTTACTTGCAGACAGGTTTGATTATGTTGATCGGTCTGTTGGCAAAGACAGCCATCCTGTTGACCGAATACGCTGCCGAACGCCGTAAGGCAGGCATGGGACTGATCGCTTCTGCGGTAAGTGCAGCCAAAGCCCGTCTGCGTCCGATTCTGATGACAGCGTTGACGATGATCTTCGGTCTGTTCCCATTGATGTTGTCCAGCGGTGTAGGAGCCAATGGTAACCGTTCGCTGGGTACGGGTGTAGTCGGTGGTATGACGATCGGTACGCTGGCATTACTTTTCATCGTGCCTACTTTGTTTATCGCTTTCCAGTGGTTGCAGGAACGCTTACGCCCTGTGCAGAGCAGACCTACGGAAGACTGGCAGATCGAGGAAGAAATCAAGGTGAGTGAAGAAGAAAAATCTAAAGCAGGAAAAAAATAATTGATGATGAAGAAAATATTAATCTTATCCGCAGCAACGCTCGTGTTGAGCAGTTGCGGTATCTACAATAAATACAAACCTGTATCGGAAGTCCCCGAAGGACTTTATGGAAGCGAGACCGTCGCTTCCGCCGATACGGCGAACTTCGGTAATCTCTCGTGGAGGGAAGTCTTTACTGACTCGTATTTGCAGAATTTGATCGATTCGGCTTTGGTACGGAATACGGATATGCAGACAGCGCATCTCCGTGTGAAAGAAGCGGAGGCTTCGTTGCTGACGTCCAAGCTTTCTTATCTGCCCTCTTTGTTTCTCGCACCGGAAGGAGCTGTGAGCAGCTTCGACCGTGGCAAAGCGACACAGACCTACTCATTGCCGGTGACTGCCTCGTGGGAACTGGATATCTTCGGAAAGGTGACCACAGCCAAACGTCGGGCAAAAGCGGCCTATGAGCAGAGCAAGGAGTATGAACAGGCGGTGAAGACGCAATTGGTGTCTGCCGTGGCAAATACTTATTATACCTTGCTGATGCTCGACGCTCAATATGAGATTTCCGTGTCCACCGAAGCGGCATGGAAAGAGAGCGTGCGGACAGCCCGTGCCATGAAGAAGGCCGGTATGATGACCGAAGCCGGACTGGCTCAGACGGAAGCCACCTATTATAATATATGTACGACAGTGCTCGACTTGAAAGAACAAATCAATCAGACCGAGAACTCAATGGCTTTGTTGCTGGCGGAAACACCTCACAAGATGCAACGCGGCAAACTGGAAAACCAGCAGTTGCCGGAAGACTTCTCCGTAGGGATTCCTTTGCAGATGCTTTCCAACCGTCCGGATGTACGTAGCGCGGAGTTCTCTTTAGCGCAGGCGTTCTATACGACGAATGCTGCCCGTGCCGCTTTCTATCCTTCCATCACGCTGAGCGGGAGTGCCGGATGGACAAACAGTGCCGGTAGCATGATTATCAATCCGGGCAAATTCGTTGCTTCTGCCGTAGCTTCACTGACGCAACCTTTATTTAATAAGGGAGTGAATATCGCCCAGCTGAAAATAGCGAAGGCACAGCAGGAAGAAGCCCGCCTCAGCTTTGAACAGACATTGCTGAACGCAGGTGTGGAAGTAAACGAGGCACTGGTGCAATATCAGACGGCCCGTGAGAAATCCGCTTTCTACGATAAGCAGATCACCTCTTTGCAGACTGCTGCCAGAAGCACTAGTCTTTTGATGGAACATAGTAATAATACTACTTATCTGGAAGTACTGACCGCACAGCAGACATTGCTGAACGCCAGACTTTCACAGGTAGCCAATCGCTTTACCGAAATCCAGGGCGTGATTACACTGTATCAGGCTTTGGGCGGAGGCCGGATGTAGGAGGATAGTATGAATCCTGAAAAAGTACGGTGTCAGATAATCGAATACACCAAACACGAGATGTATCTGCACGGTGCTGACGGACTGACCATGGATGACATAGCCAAGGGGATGAAGATGTCGAAGCGTACGCTTTACAAGCTGTTCCCCAGTAAGACTTGTCTGTTCCGCATCTGTCTTTATGATTTCACCAACGGGATCAGAAGTCGTCTGAAACAAAGTCAGATGCGGATGGACAGTTCGTGTATGCAGGTGCTTTTTGCCACAGTGAACGGGTATCTCACGCTATTGCATTCGTTAGGAAAGACTTTATTGCTGGATATTGCCGCGAATGAAGATTACCGTGCTTCCTTCAAACGGGAAGAGGCCTTCTGGTTGCAGCAGTTTATCGACGTACTGACGCATTGCAAAATCTGTGGTTACCTGCTTCCGGGAGTCGATCCGGATCGCTTTGCGGCAGATTTGCAGGAGGTTATTTATCAGAGTTGCCTGCAAGGTACTCCGTATGTTGTTCAGCGGACGCTGAACCATACTCTCTTACGAGGGCTTTTTGAGGTGGACGGCATTCGGTATATTGACGAACACCTGAAACTGGATAAATTCAATGTTTGTGTATGAAAGGAAGGGCGTGTATTGCTTTTTAAGCAGGCACGCCTTTTTATTTGTTTGAAATGAGTTATTCTCTGAAATTCCCAATCATGTGATATATTAAGTTGCTTTTTAAATCGAAAATGATGAAATGTTTTTCGGGTGTTTTAATGCAAGTATAGAATTTCAGGTCTTTCAGGTCCTTTTCTTTGTAACTATAGAAGAATTTCGCTTTTTCATATTCATATTTGGTTATTCTTTGAGTTTCCTGTTCAAAATAGGCAGGAGTTGTTTCAATAAATGTCGTATCAGGCACAATTTCGGTATAATGGCATTGAATATTCGATATATACTGCTTAATTAGTTCTCTGTCACCGGAATATCTAAAATAATATTTATAGAACAAACCGATGTAATCACATTTTATGCCTTTAACTTTAGTTATGTTGTATTCGTTTTTTTTCCATTCAGGAAATTTATCAAATAAAGAATACTCTTCTGTGACAGGTCTTTCTAATAATACTTCGATAAGTTTGTCTGCTACCTTGTCCTTTGCATTCTTTATTTTATTACAAGAAATCAAAAGTATGCTTATTACCATATATAATAAGGTGTACAATAGGTGTATATTTATTCTTTTCATCATAAATCGTCTAAATAACATTCGAAAAAGGGACGTTCTCTGTAAATGGTCGCTTCATTATAATCATTGGGTTGCTCAAAAAAGGAATGGTTCTGCATTCCTTTTAAGGAAATTGATAATATCTTCGGTTTGTATATTTTTGTATCTTTATTGGCAAAAGTAGTAAATATCTTCATGATAAGAATAAATTAGGTCAATTAAATCCAATGATAAGCAGAAAGGCAGTTAACCGTTGGCAGGTTAGTATAAACGCTTTTATTCTCACCACAGTGAGAACATTTTCTCATCGCATTGAGAAATAATTCTCAAAGGCATGAGAACTTTTTCTCACTGTGGTGAGAATTTTTTCTCAAAGGCATGAGAATACTTTGAGAATATAGCAACTTGTATCATGCTATGTATTAATCGGATAGCAGTATAGTGGTATCTGTCTTATGCCTGCTATTTTATGGCTGCCTCAAACGCTCAATCTCTAATAATGTAGTTTCCCGCTTGTTTGGTAAAAGCGGCTGGGCTATCCTTTGTCTCCGTATGAAAACTTGACAAATGATCAATCTAAAGCCCTTTCACCACATCGACAGACAAACCCGTGCATTCTGCTATCACATCATCCGCTATACCTTTCTTCTTGAAATTACGGGCTATCTCTATGGCTTGGTTGTGCTCTTTGAGCGCGGAGAACACCAGACCGGAAAGATATTCAAGTGTACTGTACAAGCGTTCCCGATTTTCCTTCCGCTGATAATCCACACTAAAAAATGTGGAACGCTTACGGTGTAATATCAGGTAGTATGTTCCGGCAGTAAGAAGTCCCGCTATTATATCAATTGGGATACCCGTTCCTTCAAACAAATTTTTGTATTCTTCTATAGCCACTTTATAATGCTTTTCCCTGCTTCGTGCCATACGTCTTGTGGTCGAATTGTCCGCTTCGAGTTCCCACACTAGCAAGTGCTGCATATCGGTATTGTCATATAAGTAATTTGCCAAAGCCTTTAAGGTGCTTTTCATGATGTCCTCGTTGGCTTTGTCTGTAGGGTGTTCTTCATCGAAAAGATCGTGCAGCCAATAATCAGAGATGTATGCGTACTTATCCAGCAACCGCTCAATATTCTTATAGTTATTGAGCAGGACGGACATTTGTATGTCGGCTCTTTGCATAATATCCGTAAAGGTAATTTGCGCCAGACCTTTTTCACTTGCTAACTGACGGATGGCATCAAACACGTCCGCTTCCAGTTCGGCGCGGGTACGGCGTATGCGTTTATTCTTCGATTGTTCCATGCTTATTTCTTTGTTGCATACAAATGTATGAAAAATAAGTATAAGTCACTTGTTTTCTGTTATAAAACAGATTTATGAAACAGCTCGGTCACTGAACAAATTTATTTCTATCTTTGTCTTCTTAGTATTTAGAGAATAGAAAAACAAAGAACACTGGAGAAAGCAGAGTGGGTAAGGGAACGGCTTTCTCCATGAACGTATCTTTGAGTATTATTTAAATCAGTAGAAAATGGGGAATTTAATTTCGTTTATGAAGGAAGTAGCCGATGGGTTGCGGGAAAGTGGGAATTATGGGACCGCCCATATTTACAGGAGTAGCCTGAGTGCAATCCTTGCCTTTCATGGAAGTGATAAGCTTCCTTTCCGGAAAGTAAGTCAGGAGTTTCTTAAAAGTTTCGAATCGTATCTGCGTGGCAGAAATTGTAGCTGGAATACAGTTTCCACTTATATGCGTACGTTGCGTGCAGTGTATAACCGTGCGGTCGACCGCCATCTTGCGCCTTATGTGCCTCATCACTTCCGGTATGTCTATACAGGAACGCGCGCGGACAGGAAACGTGCGCTGGATAAGGAAGACATGGAGCGTCTGATGAAGGAACTTCCGAAACAACTGTGTCAGGACAACAAGGAACTACAGCGTACTCGTGGTCTTTTCTTTTTAATGTTTTTACTTCGTGGGATTCCTTTTGTGGATCTTGCCTATCTGAAAAAGCATGATATCGATGGGAATGTAATGACTTACCGCCGTCGAAAAACCGGCAGGTTATTAACAGTGACTCTTGTGCCGGAAGCCATGAAGCTGATCAAGCGGTATATGAATACCGATCCTGCTTCTCCCTATCTTTTTTCGCTGATCACCAGTGGAGAAGGAACGGAAGCGGCTTACAAGGAATATCAGCTGGCATTGCGCAACTTTAATTATCAGTTAATGATTTTGAAACAGGTTTTGGGACTGACATCTGAAGTAAGCTCGTACACTGCCCGTCATACCTGGGCTACGATGGCATACTATTGTGAGGTACATCCCGGTGTTATTTCCGAAGCGATGGGGCATTCTTCCATCACCGTGACGGAAACGTATCTGAAACCTTTCAAGAATAAGAAAATTGATGAAGCGAATGTAGCGGTTATTTCTTCCTTAAAGAAGGTCTATAGTGCAGGTAAGTTCTTGAATTAGAGAACTGTTACTTTGTAGGTAACGGGAAGGAAAGACGCTGCAAATATGGGTATATTTTGGAAAACATGCAAACAAAAATGATATTTTTTCTGATAAACTACTAAAAAAAGGAAACACACAGAACAAAACTGCGGATTTTTTGAGAAGAACACGGCTTGCTCTTTAATTTTTGCAAAAGATTTCCCTCCCCTCTGCCATCGTCCGAGAGCAGGGGTTAAAAATATTCTTTACTTATTTAATGAATGTAGCCCGCAGACGCCTCTGTCGGGGTGGAAAAGTACGCTTTCCCGTTACCTACAAAGTAACGGAAAGACAGACCACCAAGATGAGATGGATTATGAAATGACAGCAAACAAATTTTTTATTTATTAATTGTATAACATTTAATTTACTTTTATGAGAAAATGGACGTATTTAGTCGCAACCTTACTAATGGCGGGTACGACAGCTACATTCACGGGATGTATTGATACCGATGAACCGGAAGGTATCGTTGATCTGCGGGGAGCAAAATCCGAACTGATTAAAGCACAGGCTGCGGTAAAGCTGGTGGAAGTGGAATGGCAAAAAGCACAAGTAGCTTATCAGGAACTGGTAAACAAATCTAAAGAATTGGATAATCAGTACAAAGAGTACGATGTTCAGATGCATGCTTTAGACGTGAAACTGAAAGAACTGGAAGTAGAACGCGCACAAGCTGCTACCGAACAAGCAAAAGCTGAGGCGGAAGCTAAGATTGCTGAAGCTAACAGAGACAAAGCTTACTGGGAAAATAAAATGGCTGAAGAAGCTGAAATCTTCAAAGCAGCTATGTTGAACTATCAGACTCAGACTGCACAGGCACAGGAAGCTTATGATAATGCAATGAAACTGATTGAAGCAGGAAAACTTTTGCTTTCTGATGGAGAAAAAGCAATTATTGATAAAGCACAGCAAAGACTTTATGTTGCTTCTGCTAGCCTGAACCAATATTACACTGCCTTAAAGACAGCTCAGGATAATTATTATGATGCATTGGTTAATCCTAATCTTCCGACATTAGCTAGCTTGCAGGCTGAACTGAAGTTGGCACAGATTGCAGTTGAAAAGGCAGAAATCTTATTGGATGAGAAAAATAATATGTTAGCTTTGGCAGAAGACTTTGATGCAGCTGCATGGGATGATAAGATCCTGGATCTGAAGAAGAAGAAATCTGAATATGAAAGTGAAAAGAGCAAAGCTGATGTTGAGATTGCTACTATTAAGACTTCCGCTGATTATAAAGCTGCAGAACAAAAAGTAGCCGAAAAGATAAAAGCGCGTAAAGCTGCTAAAGAGGCATATGATAAAGCTGTAGCAGACTCTACAACACAGGTTAATACTCAGCTTGATATTGCAGCTTATAAATCTGAACCTATTAATGAAGGATTGAAGACATTATTTAGTAGTAGCAATGATTTTACATCTTTAGATGGATATACTGTTAGTACAGGTGTGTTTGATTATCCGGCTGTTCAGTATACACAAACTGAGTACAATGCTGATTTGAAAATAGAAGATGTAACAGCCAGAACTAGTCAGGCATCTCTTACTTTGATGAAAGTAAATGCCTGGATTGATGCTTTAGGTAAATATTCTGTAGACGAAAATGGAGTTGAATGGAATAAGTTGACTTTGGCAGAAAAAGAAAAGACAGCCAAAAATGCTAAAGAAAAATTTGAAAAGGATAAAGCTAACTGGGAAATTTCTGCAAAAGCGGTAAAAGGTACAGCAACTACAGTGCCAACTACTGATCTGAAAAATGTGACAGATACTTATAATTCTTCTTATGCCGCAGTAGAATCTGCAGTAAAAGCTTATAATAGTGCATGGGATGCCGTATATCAAGCTGCTTATGATGATGCTGTAGAAAAAGAAAAAGCTTCGGTATTGGAGAAAACATACCGTGACAATATGATTACCGCATTGTCTCCTACTAGTAAGGCTGCATGGGAGGCATTGACTCCTGATGAACAAACTACCAGTAAACTGGAAGCTATATTGGACGATACAGTGAAACAAGCTAAAGCAAAGGCTGATGCTAATGCTACTTTGGCTGAATGGCTGAAACTTGATCAGACTGTTGCTGATTTGGCTGCCAAAGGTGAAGCTGCAGGAAATCAAGCTCTTGCCGATGATAAAGATAAGAAAGTAGAAAAGGCTAAAGCTACATTGGTTAAAGCTGCTGGAGAGGCTGCTACTGCTGTTGCTAAGGTGGCTCCTGCAATTAGTACTTATTCTGCTCTTGCTGCTAATCCTTACGGTCAGATACTGGCTAATACAGTTAGTGTTGAAGATATGACAGGCAAAGATGCTTTCTATAAAGAAGAGGAAAAAGATGGTAAGAAAACTGGCCACATGCAGGCATTACGCTCTGATATTTCTGCAGATGAATTTACTAAATTAAGTGCAACTAAGTTAGATCGCAATACAGCTGAAGATGCTTTAGAGTATACTTCTGATGCTACTTTTGGTACTGTGATTCCTGGCGAAGACAGACTTGTTGAAGTAACAGAAGCAATGGTCCGCGCTTATATTAAGCAGAATAATAGTGCTGTTTTGACTGACTTTGGTACTTTGGGAGCTATGATGGCTGCTAATGACGATGTACAGACTTGCAAAGATATGATTGCTGCTGCCGATTTGATTAAACCATTGAAGGCTCAAATGGAAGGTGTACTTGCTGATCTGAATGCAGAAATAAATACGAATACTGCTTTAATGGATCCGTTTATTGCAAAAGCTGACGAAACTCGTATTGCTCTGAAGACTGCTAAAGAAGAGGTGAAGAAAGCACAAGAAGAACAAGATGCTTTGACTGCTGAAGCTGAGGCCAATAGTAAGAAGTTTGCTGAATTGATCCAAGATTACACTGGCTTGATCAGTGTTGTTCAAGATCAGATTGATGGTATCAACGGTGGTGTAGTCACTGGTACTGGTTCTGTGGTAACTGTAGAATCTGTTCTGAATTATTGGAAGAATGAAGTTGCTACTCAGGAAAAATCAGTTGAAGAAGCTAAACAGAAGGTTACTGCAGCAGAAAAGAGCATTGAACTGTTCAACAAGGGCGAATATAAGGAAGCTTATGTAATAGAACAGAAGAAACTTGCTTTGGAAACAGCTCAAGAAGCTTATGATGTAGCGAAAACAATCTATGATACTGCTCTTGCACAAGTTAAGGCTGTATTGGAAACCTTGAGTAAGTAATTTCTTAATCACGTAAAAGTAACAAAATGATAAAGAAACTATGCACATTACTTTTGCTGACCTGTATAACAGCTGCGCCTTCATTGGCGCAGCGTTACAGCAGCAGTGATGATGCGTCGTTTGCCCCGAAGAAAGGACAGTGGCAGGTTTCGGTTTTACTTGGTAGCGGAAAGTTCTTTAATGAGAACACCTCTTATCTGCTTCCCAAGTTCACCAACACCGAAGGAGTCGTCGGACTTCCCAATGGAGGAACGGATAACTCCGGTGACCTGAACCGCTATCTGAATATCGGTAGTCTGAATAATAATAGTCTGGTCAATATAGCCGGAATCGAAGGCAAGTATTTTCTGTCTGACAACTGGGACATCAATTTCCAGTTTAGCATGAACATCAGCCTGACTCCCAAGAAAGACTATGTAGAAGGCGACAACAGTGTACCCGATATGATCATACCCGCGCAAAGTTATATCAATGCGCAGATGACTAATAACTGGTATACCTCTGTCGGCTCCAACTATTACTTCAAGACTCGCAACGAACGTATTCATCCATACGTAGGAGGCGCTCTTGGCTTCCAGATGGCACGCATTGAAACTACAGAACCATACACCGGCGATACCTATAAGGATAGCGATGATTCGGAAGAACTTCCTTCCCAGGTCTATACCGCAGGAAGCAAAGCCGGTCAGATGTATGGTCTGAAAGTAGCTGCCGTAGCAGGTATCGAGTATAGCATTGCCAAAGGATTTATTTTCGGGTTCGAGATGCATCCTTTAGCTTATCGCTATGATTTGATACAAATTTGTCCGAAAGGATTTGATAAGTACAATGTCAGTCACCATAACATCAAGATTTTCGAAATGCCTGTGGTGAAACTTGGCTTCAGATTCTGACGAACAATGATTATACAAATGTATAAATGAAAAGTGAAAGCCGCTCTGCTGGTATTGGCGGGCGGCTTTTCTTTCTTTTCAAGAAGAAATAAAAGTCCGATGAATAGATGTATAAGACTTTTGCCCTTTTTCATTGGGGTATTAGTATTGGGAGCTTGCTCTCAAATAAAAGGTTACAGAATTGACGGTAGTGCGCCTCTGCCGGAATTTGAGGGTAAAATGGTTTACATGAAAGATGTTTCGACGGATGCCCCTGTTGACAGCGCAAGGATAATAAATGGAAAGTTTGCTTTTGCAGACACGACAAAAATAGAAAATCCGGTCATAAAGATACTTTCGATCCATGCCAGTAAAATGGGACTGGAATACCGTTTGCCTGTTGTGATTGAAAACGGTACCATAAAAGCGAGTATTGCCGATGTCGTTTGTACGGAAGGAACGATGCTGAACGAACGGATGCAGGATTTTCTTCTGGCTATAGATGCATATTCTGCTGCTTGTACGGATAAGCCGGTGGAACAGATAAAATCCGGTTTTTCGGAATTACTAAAAAGATATATCGAGATGAATAATGACAATGTAATTGGTACTTATATTCAGACGGCTTACCAGTCATCACTATAATACGATAAATATTCTTTTTCATTTCTATAGCAAATAAGATATACGAATACAGAGATAATTAAATAAACAAGAGCTCAATCATAATAATCCTTCTCCTGATATCTTCCGGATTAATGCACTACTTCTTTATGAAGGGGATATCCATAAGACGAGAAACAAAGATGCGCCCTTGCGAAAGTCCGGATTTTTGTATTATTATGTTTCTAAGGACGTTCCTGTTCCCACATTTCCCCTTTTTCCCCAGGAACGTCCTTTTATTTTTCAACTAGGTTTGTATTTTTATTGTAAAGCACGGATACGTACTTCTATTTCTTTTTCGTTTTTTAATCCGCCCTTCACTTCATTGATATTCGTATCTCCGTAATGGTATGGATACAAAATATGCGGTTGAATGATTTTAGCAGATTGTATAGCTTGTTCCGGTGTCATCGTATACGGTTGGTTGACAGGCAGGAAGGCTATATCGATATTCTTTATTTGTTTCATTTCCGGGATATCTTCCGTGTCTCCGGCAATGTAAATCCGGGTGCCGCCCACAGTGAGGATATATCCGTTGTCACGTCCCTTGGGATGGAATTTATCTCTACCGGGAGTTGTATTATAAGCAGGTACTGCTTCTAGTTTGATTTCGGGTGTAATTTGCAGTATATCACCATTTTTCATGGCTTGTCCTTTGTCCAGCATCTTCTGGCAATTCGGATTGGCAATAATTTTTGTATCCGGGGTTTCGATCGCAGCAATTGCTTTGGTATCGAAATGGTCATGGTGTTCATGTGTTATCAGGATATAGTCAGCTTTCGGTTGCTGTGTAAAGTCTGCGTAATCAGAGACTGGATCAACAAAAAACTTTTTTCCAGCATATTCTATTAACAAGCTGGCATGCTTAAAGAAAGTGATCTTCAGGCTTTTCCCGTTCTTGGTGGTAAACGAATCCGTTTCGAAGTTCTGCATCTTTGTGGTCAGATTAATTGAATGATTGAATAAACAGGAATAAGCAAATCCGTAAGAAAGGCACAGCGCGAGTGCTACTAATAAAATCTTTTTCATATCTATACAGAGTTTGGTTCCTTACAAAGATAAACATCTATAGCGATTTATCAGTTCATGATTAAACATATTCTGTTAGAAATTAACTTTCTTATTGAGAAGTAGGATGATAGGCAGTAAATAAGAAAGGGATGAAGCATTGGTGAAAAGAGAAAGGCACAGAATCAAAATGTCCTGTGCCTTTGCTGTTTGTTATCTGATAGTAATCAGCTTTTACGCATTCAACGCCTGCTCGATATCTGCAATGATATCATCCGCATTCTCGATACCTACGGACAAGCGGATCAAGTCGGGACGTACACCTGCTTCCATCAGCTGCTCATCCGACAACTGGCGGTGAGTATGGCTGGCGGGGTGAAGCACACAACTACGGGCATCAGCTACGTGAGTCACAATAGCGATAAATTCTAATGAATCCATAAACTTGATAGATACATCACGTCCGCCTTTCAATCCGAAGGAGATCACTCCGCAGGAGCCGTTCGGCATATACTTCTGTGCCAGTGCATAGTATTTGTTATCCGGCAGGCCGCAATAGTTAACCCAAGCCACTTTCTCGTTCTTAGAAAGATATTCTGCTACTTTCTGAGCGTTACGGCAATGTTGAGGCATACGCAGGTGCAGTGTTTCAAGTCCAAGATTCAATAAGAAAGAATTTTGCGGGCTTTGGATGCTGCCGAGGTCACGCATCAGTTGTGCGGTTGCTTTGGTGATGTAAGCGCCTTTGCCGAATGCTTTTGTATAGGTCAGACCATGATAAGATTCGTCCGGTGTACAGAGTCCGGGGAATTTGTCTGCATAGGCATCCCAGTCGAAGTTGCCGCTGTCGACGATACAGCCTCCTACGCTTGTTGCGTGTCCATCCATGTATTTGGTAGTGGAGTGAACGATAATGTCTGCTCCCCATTCAAAAGGACGGCAGTTGATAGGAGTCGGGAATGTATTGTCCACAATCAAAGGCACTCCGTGACTGTGTGCGATACGGGCAAACTTTTCGATATCCAGCACTTCGAGAGAAGGATTGGAGATCGTTTCTCCGAACAGTGCTTTCGTATTAGGCTGGAAAGCTGCCGAGATTTCTTCTTCGCTGGCATCCGGATGAACGAATGTAACGTCGATGCCGAGTTTCTTCATGGTGACACCGAATAAATTGAATGTTCCTCCGTAGATGGCGGATGAACAAACGAAATGATCTCCTGCCTGGCAGATATTGAAAATGGCATAAAAGTTGGCTGCCTGACCGCTGGATGTAAGCATAGCAGCTACACCACCTTCAAGAGCGGCAATCTTGGCGGCAACCGCGTCATTAGTCGGGTTTTGCAGGCGGGTATAAAAATAACCACTGTCTTCCAAATCGAAAAGGCGTGCCATTTGTTCGCTGGTATCGTATTTGAAAGTTGTACTCTGATAGATGGGCAGCACACGCGGCTCACCCTTTTTAGGCGTCCATCCGGCCTGTACACACAGGGTTTCGGGTTTGAATTGTTTTGCCATAATGATATAGGGTTTTAAGTTTTATTGCCAAAAAAAGTTTTAACGGGGCAAAAGTAGGGAAAATAATTGTATTTTTGCCCTGTTTATAAGTGAAATGATACTGATAAGGTAGTAGTCAAATATGAAAAAGAGATTCTATATTCTTTTATTAATTAGTTTTCTTCTTTCGCTGGCTGGTGTGCAGGCGCAACAAAAAGCTACTCCGAAAGCAGGTGAGGGGATTTCTACTTTTTTGCTGCGTCACAACCGCGCTCCAAAGAAATATTATGATGATTTTGTGGAACTGAATAAGGCAAAGCTGGGGAAAGGGAATGTGTTGAAGCTGGGGGTAACGTATACTATTCCTCCTGTCAAGAGATCGGCGGCGGCTTCGGAAAGAACAACTTCGGGGAGAGATACTTCTGCAAAAAGAAAAGTTCCAACAGAGGCGGCTGATAAAGAGACCTCAGCAAGAAAACAATCCTCAAAGGCTTCGAAAATAGGAACCACTCTTCATGAACCTCTTTTCGGTAAGCAACTGGCGAATGTAAAGGTCACTTCCAACCGACTGGCAGGTGCCTGCTTCTATGTAGTCAGCGGGCATGGCGGTCCTGATCCGGGAGCCATCGGACGGGTAGGGAAGCACGAACTTCACGAAGACGAGTATGCCTATGACATTGCACTTCGTCTCGCCCGGAATCTGATGCAGGAAGGGGCGGAAGTGCATATCATTATTCAGGATGCCAAAGATGGTATCCGTAATGACGCTTACCTCTCTAACAGCAAGCGTGAGACTTGTATGGGCGACCCGATTCCATTGAATCAGGTGCAGCGTCTTCAGCAGCGTTGCAATAAAATCAATGCTCTTTATCGGAAAGACCGTCAGAACTATACTTACTGCCGCGCTATCTTCATCCATGTAGACAGCCGCAGCAAAAAAAAGCAGACGGATGTCTTTTTCTATCATTCCAATAAGAAAGCCGAAAGCAAACGGCTGGCAAACAACATGAAAGATACGTTCGAATCCAAATATGGAAAGCATCAGCCGAACCGCGGCTTTTCCGGAACGGTGAGCGGACGCAATTTATATGTACTTTCACACACTACCCCCGCTTCTGTTTTTGTCGAACTGGGGAATATACAGAATACATTTGACCAGCGGAGACTGGTGATGGATTCCAACCGTCAGGCCCTTGCCAAATGGTTGATGGAAGGCTTTCTGAAAGATTTTAAAGGGAGAAAATAAACTTCAATCTCTTTTTTTCGTGAACAAAACGAAAATCGGGATGTTATATATGTGCAAATCGCCTGATGGCTGCTTGTAGGTATGCGAATATATATGAGTCAGTGAATATGCCTCCCCGGCATAACAGGAAGATTGCATAGTAGTTTTGTCGTGTT